>ENA-ORSS01000770-ORSS01000770.1-human-gut-metagenome-genome-assembly--contig:-NODE-770-length-37234-cov-10.808924_pt1 | contig 37234 bp, 64 predicted proteins | sample MGYA00241899_ERZ509162 | MGnify/ENA primary metagenome ERZ509162 (study PRJEB26280, sample SAMEA2338641) | human gut metagenome | biome: human gut; feature: human-associated habitat; material: faeces... | reverse complement strand
GCGGCGGTTGCCGCGGCGCGGGGTGCGGGAAATTTACTTCTTGACGAAGGACAGGCAGTCGGTGCACTGGTCGACGGTCGGGTCGCATTCATGCGTACCGAATAAATGTATAATGTTCAATCCGCGAGGGGGTAGAGGGTGACGTGCATGTCGCTCCCGGATTTGGTGTAGGATTTGGTCTGTTTATGGTAGAGGACCTTCTGCAGGACAGTTTTCAGGAGGGCGTTTTTCTCCTGCGGGGATGCGGCGAGCGGGTAGGTCTCGAGGACGCGGCGGACGGCGGGGGCCAGACGGGCGCGGGCCTGTCTGGCACGGGCCAGCTCATGGATCGTGGTCTGGCTAGCCTCGATGCGGTCGACGATGACCTGCTTGTCAGCGGCGAGCGCCTGCGAGCGCTGCAGAAAGATCTCCGGCGTATAGACGCCGGTCTCGACCAGCTCATACGCGCGGGCCTCCTGCGCCTCCAGTTTGGCAAGCTGCTTGCGGTCGGCGGCGATCGAGGACTCGAGCGCGGTGCGCATGGGCGTGTCATCTGGCGCAGCGGCCTCACCGAGCTCCAGCTCACGCAGCCAGCCACGCAGAGCATCCAGCACGGCGTCCTCCACATCATCATACCACGCGCTGACGGTCGTGCAGCCGTAGGAGGGACAAAGCAGCGTATCGCGGCGGTTGCCGGACGACGGACGGCGCACCATCACGCGGCCGCACTGGTCGCAGCGGACGAGCCCGGCGAGGCTCGTCACGGTACCCCATGCGCCCTTGCCGCGCGGGCTGGCGCTGGAATAGCTCAAAGCGACGGCTTTGTCGTACTGCTCCTGCGAGATCAGGCCGTCGTGCAGCCCTTTATAAAGCTTCAGATCCTCCTGCCGGGTGCGGGGGCGACTGACGACGACAGCGCCGTCGACAATGCGCTTCGTCTCCGGTCGGCCACCGGATTTGATCCAGCCCGCATTTGCCGGATTGCGCAGGATATCCAGCACAGAGTCCGCGCGCCAGAGGCTGCCGGAGTTGGTCGGGACGCCGAGGCTGTTCAGCCGCGTGGAGATCGCCTTCGCGCCGATGCGCGCGCAGCCCTCGCCGGTGTACCAGTTGTAGATCTGCTGCAGGACGGGGGCCTGCTCCGGGTGCGGGACGAGTTTATAGCCCTTGTCGTTCGGCAGCTTCTCGCGCAACCAGCCGAAGGGCGTCTTGCCGGAGATCCATTTGCCCTCGCGCAGAGACGCCTCCTTGCCGCGGGACAGGCGGCGCTTGATGGTGTTGTACTCGCGCCGGGACATAAAGAGGCCGAACTCAAAGTATTCCTCGTCCATCTCGTTGTTCGGGTCGTAGGTCTTGTTCGGCGTGATGATGCGGGTGTCGGAGTATTTAAAGGTCTGGGCAATAATGCCCTGGTCGATGGTGTCGCCGCGCGCCAGACGCTCGACTTCCATGACGATGACGCCCGCATAGTTCCCGGTCTCGACGAGCTGCAGGACCTTCTGCACCTCCGGCCGGACGGCAATGGAGTCGCCGGTCACGACTTCCTCGCAGATCTCCACGACGTTCAGCTCGCGGCTTTCGGACAGCGACAAAAGCGCGGCCCGGTGCCGTTTGAGCGTGTCGGTCTGGCCGAGAGCTTCGGCCTCCATGTCCTTCCGGGACTTGCGCAGGTAAATGATGTACTGCGCGAGCGGGTCGGCGATTTTCCAGGTAGATGTAAATTTCATAAGCAGATTCTCACCACAAGGGCAAAAGGTTATACGGATACCGCTCCGGCGCTGGGCCGGGGCGGTTTGATTTATGCGCGGAACCAGCCGATCGATGGGCTGAGTACGTCGGCCACAAGCGCGAGGGCACACAGCGAAAGAATGCCCAAGAGGATGAGCGTCACAAGTCGGTGCATGTGCAGGGACTTCTGATGCTGAGCAAGCTGCACACGAAGCGCCGCGTTCTCGGCGCGGAGTTTTTCAGCATCGGGAGGCTCGGAAGGCTCGGCAGGCTCATCATGCGGGATGCCGAAATACTCATCCATAGAAACGCCCATCTCCCGGCAGATCGGGCCGACCGTGTAAACAGACGGATTTTTGATGTCGCCGCGAAAGAACTGGGAGACGGTGCCGACGGAAAGGTCGGTATTTTCGGCGACGTCCTGATTTGTTTTGTGCGGAGTGATCGTCTGCTTCTGCTCACGGCACAAATCAGATAATTTTTCATTCAAAACATGTCATTCCCCCAAAAAAGCAAGACGTCTGACTGCAAAAAGCAACTGCCATATCTTTACAAGACTACCGTGGACAGGCTATCCTAAAGTTACAGACGGCTCCCGGTCGCCTGCGCAAGCAAAAGCCCGCGCCGTTGTTCGGCCAGCGGCGCGGGCGAACCTCAGATCATTGCAGCGAGATGGACCAGCCGCCGACGGCGTGAACGGTCATGACGGTGGCACCTGGGTCAATGCGGACAGTGCCGCTGTAGGGGTCAACCGTGTTGACAAGGAGATCAGACCCGCTGCCGTAGGTAATGACCGAAAAATAGCGGGACATCGTATTTCCGTTGATGATTGCAGACCGACAGTCAGACGGCAGGAGCAAAACCGCGTCATCAATGCCGCTGTATGTCTCGCCGACCGGAAGAACTGGGGCCGTGTAAAGGGAAACAATCTCAATGGTCCACGGGCCTTCCGCATCAACTTCGAGCGTCCGCGTATCCTGCTCGGGGTCAAGGACATAGCCGTCATAGTAATCCGTTGTGTTCGCAAAAAGCTCCGTATAATTTCCGGATGCATCGTAGCCAGTCACGGAGAAATGACGAGCTTCGGTATTGCCGGTGATTCGGAAATAGTAAAGCGAGTCAAACGGGGAAATATCGAAGTAGTCGTCGCCGCTGCCGGTGTAGGTGATGGGGTCAGGCGGAATAAACGTTTCCTCCATGGGAGCGGGCTCTGGCTCCTGCACAGGGGCGGAGGAAACAGTAGAATCATCAGAAGCAAGGCGCTCAGACACGGCCTGCGCGGAAGCCTGCATCTCTGGCGGTGAGTTTTTAAAGTCACGGGCACCGATGGCTGCATTGATGATCTGCGGGATAACGGCGACGAGCCAGATGATGCCGATTACGATCAAAACCGTTTTCCATTTTGATTTTTTGCGGGGGCGTTTTTCCGAGGGCTCTGGAGCGTGGGACTCATTGCCTCCGGTGCTGTCGGCACGTGGGAAACCAGAATCAGAAGTCGTTTCTGCAGCTTTACGTGCAAGCCTTGACAGCTCATCTTGCCGTTCGGATTCCGTAATTTTGCGACGCAGTCTGACATACACGCGAGCACCAAATTTCTTGTCTGGGAAATCGTCGTCAGGGCCCCCGTAGACTTCGCAGTCATCGCCGAAGACAGTGTATCCGCTATCCTCCATCCGAGAAAGCTCAGCTGCAACATCTTTTGGGATGTTGCCAACTTCACGATCATCAAAATAGACACGATACGCAGGAGCTCCATCATACTCATATCGCTCAAGCTCAACGAGAACGGGCTCGAGATCCTCTTGTTTCTTGAATGCTCTCCGGAGTGAGGTCTGTCGGTATGAGCCATCCGAGGCCTTAAAAGAGGAACCGGCTAGCTGAAAATCCCAGACCTCCGTCCATGCATTGGGGAGACGCTTATTGACATCCATAGCTACCCCTCACAAAATTATATGTAATTTTTTGTAGACTCTCATAATTGTAATTAACGAACGTATGTTCTAATATAATCATGCGAGTCAGGAAAAGGAATCTACAAATATTGTAAGCCACCGCAGAAGAAAGAACAACCGGAAAAGTGAACAAAAAATGAACGGTCTTTTTGTGGAGAAATGGGGGAGATGAAATGAAAAATACGAAACAACACCTCATAGCGGAGATTGAAAGCCTGCTCGAGCGGGCAACGCCGGAGCAGCTGAAGATCATACTGCGTTTTATGCGTGGGATTATAAGAATTGAAATATCAATATAAAAAAAGAACGCCGGAAGCATTTTAATTGCTTCCGGTGATTTTTTTCAGGAATTTCTCGAATTCTGGCCAGAACTCCGACGGCAGCTCCATCATAGCGGAAATGAAGCGCTTGCGGAAAGACTCGTCAGCCTCGCCCATGAGAGTAGAGACCATAAGGCCAAGCTCCTCGTTCATGCTCCGCTGCACATACATTTCGCCGACGCCATCCTCCAGCCATGCGAGCGATACGCCGAATTCCCGGCAAATATCCGAGACGGTGCGGTCACTGGGCGTGCGCTCACCCTTCTCAATCATCCATATATAATTTTGTGATAGGCCAATTTTTGCGCCAAATTCAGCTTGAGAAAGCTTCAAAGAGTTCCGAAGCTGACGTATGCGTTCATTCACAGGATCACCTCCATACTGATATCATACAGCTATAATCTAACTGTGTCAATAAAAATTTGCGGAAAAACGAAAAAACATATTGACAAAGCCTAACTATGGTGTTACGCTATACTCACAAGTTAGATAACATGTGAGACGAGGTGAGATCAATGTCGGAAGAACAGAAAAACCAGGTCGAGACCATTGCGGCCGAGATGAACAAGCTGAAGCCTGAACTGCGAGAGGGTGCGCTGATGTATCTGCAGGGTATGGCCGCGTGCGCAAAGCTCATGGAGAGCAAGAAAGACGAGCGGAAGGAGGCGTGAGCCGTGGAAACGCAGGAAGAAAAGCTCACCAGATGGGCGCAAGAAGAAGCGCGCGACCGGGAACGGACGCGCAAGCGTCGGGCAACCGTCCAGCTGGTGATCGGGATCGCGTCGATGATCGTATCGCTGCTGACGCTGGCCGTCGCCATCATCGCCTTTACGCGGGCGTAAACGGCCAGCCGAAAAGAGAGCTGGACGAAAAGAGCAGCGCGGCGAAGGAAATCAAGAGGGCCAACGCCGAGAGGATAATGGAGAGCCGATACCGAGAAGTGTCCCGCACGTGCTTGTCGTATTCCTCCTGCGCGAAGTCGGCCAGCGTCACAAGGGTATCGTCGTTGCACGCATCGTCATTGAATCTGAGCGCCCCAACGGGCATAGCATCCTGGAGCACCAGATAGTTGCCACAGCCGGTTTCGTCGAGAATGTCGCCGAGCCTGTGCTTGCGAACGACAGCGGCGCAAATCTTAAGTTGTTTATCAGTCATAAAAACACCACCCGCCAACATCTTACCACGCGGGCTGGGGTCGGACAAGAGCAAAAAGCGTAAAGCTGTAAAACCTGGAAAAACTAACGCCGGAAGGAGGCTGAACCATGCGAAAACCGTATGACCCGATCGCGGACGAAGAGCCGCACATCGTGGCCGAGTATCATTTCCAAAACTGCACGGCGTATATCGCCGACAACTACCTGCGTCGCCTGACGCCGGAGCAGAAGGAGGCCAACCGGCAGGCTGCCCGCCGCGTGGCGTGGCAGATCATCGAGCGGGCCGCAGCCGAAGGGCGTCTGCCCGCGGCCAGCAATTAAACGCGCCGCAAGGCGCGTACATAGGAGTCGATATTATGGCAAACGTCAAGACCTACACCCTGACGCTGGATGCGCAGGAGCTGCATGATCTGATCGAAGCGGCGATGGTGTGTGAGTGCCAGGCGGCGCAGATCATTAACGGACTCAAGCGAAAGGGGCTGGACCTGGACGCGCAGAAGCTCGTGACGCAAAACGCCCGTCTGGCGCGGCTCGTCAGGCGGATGCAGGAAGCGAAGAAGGAGACAGCATGACAAATTTCGGGAAGACCGTGCGCAAGCGGCTGATCGATCTGGACAAGACGCAGGACTGGCTGGCCGCGCAGGTTGAGGGGACAGGGATCCCCTGCGACAAGACGTATCTCAGCAAGATCCTGAATGGAGCCCGGATGGGCAAGCAGGTCAAGGCTGCGATCGAGAAGATTCTGGATCTGGAAGGGGGTGCGCTGGGTGGATGAGCTCAAGAAAAAAACGATCGCCGCACTGGAACAGCAGTTGCAGCTGCTGGCCCAGAACGGCGGATCGCCTGCCGGAAAGGCAGAAACGTGCAACGCAATCACGGTCCTGACTGCGCTGCTGCATGAGCTGCGGCAGTTTTAGGAATCAGAGCCGCAATGAGCGTCGAGCCCGCGATAGATGCGGTTGAAAAGCACAGCAATCTGGTCGCCGAGAGATTCATTGCTCGAATCAGTAATGATCAGATTGCCCTTTTCGATCGCGGCAAGCGCGAGCTGAAGCGCAATTTCAGACCTCGTCATATGTTCACCTCCCCTCATATTGACACGATCATTATAAGAGGGGAATAGAGACGTGTCAACAAATTGGACGGAAGAAGATAAGGAGAAGCACTATGAGAACCAACCTTGCGGAGCGGCTCGGGTATGAGTCGGAGGAAGAGACCAGGGAGCGGCAGGAGCGGCTGCTGGAGGAGCTGCGGTACCGGGAGGCCATGCGGCGGGTGGCAAAAACCTGCTGCGTGTGGCTGGGCGGCGCGGCCTTTGTGCTGGCGGTGATCGCCGGGTACGCAGAGATGAACGACGCCTGCGTCGCGACCGGCGCGATCGCGCTGGGCCTGACGACCTACGGGATCCTGTGATGGACGCGAAGATCACGGTCGAGCTCCGGCCGGATCAGCTGGCCAGCCTGATCGATGCGTTGGGCTTGGCGTCAGAATGCGAGCAGGAGGACGCCGAGTGCCTGAACAGCATGGACCGCGTCAACGCGCAGTGCGTCGCCGACACGGTTGCCAGGCAGGACAAATACGCGAAGCTCGCAGCCTGGATGCAGCACGTACAGGAGGAAGCGGAGTGAATTATTTTGCGCCGCGCATGCGGCCCATCCCGCCGCCATGCGGGCGGAACTGCCCGGACAGAAGCGGCACATGCCACGCCGGGTGCTGCACCTGGACGCTCTACGAGAGTATCCGGAATTATATTTATGATGTAAACCACTGCGACAGGGACAGCCTGCAGCCCGACCTTGCAGCGGGAAAGCAGATGGTCCATGCCGACAACCAGATAAGGAGGCGCAAACACATTGCGAAATAGCATCGACTACCCCGGCGAGCGGGCGCCGCGGCGCCCCGCCGTGATCGCCCAGGCCGGATACACCGGCCAGAACCACTTTTCCGTTACATATGGAGACCAGAAACTAACCGTCCGCGCCGAGGACGGCTATGCGGCCCTTTTCACTGCAGCCAAACACTGGGGCTATAAATTCACCCGCCCGGAGTACCATCAGAACGCCCGCGCGACCAAGCTCCACTACACGCCGGACACCCGGCCGGGGGCACTAGTATGAGGTTTGTATGTGACGCCTGCCAGGATATCACGAACATCGAGGCCGACCGGATGGAGATCCAGGGCGAGAAGTTGATGGTGTACAGCCGCGGGCGGCTGGTGTACGTTGCGGATCTGGGGCAGATCATGCTGGCGAAGCTGACGCCGACGGCGAAGGAAACAAAATGCTGACGCATCTGAGCCTGTTTTCCGGGATCGGCGGGCTTGATCTGGCTGCCGAGTGGGCCGGATTTACGACCGTCGGGCAGTGTGAGTTTGCCGACTACCCGACGAAGGTGCTGGAAAAGCACTGGCCGGACGTGCCGCGCTGGCGCGATGTCCGGACGCTTACAAAGGAGAGTTTTTATGAGCGGACAGGCCTACGAACAGTTGACGTTATTTCCGGCGGATTCCCATGCCAGCCCTTCTCCGTGGCTGGAAAGCAAAAGGGCAAAGGGGATGATCGATACCTCTGGCCGGAGATGCTCCGAGTTATCCGAGAGCTGCGCCCGCGTTGCGTTGTCGGTGAGAACGTTCCTGGAATCATCAAGATTGCCGCCGGGCAGGTGGTCAAGGATCTGGAGCGTGCAGGCTATCACGTCGTCGTGTTTAATTTTGAGGCTGCGGCTGTCGGAGCTTGGCACAGGAGGTCGAGGGTGTTCTTCGTCGGCATCGCAGATGTGGCAGACACCGACGGCAGGACAATGCGGCATGACTGCGGTGACGAGCGGAAGACCACCAGAAAAGAGCACGCATCTAGGGGCACAGGTACTGATCCGGAGCGGGCTATGGCCGACGCCGCGTGCGAACGAATACAAAGACACGCTGCAATCTGTGCCGCCAAGCCGGCAGAAAGATCCGGGCAAATGCAATCTGACGCAGAGAGTGGCAATGAAGCTGTTTACGACGCCATGTGCAGCGGATGCGCAGGGGACGCACGGTGGGGAAAATCACAGGAGCTTGCGGACGGACGTTGCTGGGCAGCTGAACCCGACGTGGGTCGAGTGGCTCATGGGATTCCCAATCGGGTGGACAGACTTAAATGCCTCGGAAACGCCGTAGTGCCGCAGCAGGCATACCCGATTTTTAAGGCATTGATGGAGGAAATTTTGAAAGGAGACAAGCATGGGCAAAGCTGTTTTGATCAGCATTCGCCCGGAGTGGTGTGAGAAGATCATAAACGGGCGGAAGACCATTGAGGTGCGTAAGACGCGCCCGAAGATGGATACGCCGTTTAAGTGCTACATCTACAAATGCGGAAACAGCAAAGTCATCGGGGAATTTCTGTGCGATGAGATCATCAACATTAACGGCGCGGAAAGGATCCCGTCAGATGCTGCGCGGCCAACCTGCCTAGAGCCTGCGGAGCTGCACCAGTATCTTGGAGCTGCCACCGGCTTCGGCTGGCACATCTCAGATTTGCGCGTTTACGATCACCCGCGTGATCTGTGGGAGTTTGCCGGTCTGCAGCGGGAGACAGAATTCGCCCTTGCGCCTAGGCCAATCACCCGCCCGCCGCAGAGCTGGCGGTATGTGGAGGAAGAACTATGGAACGACTGACTGAAAAGTACTGTCTCGCGGAAGACCACTACATGAAATGCTCGGAAGACTGCAACGTGGATATGGCTTGCGTGGATTGCCCTGCGTTTGACAAGCTAATTGAGCGCCTAGCGGCCTACGAGGACACGGGGCTGACGCCGGAGGAAATCAAGGCTCCATTTACGGAGGACACGATGATAAATCTGGCAGCGCAGGCGCTGGGCGTGGAGGCTGACCGCCTCCGCGAACTTGCCGAGGCAGACAAGGACGGGCGTGTGGTGGTGCTGCCGTGCAGGCAGGGAGATGAACTGTGGACGTACTGCAATCACCCGGTTAAGCGGGTATATAGTTTTACCGTATCGGACGTGAGCACGCTGAACGGGCGAACTGTGCTGAATACGCTAGGTCTCGGGACGATCGGACCAGAGGACGTCGGAAAAACCGTATTTTTACCCGCGAGGAAGCAGAGCGGGCGATGGAGGAAATGGAGGGCGCGACATGACCAGAAAACGCGCAAGAAAGATACTCATGTCCATCGGCACGAGCCGAAACCATGCAAACTGGGGGCTGAAGGCAAAGCCGCGCTGGAAGACAAACGCCGGTGTGGTAGAGGATACGCTGACGATCACCCTGTACGCGAAGCTGCTGCGGAAGAAAATGGACGAGGGCGGAATAACAAAGGAATCTGCATTCCACGCGGGAGAGATGAAGGCAAGTGAACTTTGGTTGAGGGAGGTAAACCATGCCTGACGAATACATCAGCCGCAAGGCAGCGCTGACAGCGCTGCAGGACTCGGATCTTTTTAATACCACGGAACGGCAACTGCGGGCCATTCGTGAACTGCCCGTCGCCGACGTTGAGGAGGTGCACCATGCACGATGGGAAGAAGCGGACTGGCGCGAATATGGCGCGCAGATTCCTAAAGCGGCAATCGTATGCTCGGACTGCCGGAACGCTTTTAAGAAAGGAACTCTTCGGATTCAGAGTTTCTGCCCGGCCTGCGGCGCGCGGATGGACGGTGCCGCCGAATGAGCGGACTGCGGTTTGAATCCATGGCGGACATGCCGCCGAGGATGCGGGAGCTGTATGCCAGGCAGCAGATCGACCTCTCAGGCGCTGCGGCGCCAGCTCCCCTTCACAAGGGGAGCCATGGGAAGACAAAGTACGGAAGCCGGAAGGATACGCGCGGCGAGCTGCGCTTCGACAGCCAGAAGGAAGCCCGGCGGTATGACGAGCTGATGGTGATGCTTCGGGCTGGCATTATCTCCGATCTGCGCCTGCAACCGCAGTTTACATTGCAGGAAAGCTATATCACCGAAACCGGCGAGCGGATCCGCGCGATCCGGTACACGGCGGACTTTTTGTACAAATTCGGCGGCAAGCTCGTCGTCGAAGATGTGAAGACCAAGCCGACGCGGACAAAGGAGTACCTGCGGAACCGCAAATTCATGCGGTCCAAATTCGGGATCGAGATCCAGGAGGTATAACGTGCCAGAAAAAACGAGAGCAGCCCGCGCGAGGCATGCGGGCTGCCGAAGCAGGGCAATGCCTGTCCGTATGCAAAGCTCGCGCCGGATCTATGCGCGCGGTGCGGCTGGAACCCGGAGGAGCACGCGCGGCGGCAGGCGCTGCCGCTGACCGAGAACGCCGACGGGCTGCGGCACAAGGATATCAGCCAGCCCGAGGACTAAGACCAGCAATCAGCCGGGGAACCATATTTTTTCGGACTTATGCCGCAGCCGCTCCGCTGCGACGGCTGCGGGAGGATCACCCCGGCTCTGCACCCGGCCCGCGAAACCTCAAGCCCGCGGGCCGGGGATAAAAAGCGCGTGTGGAACGTGCGCGCGGATGGAAACCATCAACGTTACCCCACGCCGGGTGTTGGGATCGCCCGGCGGCATCGTGTTACCTCCTTATGGAAAGCTGTCTGAGCAGACAAGGGCAGCTCGTCTGCGGCGACAGGGGGACGCGCAGGCACAGGCGGTGCAAGTCCGCTCTGCATAGGGGCCGGGAGACCGGCCCCTGACGAAAGGAGAATGGAAATGTCACACGTAGTCGATCTGACGGGCATGGACTTTGGATATTTGCACGTCATCGGGCGGGATACCAGCAAAAAAGGAGACACGGCACACTGGATCTGCCGGTGTAAATGCGGGACCATCTGCAGCAAGGACGGCAGATACCTCCGGAACGGGCATGCAAAAAGCTGCGGCTGCTTCCGGAAAGAACGCGCGGCCACGCTCGTCACCAAAAAGAATACAGCCAAAAAGCCAAAAGCCGAACCGAAGAAGAAAAAATTCGGCCGCGGCCCGCAGTGGGCAGGCTCCGGGATCTGCTACAACCCACTCTGCCCGACGCGCAACAACTACCGCGGCGCCTGGAGCTGCACCGAATGCCGCTTCTGCCCGGAACGCAAATTTGCCCGCCAGTCCAGGCGGGAAGTACTTACAATTTGAAGGGAGAATCGCAATGGGAAAGATCATGGAGCTATTTTATGGCGAGCTCGGCAGATTCCAGACGTCCATGGAGGATGCCGGCTGGTACGTCGAGTTCCGGGATGAGAAATATCCGCCGCGCGTCACTATGGACCAGCTGACGCCTCCGCTGTTTGAGATGACGGCTGACGGCCCGAAGGAAAACGAGCCCGCCTGCATCCAGGTAATCGGCACGCCGGACCTGCGCGTCGTAACCACAGGCAAACTGCAGATCGGGAAGAAGGATCTCAACAAGTACATCAACACCGCCCAAAAGCTCCTGCAGCTCTATCTGCACGGCTTTATGCAGGAGCGCAAGGAAATGGAGGCGGCGCAGGAATGAGCGGAAAAGAAAAACGCCGGGAAGCGCTGCTGCTCGGCAAAAAAGATATGAGTTTTACGGAGATCATGCAGGCGATAGAGGCGTGCAGGGCGGACGACTGCGACAAGTGCCTGCTGAGCGGCGGCCCCATCGCAGGCTGGTTCCCGGAGGATGTGCCGGACTGCTATACCGTGCTGCTCAAAAATGCCGGGGAGAAGCTGCTGGAATACTACCAGAAGATCCGGGAAAACGACGCGGCGGAAGAAAATCAGAGAAAAACAGAAGAAAATATCAAAAAACGAGGAAGCAAGAGCGAGGGAGTCTTGGACTCGTGCCCCGTTTGCCCGGTATGCAACTATGTCTTCGACGAATTCAGCGTGAGCGACGATGCAAGACGGCACATCTTTCCATTTGGCGCAGAAGACACCCTTGACTTTGGACTCGAAGAACGAATCGTCAGACCACAAAAATGCCCGCAATGCGGCATGAAAATCGCTGGGATTAGGTGGACGGAGCCCAATTTTGTTGGGAACCGCAAGGAATTCTCGTTCAGCCGTCCGCCGGAAGACGTGGAGGAAAAAAGAAAATGATTTTGCTGGAATGCACAGTCGCACTGCGTGACGGAGATCGGAAAAAGATTCAGGAGCAGCTTGCGGCGGAGATCGGACAGCCAGTCGTTCTTCTGCCGAACGGCGTATCGCGGGAGAAAGAGCGGAATATCCTGTTCCTTTGCGACAGAAAGGCTTGCGAGAAATGCATCTATCCAACGTGCAGGCATACGCCGGAGCTGGAACACGCCAGAAATTTCGCGCCTGCTGGGTTTACGAAGCGCACGGACGGCGTGTGGGTAGAGCAGGAGGGCATAACGAGGGAAGTGAAGATCGACCAGGACAAACTAGAAAAGAGGCTGGTTGAAACAATGAGGGAGGTGATGGAGCTTGAAGGAGAAAAACGAAGTCCGCATGGTCTGGCGCTGGGATGATATCTTCCGTGTCTACCGATGCCCATACTGCGGCAGACCGGAGAAACCGTGCATCGAACTCTGGAAAAAAGGCGGTTTGAAAAAGAGCCTGCCGAGCCGCTGCACATACTGCGAAGGAGAATTGGAAGGGGTGGAAGGAGAAGAAAATGATCATTGAGATTTTGGAGCTTGCTGCTGCGCTGGAGTGGATCGCGCTGGGCGTGCTGGTGTTTTTCAAACTGCGGAGCCTGAAACGTCAGGCAGAAGTAGTGCTCGAGACACTGGACGCCGCAGTCCGGAAAAGCATCAAACAAGAAGAGGAGGTCTGGCGCAAGAACACCCCGAACGAGATTAGGGCAGCGTTCGGCTTTCCGCCGATAACGCCAACAGAATACACAGAAATGAAAATACGCGAGGAAACTGACCGCTGAACGCATGGCCGGAATTTCCGGCCACGCTTTGAGCGGGCAGAACAGGAGGGATCGCTATGAACATTGCGTATAACATGGACTGCATGGAGTATATGCGGACGCTGCCAGATAAGGCGTTTGATCTGGCCGTGGTAGACCCTCCGTATTTCAGCGGCCCGGAACGCCGGGGCTATTACGGAAGCAGGGTAAGCAAGAGCGGCGTGCATAGGGATTACCTGATCTCCCCGGAGTGGGAAATCCCAGGCGTAGAATATTTTGATGAGCTAAACAGGGTGGCGCAGAAGATCATAGTCTGGGGCTGCAACTACTATAAATATATTTTTCCGCCCGGACGAATTGTCTGGGATAAGTGCAACGGGGAGAGCAGCTTTAGCGATTGCGAGATCGCAGCGACAAATTGCCATGATAGCGTCAGACTGATCCGGTATATGTGGAACGGAATGATGCAGGGCAAAAGCATCGCCGACGGCGCTACCCAACAGGGAGACAAGCGAAAAAACGAGAAACGGATTCACCCAACGCAAAAGCCCGTCGCGCTCTATGCGTGGATCTTTGCCAGGTACGCAAAGCCGGGAGACAAGATCATCGACACGCATCTTGGGAGCGGGAGCAGCCGGATCGCAGCGTATGACGCAGGGCTGGATTTTGTGGGGTGCGAGATCAATAAGGATTATTTTGCAGCACAAGAGGAGCGTTTCGCCGCGCATACGGCGCAGCTGTCGCTATTTGTATAAAAGAGAGGCTGAGTTATGGCAAAGAGGCACAAGCGCCGGAAGTTTTCCGGGAGGGTCTGCGAGCAGATCGTGTACACGGTGGCGGGCGGCACAGATCCGAAGACCAGCCGGCCGAAGAAGCCGCGGTTCCAGTCGCAGGAAGAACGCGAGGAATTCAACACCAGGATCTCGGCTGCAAAGTTTGCGGCGCTGGTCAACGCCAACTTCTCCCCGTCGAGCTATTACTCCACACTCACGCTCGACCCCGAACATGAGGTACATACCGCGCAGGAGATGCGCAGGATCCGGGATAATTTCTACCGCCGCATGGTCTACCGGTATCCGGAGGCCAAGATCGTCATCGTCTACGGCCGGGGCAAATCGACCAACCGCTTCCACCTGCACCTGATCACGGACGGCATTCCTGCCGATGAGCTCGGCAGGCTCTGGGGCCTCGGCAGCGTCATCGACTGCAAGCCACTGCGGAAGCACAACTACTATCTGGATGAGAACGGAAATAAGGTCGACCACGGGCAGGACTACACGGCGATGGCCAACTACCTGCACGGACACTGGCGCAAGGAGTTCGGAGGCCACCGGTACAAGGCCAGTCGCAGCTGCGTCCGGCCGGAGCCGGAGCCCGCGACCGAGGCGGTCCGGGACTACAGCCCGACGCGCCCGCCAGTCGCCCCGCGCGGCTACATCCTCGTCGAGTCCAGAGCCACGCAGTATGGATTCCTATATTTCAAATATGTATGGGATCCCAAAAACGAGACACATAAGCGGACCGGGAGCCGCCTTCTTTAAGCCTTGTAAATGTGTTGAGTTTTGCGACGAAGAAGGAAGGAGCTGAACAGATGTCGAAACCGAGATACTGGTGGTACGGGAATGTCTGCCGCACCATCGGCGAATACCCGAAACTGAGCCGACAGGTTCGGGATATGAGCCGGCAGAAGATCACGCCGGGCTATTCCTCGCAGCCAGGAGGGCAATCCTCCGGCCGCGCCGTCGAGGACATTGCGGTGCGCGTCCTGTCCTCACGGGAGTACGAGGACTACACGGCGATCCAGTCCGCCATCAACACCGTGCAGACCTGGCGGGACGGCGGCGATGTGCTGGAGATCGTGCGCCTGCATACATGGATTTGGCCGCGCGAGAGTCTGGAGTCCGCCGCCAGACAAGTACACGTGAGCACATCCACGGCCAAGCGGATGTACAGCCGCTTTGTCTACGAGGCAGCGCGGGCAATGGGCTACCGCAAAAGTTGAGCTAACAGAGCCTAAAATCTGTGCTACAGTGATAGCGTGAAGAATTGGAGGGAACAGGATGCAGCCATGGGCCGCGAGCTTTTACGCGTCCGGGCGCTGGAAGAAATGCCGCGCCGGGTATATCAAGTTCCGCCGGACCATCGACGGCGGCCTCTGCGAAGAGTGCCGGGACAAGCCGGGCTACATCGTCCATCACAAGCGGGCGCTGACACCGGACAACATCACCGACCCGGACATCAGCCTGTCCTACTCCAACCTCGAGTACGTCTGTAAGGACTGCCACGATCAGTTTGACGGGCACGGAGTCGCAAAATCTCTGACGCAAAAAATTTTCTTCGACGCCGCCGGAGACCCGATCCCCCCCGTCGCGCGAGGCCGGGGCGCCGGCTAGATCACCGCACGCCCTACCTCGGAAGAATACGCAGGCCGTTCGCGAGGCCCCCCTACAATAGCGCGGCGATAAGTAATCTACGCGCACGCGCGGACAGACGGCAAAAATCACGCGAAAAGGAGGCGGTTTTTGTGGCGAACAGGCAGGAAAAGACAAAGGAACAGCGTATCCGCGCCGAGAAAGCCAGACTCCGGAGGATCTACAAGCTTCTGCCGAAGGAAGCGGCCGGGACTGTCGCGGGCCTCATCGATCAGGCAGCATTTATGCGAATCGAGTGCGAGGACATGGCGGACGACCTGCGGGAAAACGGCTGGACGGAGAAATTCCAGCAGTCGGAGCGGCTCGAGCCATATGACCGCGCCCGGCCGATCGGGCAGGCGTACAACTCCACGAACGCGAACTACCAGAAGATCATCAAGCAGCTCACGGCGCTCCTGCCGAAGCCGGACACCGCGCCGAAGCAGGAGGACGACGGCTTTGCAAGCTTTGTCCGGGAGCGTGACGAGCTGTGACGCGCTATCCAGAAACGTACAATCCGATCCTCGAATACTGGGCCGCGATCCAGTCCGGACGTGAAACGGTGAGCCTCAAGGTGCAGAAGACCTACAGACATGTGGTCGCGCAGCTTGAAAACGCGGATTCCGAGTTTTATTATTCCCCGCGCCGGGCAAACCACGTCCTCGAGTTTTTTGAGAACTACTGCCACCACTCCAAGGGCAAGGCGGGCGGCCAGCTCGTCCGGCTGGAGCTATGGGAAAAAGCGCTGCTGGCGACCGTCTTCGGATTTATCGACATCGAGGGCAATCGCCAGTATCGCGAGGCGATCCTCATTGTCGGCAAGAAAAACGGCAAATCGCTGCTGGCCTCCGGCGTCGGCCTGTATTTGCAGACGGCGGACGGTGAGGCTGGCCCGGAGGTCTACGCCGTGGCCACCAAGCGAGACCAGGCGAAGATCATCTGGCAGGAAGCAAAGCGGATGGTCAAGAAGTCCCCGGCGCTCTGCCGCCGGATGCGCAGTCTGGTCGCTGAGCTGGACAGCGATTTTAACGACGGCGTTTTCAAGCCGCTGGCCTCTGACAGTGACACCCTCGACGGCCTCAACATCCACGGGGCCATGATGGATGAGATCCACCAGTGGAAGAGCGGGCGCGCCCTGTACGACATCATCGCCGACGGCGTGACGGCCCGTGAGCAGCCGCTGATCTTTATCACTTCCACAGCGGGCACCATCCGCGAGGACATCTACGACGAGAAATACGAAGAAGCCGAGCGCATCATAAACGGCTACGAAGATCCGGACGGGTACCACGACCCGCGCCGGATCGCGTTTATTTACGAGCTCGACAAGCGCAGCGAGTGGACGGACCCGGACTGCTGGAAAAAGGCAAATCCGGGCCTCGGGACGATCAAGAGCTACACGGCCCTCAAAGAGCGGGTCGAGCGGGCGGAGAAAAACCCGGCCCTCGTCCGAAACCTCGTCTGCAAGGATTTCAACCTCCGCGAGACCTCCAGCGAAGCCTGGCTCAACTTTGAGCAGCTGGACAACCGCGACACCTTCCAGCTCGACAGGGAAAATCGCCGCCTGATCTGGCAGCACCACATGGCGGACGGAAAGACGCAGGAGCGCGTGCTTTCCTACCCGCGATACGGCATCGGCGGCGCGGACCTCTCCAAGACCACTGACCTGACGGCGGCGAAGGTCATGTTCCAGGTGCCGGAGCTGCCGGAGATCCTGTTTGTGCTGCAGATGTACTGGCTGCCGCAGGACCTTTTGGAAAAGCGCGTCACAGAGGACAAGATCCCCTACGACAAGTGGCATGAGCGAGGGCTGCTCCGACTGTCAGAGGGAAACAAGATCCGCTATGAGGACGTCAAAGCATGGTTCATCGAGGTACAGGAAGACCTCGATATTTTTATCCCCTTTATCGGGTATGATGCGTGGTCTGCGTCTTATTGGGTGGACAGCATGGCGGACTATTTCGGGGCCGAGGCCATGATCGCCGTGCATCAGGGTGTCAAGACCCTGTCTGAGCCAATGAAGCGCTGCGGGAACGACTTGGAATCCAAGCGCATTATTTACAACAACCACCCGATCGACAAATGGAACCTCGCAAACACCGCCTACGACGAGGACAAAAACGGCAATATTCAGCCGCACAAAACGAGCAAATCAACGCGCCGCATTGACGGCACGGCGGCCCTGCTCGACGCCTACACGATCTACGACCAGAAGCAGGCGGAATACACCAGTATGCTCTAGGAGTGACAACATGGGATTTTTGAAAAACCTCCTGACGAATATCACGACCACCAAACGCGTCTCGACCGTCCAGATGGTGCAGGAGCGAGGGAATGGCTTTTACAGCTACAACGGAAAAATGTATCAGTCCGACATCGTCCGCGCCTGCATCCGGCCCAAGATCAAGGCCATCGGCAAGCTGACGGCCAAGCACATCCGGGAGACCATCACCGCCCAGACGCGGAAGATCGCCGTCAACCCGGAGCCGTACATCCGCTTCCTGCTCGAAGAGCCGAACCAGTACATGACCGGCCAGATGCTGCAGGAGAAGCTGGCCGCGCAGCTGGTCCTCAACAACAACGCCTTCGCGGTCATCCTGCGGGATGAAAACGGCCTGCCGAACGCCATTTTCCCGGTCGCGGCCATGCAGGCCGACGCGGTCTACGACGCGGGCGGGAACCTGTACCTGAAGTTTTACATGCAGAACGGCAATGTGCTGACGTTTGCCTATGACGACATCATCCACCTGCGCGGGGACTTTTACGAAAATGATATCTTCGGCGACCAGATCGCCCCGGCCATCGTGCCGCTCATGGAGATCGTAACGACGACGGATCAGGGCATCGTAAAGGCCATCCGAAACAGCGCCGTGATTCGCTGGCTGCTGATGTTCGCCGCGTCCATGCGCCCGGAGGACGTGAAGCAGCGCGCGCAGGACTTCGCGGACAGTTTTCTGAACGTGACTAACGGCACGGGCGTTGCAGCAGTAGACGCAAAGGCCGAGGCCAAGCAGATCGACCCCAAGGACTACGTCCCGAACGCCGCCCAGATGGATAAGACCACGCAGCGCATCTATGCCCTGTTCAATACCAACCCGCACATCGTCACATCCATTGCGACGGAGGATGAGCAGAACGCCTATTTTGACGCCGAGATCGAGCCGGTTTTGAAGCAGCTCAGCGGCGAGTACACCCGCAAGCTATTCTCCCGGCGCGAGCGTGGCTGCGGGAATCGCATCGTATTCGAGGCCTCCGCGTGGGACTTCGCCTCGACCTCGACCAAGCTCAACCTCCTGCAGATGGTCGACCGAGGCGCGCTGACGCCGAACGAATGGCGGCGCGCATTCAACCTCGCGCCGGTAGACGGCGGAGACAAGCCAATCCGGCGGCTCGATACGCAGCCGGTCAATCAGAATACCAACCAGAAGGGAGATGAAACCGCATGAAGATCAGCATTCGCGGGCCCATCGTGTCCAGCAACCAGCACCGCTTTTATCAGTGGTACGGCATGGAGGCGACGAGCCCTAAATCCGTAGCCGACGCGCTTGCATCAGGAAACGGTGAGCGGGCCGAAGTCGAGATCAATTCCGGAGGCGGCGAGATCTTCGCCGCGAGCGAGATCTATACCGCCCTGCGCAACTACGCGGGCGGCGTCCACATCCGCATCGTCGGCCTTGCGGCCTCGGCCGCGTCCATCATCGCCATGGCGGGCGAGTCGGAAATGACGCCGACCGGCATGATGATGATCCACAACGTCCAGTCCAGCGCCGACGGCGACTACCGCCAGATGGAGCACACCGCCGGTGTCCTGCGCGACGCCAACCACGCCATCATCTCGGCCTACATTGCCAAGACCGGAAAGACAGAGCAGGAGATCGCCGCCATGATGGACGCAGAAACATGGATCACAGCGGAGCGGGCCGTAGAACTCGGCCTCGTCGACCGCGTGATGCAGCCGGATACCGGCCAGAAACCGCTGGCCGCGGATTTTTATTCCGGCATGCTCAGCGAAGACGCGCTCCGGCGCGCGGAAAACTTTTTAAAAGGTCAGGCCGCAGAGCCTGATTTTTTTATGCCCAAACGGGCGCAGGCAGAAGCAAAACTGAAATTTTTAAAACTCAAAGGAGAACTGAAATGACGAAGGAAATTTACAACATCCAGCGCCAGAAGCTCATGGACGACGCCCAGAAGCTGCTGGACGAAAGCAAGACCGCAGAGGCACAGGCCAAGATGAAAGAAGTCGAGGCCCTCGACGCCAAGTTTGAGGAGGAAGCCAAGATCCAGGCAAACCTCAACGCGCTTGCGGGTCAGAAAGTCGCGGCTCCGGCTGCGGCGGCACAGTCCATCGACCTGTCCGGCACGGCAAAGACTCCGGACGTGCTCGACCGGTACGACACCGACGAGTACAAGCGGGCCTTCATGAACTACGTTTTGACCGGCAAGAAGATTCCCGCAGAGCTGACCAATGTGGACGCCAACACCAAGACAACCGACGTCGGCAGCGTCATCCCGACCACGACGATCCAGAAGATCTACGAGAAGATGGAAGCCATCGGCATGATCCTGCCGCGCGTAACACACACGTCCTACGCGGGCGGCGTCCAGGTCCCGACCAGCTCGGCCAAGCCGACGGCCTCCTGGGTCGCCGAGGGTGAGGGCTCCGACAAACAGAAGACTTCGACCGGCAAGATCGTCTTTGCGTACCACAAGCTGCGCTGCGCGATCTCCATGTCGCTGGAAGTTTCTATCATGGCGTACCCGATGTTCGAGGCACAGTTTGTCCGGAACGTCGCAAATGCGATGGTAAAGGCGAAGGAGCAGGCCATCATCAACGGCACCGGTTCCGGCCAGCCGAAGGGAATCCTTGCAGAGACCGCCCCGACCGGCCAGAACATCGACATTGCCGCCGCGACAACTGCTCTGACCTACAAGGATCTGTGCAAGGCCGAAGCTGCGCTGCCGCAGGCATATGACGGCGCGGTCTGGTTCATGTCCAAGAAGACATTCGAGACGCAGATCGTCGGCATGGTCGACAACAACGGCCAGCCCGTCGCGCGCGTCAACTACGGCATCAACGGCAAGCCCGTCAACTACATCCTCGGCCGCGAGGTCATCCTGACCGGCGACTACCTGCCGGCCTTTGCGGCGTCGGTCACGGCCGACACCGTCTTCGCCTTTATGTTTGATCCGGCGTACTACCTCTGGAACGAGAACATGGGCATGACGGTAAAGCGCTACACCGACGAGGACACCGACGACGAGGTCACAAAGGCCATCGAGATCGCCGACGGCGCGTGCGCCGACGTCACCAGCCTCGTCACGCTGACCAAGAAGAAAGCCTGACGGCGCGCGGCCAACAGGGAGGGATAACCAATGGCTTTGATCAACGTTGCAAAAACCGCCCTGCGGCTGACCACAAACGCCCTTGACGACGAGCTCGCCGGCGAGATTGACGCCTGCCTCCTGCGCCTGCATCTTGCGGGCGCGGAGGGGGCGGACGAAGACCCGCTGGTCAAAGACGCCGTCCGAGCCTTCGTCCGCTGGCAGCATGACTTCTGCGGCCGCGGCGACGAATGGAAGACGTGCTTTGAGGAGCTGCGCGACGCGATGGGCCTGTCCGACGACTATTCGCCGGGCGCCGAGGGAGGGGGCGCGTGCTGTGATCTTTGACACCCAGATCACGCTGCGCCTGCTGTCCTACCCCATCGTGAGCGGGCAGACCACCGAAAAGCTCGAACGCGAGACAACCGTCTGGGCCGCCCGCAAGTCCGTCAACCGCGCCGAGTATTACCAGGCCGCGCAAGCCGGCAAGCGCACGGACGCAATTTTTCGCATGCACAGCGCGGAGTACGGCGGCGAGCAGCAGATCACCTGCGGCTCGGACGTCTTTGACGTCGTCCGCAGTTACGGCGCGGAGACGGAAGAGGTAGAGCTGACCTGCAAACGGAGGGACGGCGCATGATGATCTATGAGGCGCTGGCAGACCTGGGCGTCCCGGTCTGCCACCCGCCATACAAGGGCGGAGAAGAAACCTACATCACCTATCAGCTGCTCGGCCAGTCCGGCCAGATCTACGCCGAGGGCGGAGAGGCCGAGACCAGCGTGCAGTACGCCGTTTCCATCTTTGCCGAGGGCTTTGCCGCCGGGCTTTTAAAGCGCGTAAAGGCCGCGCTGGAGGCCGCAGGCTACATCGCGACCGTCGACATGGAGACCTACGACAAGGAAACAGGCCGCACGCAGATCGCGATCATCGCCGAAACGGAGGGCGCGGAGTATGGCTAGTCTACAGATTGAGGGCATGAACGAAATGATCCATGCAATGTCAAAGCTGGATCTGTTCGACGATGAAATGAAACAGGAGCTTTTATATGCCGCCGGAGACATTGCCGTTCGGGAGATCTGGGAAAGGGTCAGAACGAGCGGGTTTGACTTCGGCGGCTATAAAAACAAGATCAAGTACAGCAAAAAAATCAAACGGGACAAAAACGATCTTCCGTATGTCACAGTGACGGTATCCGGGAAGAACGCTAACGGCGTTCGCAGGAATCTTATTGTGTTCGTCATGAATTACGGGCGATCAAAAGAATACGGGCAGATCGTCGGAACCTACTTCTGGAACCGGGGATCAGAGGAAGCGAGCCAAAAAATCAAGCAGGAATTTGAAAAGATCATCAATGAAAAACTACGTGAAAGGGGCTTACAATAATGCCTAGTTTTGACTTACGCGGCATCCGGGCGGGAAAGTATAAAAACACGTCCGGCACCGTGGCCTACACAGAGCCGACCGACGTCGGCGACGCCATGAGCGCGCAGCTGGAACTCAAGTTCGCCGAGGGCCGCCTGTACGCGGAATCCAAGCTTGCCGAGTATATCAAGCTTGCCACCGGCGGCACGATCTCGCTGGCTGTCAAGTACATCAAAAGGGCCGCACAGGCCATGCTATACGGATGCACATCCGATACGAGCAAGGAGAATCTGAAATTCTCGGCAAAAGACATCGCAAACTATGTCGGCATCGGCTTTTACGCGCCGGATAAGATCGACGGCGTGACCAAATACACCTGCGTTTGGGTGCCGAAAGCGCTGTTTGGCCCGCCCTCGCTGTCCTACCAGACCAAGGGCGAGAACATCCAGTTCAACACGCCGACCACGACCGGCGAATTCCTCGCGGACGATTCCGCCGACGAGCTGCTGCTCGAGACCGAGACCGTCGACACCGCGGCGGAGGCCGTCGCCTGGATCAAGGGAAAGCTGGGTGAGACCTGATGGGGGACATTCGTTTGAAGAAGCATCCGTTTGAATACGGGGGCAAAGCATACGAGCTTTCGGTAAACATGAATGTGCTCGCTGATCTTCAGGAGCTGCACGACGGCAATCTGAATGCGGTCCTGCTGAAAGGCCGGACCATGAAGACGGTGTTTGAAATTGCGGCGGCTGCCATGAACGACTACGCAGACAGCAAGGGCTGGCCCGAGCGGGTGACCGCGAAGGAGCTTGGCAGAACACTCGGGATGAGCGGATTCAAGCGGCTGTGCGAGCCGATGATGGACATGCTGATCGCGGCAATCAAGGAGCCGGACGATTCAGAACCGGAAGAGGAAAAAAACGTGAAGACCACGGAGACGAACCGTACAGTGTAAATTTTCCGTGGTTTTTAAACATCTGGATCAATATCCTCCACAACGACGAGACTGTATTTTGGAGGACCATGACACCGGCGCGGTGCGTATCGCTCTATCGTGAGTATTTTGAGCTGATCGCACCGCGCCGAACTTCTAAAGACGAAGAGACTTCCAAACCGTCGTTGCACGACTATATCGCGGGGGTGGGATAATGGCAGGCCCAACAATCAACACAAAAATCAAGCTGGACGGCGAGGCCGAGTATAAGCAGGCGGTCAAGGAGATCAATGCTGCGCTTGGCAATCTGGACAGTAAACTGAAAAATCTGGATGAGACGTATAAAGACAGCGAAGGCAGCGTCGAGGGCCTGACCAAGAAAAACGAGGTCCTGAACCAGAAGATTTTAACGCAGAAGGAAAAAATCGACGAGCTGCGGAAAATGGTGCAGAGCGCCGGAAAATCGCTCGGTGAGCATTCCGCGGCAACACAAAATTACCAGAAACAGCTAAATAACGCAGAAACGGCCCTTCTGAAAATGGAAAAAGCGCTGCGTGACAATACAAAGCAGCTCAAAGATGCTGGTGTAGAGACTGACAACTTTTCCGGAGGACTGGAAGATCTCGAAGAAAAAACCGGTTCGGCCGAAAAGGGCCTGAAAGACCTCACGAAAACAGAGGAAGAGGGCAACAAAAAAACAAAGACGCTCGGCGATCTCGTCAAGACGTTGGGTGACAAGTTTGGAATCAATATACCGGAGGGCGCAGAACAGGCAATCGGAGCACTCGGAAATGTAAGCGGAGCCGCCGTTGCCATGGCAGGATCCATGGCGGCAGCGGTAACGGCGATCGCGAAGGTTGAAGAAAAGCTGAAAAGCATGACTGAGGAATCCGGAAAACGCGCAAGCGATATTCAGGACCTTGCCATGACCTACAACATGACGACGGACACCATTCAGGAAATGACCTACGCTGGCGAGCTGATGGGTGTCGGCATGGACACGATTACGGACTCTATCAAGGATCTCACCAAAAATCTGTATGACGCCTATGAGAACGGCGGCGATACGCTTGCGGCTTTCAGTGAGCTCGGGGTTGAGATCACGAACACAGACGGCAGCCTTCGGAATGCCAACGCTGTCTTTATGGATGTGATCGACGCCCTCGGTGGCGTTGAAAACTACACGGAGAGGGACGCAAAAGCCATGGCGCTCCTGAATGAGAGCGCCCAGAAGCTGAACCCACTAATCAAACAGGGTTCATCGAGACTGCGGGAATATGCGCAGGAAGCACGTGATACCGGCTATGTCATGGGAAGCGATATGCTGGACACGCTGGATAAAGTAGACACTTCCATGAGACGTTACAATCTGCAAATTGAGGCTGGAGAAAACGCCATGTCAGCGGAATTTGCACCAGCGCTTACGGAGTTCAACAACAAATTCGGCGAGACGTTTTCGCAATTAGCGAAAGATGCATCGGAAAGCGGGCTGATTGAAGTATTTGCAACATTGCTGGACATCGTAACGGCGCTGTCTCCAGCGCTGGAGGCTGTTGGGGACGTTCTTATAATACTTGAGCCGATATTTAAAATAACAAGCGGGGTGATCGCAACTGCTGCAGACGGGCTTAGAGTAATTTTCGACTTGGTGGAAATGATAACGGGACCGCTTGGCGCGATTTTTAGCGCTCTGTTCAACTGGGATTTTTCAGACTTGGGGGATAAAATCGACAAAGCGTATTCAGAGCCAGCAACGGACCTAGTGAACACACTGACATACCAGAGCGGGTCGGGAGCCAGGCTCCGCGGAAACGCCGCCGGCACGGACAACTGGGCGGGCGGCTGGACGCGGGTCAACGAAAACGGCCCGGAGCGCATCTATCTGCCGTCCGGATCGCGCATCCAGACGGCCAGCGAGACCCGCTACACCTCCGGCGATACCTACAACACCACCGTCTACGTCGACCACGTCGAAGACCTCGACACCATCCTCCGCATCGCCAAAAATGCACGCATCACAACCAGAATGGGGGCGAAGTAAATGCCGACGTTTACAGTGCAGGCAAGCGGCTCGACAGCAGTCGCGAAGAACCACCCGAACACAAACTATTCGGATCTTACACAGTACAAGTTGTATGTGGAGCCGTTTACAAACCATTCCGGATCGTACGACGGGTGGGATAATATTCTACTGAAATTTGGAGAACCAGCAGCTGCGTACAAATACAAGCGCGTTACAATGGTAAGGCTTGTAATATATGCAATGCCAACGGCTGGAATTTTAGGGAGTTGGGGCTCCGCGTATATAGCGGCTTACGGGCAAGGATTGGCAGAGCCGCTCGATACAAGCACGGTAACATACGCGACGCAGCCGAAACTATATGGCAATGGAGACGGCGGCGGGTCTGCAAGATGGAGTGAGCTTAACCAGGTCGTACAGGCGGAAGTCGTCTTCTCAATGTCACTCTACGAAGCGGCCCGAAAGAAAAACCTTGAGAGCGGAATGCGAAACGGATTTGCATTTGCGTTCTCGAGCGGAGGAGACGGGCGCGCATCCGAAGCGATTTTTTATGGCGTAAAGTCGTCCTACAAACCGTTTTTGGAATGTGAGTATTCGGACGATGACGTCGGAATACAGGCAAGCGACTTTGCGCCATCTTCTGGGGCATTTGTAAATCGAAAGCAAAAGAATACATTTACGTGGGCCTGCAAAGACGACACAGACCTCACACAGGTATGCTTCGCAGAGATAAAGCAAACCTCTGCAGTATTCGAGTGGCGCGTCAAAAATGCGAGCGCCTCAAACACGATCAGCGTCTCCGGCGCGACGACTGCCTGCACAGTCCCTGCAAATACATTCCCGTCCGGGACGATCGAGTGGCGCGTAAAGGTGACGGCGAACAGCGGAACGACAACAACGTCCGCATGGCAGGAGATCACGACCACGGACGTCACCCCGACGGCCAAGCCTGTTTCCCCATCCGGCATCGTCATCGACGCCACCATCGTCAACCGATTCAGCTGGCAGCACATCATTTCCACCGGCACGCCGCAGAGCAAGGCGGATCTGCAATGGTCCGCCGACGGCACGACCTGGAACACGCTCGCGACCGTCACCGGCGAAAATCAGTATTACGACGTCCCCGCAAACACCTTTACGAGCGGGACGAAATACTGGCGCGTGCGCACCTACAACACAGACGGCACGCCGTCAGAATGGAGCGACAAGGCCGAGTTTATCGCCATCAACGCCCCGTCCGCACCGTCCATCGTGATCCAGTCCACCGGTTCGCGCCCGCGCATCACCTGGCAGACCTCTGAGCAGGAGGCCTATCAGCTGACGCTCTCGAGCGGCTACGCCTCCGGAACGGTCTACGGCACGGAGAAGGCATGGCGCTCGTCGGTCTACCTCGCTGACGGCAGCTACACCGTCCGCGTCCGCGTGCAGAACAAGTACGGCATGTGGTCCGAGTGGTCTGCGGCCGCGCTGCCCATCTCGCACACCGAGGGCGAGGCCATCACCCTGACCGTCACCGCCGGCCATGAGGCCGCGCTCACCTGGCAGACCGCGGGCAGTTATGATTTTTACCTGATCGAGCGGGACGGCGTGGCCATCGCCCGCACCGTCCAAAAGCAGTACGTCGACCACACCAGCATCGGCAGCGTCACATACCGCGTCCGCGGCTGCTACGACGACAGCGATAACTACGGCGTGTCCAATTCGGATACCGTCGAGATCCTGCCCGAGACCAACATGATCTGCGACCTCGAGACCGGCGTCTGGCTCGAGATGCGCCTGTCCGAAACGCAGCTGCGCACCAACCGCACCAGCTTCTCGGCCGGTGTCTCGACCGTCCATCTGGCGGGCATTGCCTACCCAGTCGAGGAGCGCAGCGAGCAGCGCGACCGCGCCCTGTCCGTCGCCTGCGCCTGGCCGCACGCGCAGCGGGCCGCAGCCCTCGCGCTGGAGGCCCTTGTCGGCCGCCTCGTCTGCATCAAGGACCGCTACGGCAACATGGCCATCGGCTCGCTCCCGTCGCTCGAGAGCAACTGCGACGAGTTCATGCGCCGCTATTCCTTCACCATCTCGCACACGAACCGGGAGGAGGCGATCACCCTTGACCCGTGACGTCCGCTTCCGCGTCGACGTACTCAGAAACGGCGCGCCCATCACCCACCTCCAATGGGACACCGGCAGCGCCCCGCAGATCATGTGCGACCGGACAGCCACCCTGCACGGCTCCTTCAAAGGCAGCTTCCTGCCAAACGATCTCGCGGAGCTGGAGTCCGACGAGCTGCGCCCGTGGATCAGCATCAACGGCGTCGAAACATCGCTCGGCATCTATCAGGCCGCGACCGTCAGCAACAAGGGCAGCAGCTCCGGCACGCGCGTCGAGATCGAAGCTTACGACCGCTGCTGGCGGGTGTACACGCAAAAAACAGAGACGCTCCTGCATCTTGCGGCCGGAGCGTCCTACCTCACGGAGGTCCGAAAGCTCCTGACCGCCTGCGGCATCACGCTGGTGATCGCCGCGCCGTCAGACGCGACGCTTGCTACAGCCCGCGAGGACTGGCCGATCGGCACGAGCTACCTGACGATCGTCAACGCCCTGCTCTCCGAGATCAACTATGAGAACCTCTGGTTCGACGCCGACGGTGTCTGCCGCCTCGAGCCGTACCAGGAGCCATCCGCCGCCATCATCGACTGGCGCTACGGCACGACGGACCTGTTCCTCCCGGAAAAGCACCCCGGGCAGGACTGGTCCGACGAGACGGACATCTTTGACGCCCCGAACGTCTTTGTCGTGACCTGCAACAACCCGGATATGGACGCAGCAATGGTGGCGACCGCCGTCAACGACAATCCGGCGTCCAAAAAATCCACCTTCAAGCGCGGCATGCGCATCACATCCGTCGAGCGGGTGGACAACATCGCCTCGCAGGAGGAGCTGCAGGCCTACGCCAACAAGCGCCGCAACGAATCGCTGCTAGCCACGCGCACGATCACATTTTATACGCTGGCCGAGCCGGGCCACGGCGTCGGCGACATCCTCGCCCTGACGCACGACGAGATCGGCGGCATCTATCTCGAGACCGGCTGGTCTGTCACCATGCAGCCCGGCAGTCTCATGACACACTCTGCGAAAAGGACGGTGATCGCCTGATGGAGGGCATCAACAGCTTATTTGTATCATCGATCAGCATGCCGGACGAAAATCTGCCGGAAAACTTTCTGGCGACCGTCGGCGCGGTCTATGACGATGGCCTGTCCCTCATCCTCGAGGGGCAGACCGAAGCCACGACCAAGCACTACCGGTGCAACACGTCCGTCAAATTCGCCGCGGGCGACCGCGTCAAAGTCGCCCGCATCTCCGGCAGCTACGTCGTCGAGTACGTCGTCGGCCCGCCGGGAAGCGGCGGGAGCGGAGGGGAGAGCGCTCCGCCAGACAGAATCAAAAAAGATGGTTACGGCATGTACGTCAAAAGCAATTTCTTGCTGCCACTTTACGGGAATGAAAGCATCGGCGCGACAAATGTGCCGTTTTACGGGGTGGCTGCAAATAGGATTTGGCTGTGCTATAACGCAAGCAAATACGCAGCATTAAGGTGCAACAGCGACGGGAAACTGCTTGTGAACGGCACTGTGATTGGATAGGAGGCGAAACGACATGATCCAAATACACGTAAACAAAGCCTCCGCGCATCTCTGTTCGCCGCCGGAGCTTTTGACGGCGGGCATGGCCAAGGCCGTGACCGTTGAGTTCGTTTTTTCTGACGATTGGGACGGGCTGACGAAGACAGCCGTCTTTACCAACGGCAAGACCACCGTCGACGTTCTGGCGGCGAACTGGGACGGGGATACCGTTCCCGTACCGCACGAAGTTCTCGCCGTCCCGGGCCGCCACGCCCGCGTGGGCGTCTATGGCGCGGACGAAAGCGGCGTCGTCCTGCCGACCGTCTGGGTGAGCCTCGGCAAGGTCCAGCCCGGCGCGGATCCGTCCGGCGACGCCTCGGCCGACCCGTCCCTGCCCGTCTGGGCGCAGCTGCAGAAGCAGATCGGCGATCTGGACGACCTCAAGACCTACAACAAGGGCAACCTCGTCGACGCCATCAACGAGGCCCGCAGCTCCGGCGGCTCCGGCGGCGGAGGCTACACCATCGGCGATGGCCTCAAGCTCGACGCGGCCACCAATACCCTGTCCGTCGACACGGCCGCGGCCGTCGAGAAGGACAACACCAAGCCCGTAACCAGCGCCGCCGTCTATACCGAGGTAGGCAACATCAACGCCCTGCTGGCAACAATCTAAAGGAGTGATTTTATGAGCACACAGACAGAAGTAACCAGACTACAGACCGCGCGGAACAAGATCCGCACCTGGCTCGTCGGCCTCGGCCTTGCTGCGAGCACAGACAAGCTCGACGCGCTGGCCGACAAGGCCGCAGCCATCAAAAATCAGGGCGCGGTCGACGCCAACGTCAAGGAGGGCGAGTCCTACACCATCCCCGCGGGCTATCATAACGGCTCCGGCACGGTCAAGGGCGTCTCCGGCGGCGGCAACTACAACCTCCAGGCCAAATCCGTCACGCCGACGAAGGAGCAGCAGTCCATAACACCAGATCAGGGCTATTACGGCCTGTCCGGCGTGACCGTCGGCGCGATCCCGGAAAACTATCAGGACGTGTCTGCGACAACGGCCGCGCCCGGCGACGTGCTGGCGAATAAAGTCTTTATCGACGCCGACGGCGTGACGCAAGCCGGCACCATGCCGGACAACGGCGCGGTCTCTAAGGTGCTGGACGCCACGACCGGGAACCAGGAGTACACTGTCCCCGCCGGCAAGCACTCCGGAACGGGCAAGGTATCCGTCGTGCTGGAAAACAAGTCCGCCACGCCTGCCGAGGCCGCGCAGGACATCACGCCAACAAAGGGCAAAGTCCTCGGCAAGGTCACGGTCGGCGCGATCCCCGCCAAGTACAAGGACGTTTCCGGTGTGACCGCCGGAGCTGCTGACGTGCTGGACGGCAAGTTTATCGTGCTGGCCGACGGCAGCAAGGTCGAGGGCACCATGGCCAACAACGGCGCGATCGCAAAGACCATCGACGGCCTGACGCAGACAAGCGCCTCCATCCCGGCGGGCTACACCTCCGGCGGCACGGTCAGCCTGACCGACGCCATCGAGACCGCCCTCGCCGCGATCTGAGGAGGCCGCCATGAGTATCCAAAGCGAGATCGACCGCATTATCACGGCAGTCGGATCGGCGTATGACGCAGTGGAATCCAAAGGTGGCACAACCCCTGCGGCACAGACCATCGGCGGACTTGCAACAGCAGTCGGCACGATTCCAACCGGAATCACGCCGCAGCTGGTCGTAACGGTATCTGCTGGTGCGACGGTCACAGCGACACACGGCTCAAAAACGATCAGCGGAACCGCCGACAGCACCGGCGTTTGCACGCTTACCGTGCCGGAACCCGGCACATGGAACGTATCTGCCACGCTGGGCGGGCAAACGTCCGACACAAAAACGGTATCCATCACGGGCAGCTACGCGGTGGCGCTGACGTTCTTTTCCGCGACGATCACCGTCAACGTGGAATCCGGCGCGACCGTCACGCTGAAAAAGGGCTCGGTGACAATCGCCACAAAGACGAGCAACGGGACGGCGGTTTTCACTGTCACGGAGACAGGGGCGTACACGGTCACGGCAACAAAGAACGGGCAGACGACGAGCGGCTCGGTCAATGTCGTGTCCTCCACGACATCCTACTCGCTGACACTCTCTTTCGCGAGCTCTACGCTCAACAATAACGAGTGGAGCGTTATCAAGTCCGTTTCCGACGCGGGACAGGGCGCGAACTATTGGAGCATCGGCGACCGAAAGGCGGTCACGCTTAACGGCACGGTCGGAAAGCTCTCGCTCTCGAATTTCACGACCTACGCTTTCATTATCGGCTTTAACCATAATGCGAGCTTCGAGGGCGCAAACCGCATTCATTTTCAGCTTGCAAAGACCGCACGCTCCGGCGGTACGGACGTGTGTTTCTGCGATAATAAATATGGTCCGGATAATGAATGGCCGACTCCGGGCGCGGGTTATTTCGTTATGAACGCGACCAGCACCAACGATGGCGGATGGAAAAACTCGCAAATGCGCACAAACATTTGCGGGACGAGCCTCTCGAGCTATTCCGGGACGATGATTGCAGTCATTCCGGCGGCGCTTCGTGCCGTCCTCAAGTCCGTTACCAAGTACACGGACAATACCGGCCGCGGAAGTACGACGGCGAGCAATGTCACAGCGACGACGGATTACTTTTTCATCCTCTCGGAGTACGAGGTTTTCGGGAGCATTTCGCAAGCGAATTCGAACGAGAGGAACAAACAAGCGCAGTACGCCTATTATTCCGCCGGGAACAGCAGAATTAAGTACAAGCACAACGGCACGAGTACCGCCGCTTATTGGTGGCTCCGTTCTCCGGTTGCGCGCGACTCCTACGTTTTCGCGCTTGTGAACACCGACGGGAAAGTCGAAAGCTCCTCTACATTCTATTCCCTCGGCCTCGCGCCCGGCTTTTGCGTATGAGGAAAAAGTGCATGGAGTATATCGTGTATAAGCGCTTTCGCGGGAATGGAATAGATGGAGAATTTAATCTCCGGTACGGAACTGTGGTATCGGAAATTGAAGGGTTTCTGTTCGCGCCGGACGGCAGGCGGATATGCGCTGCGACATCTGAAAACGGATGGGCGCATTTTAGGCCGAACACGCAGGAAGGTGCCGAGCGGCAGAAAATGCTGAACGATCTGTACCGCTGGTATGAAAAGCATGGATGCGGAGAAGATTTTACGGATGAAAAATGGCCAGGGCAGGAAAACGGGTATTGGAAAAATCGGTTGAGAACCGCAAGCACAGAGCGATTTGAGAAAATCTATCAAGAGAAATTTGGAGGGACGCCATGTATGCAGTAAAACAGGACGGCGCATTTGCCGGGTATGCGGACAGTATTGTGCTCATTCGACTGCACAGTAACGGTTGCTATGTACCGTGCAAGGAAGCAGAAGCTGATGGCTTTTGTGCGAAGATGGCTGTGACTATTACGGATGAAGAAGGAATTGAACATCAGGTGCTTTCTGATATGGTTTTTCATCTCGCAGACCATACGCTGAAAGGCACTGAACCAGAAGGCAACTACGAGGAAATGGGTGCAGCATTGCCGCTGACGGATGCAGAGACCGCCGCGAAGATCTTGCTCGGGGAGGCGGAATAACATGAGCACCTACACCGAGCGGGCGCGGGCGCTGCGCCCCTATATCGTCAAAAGCGCCGCCAGTCTCACTGACGCCGACGCGAGTCTCGCGCCGGAGCTTTTCACCCGCCTGACCGGCTCCGGCAGCCTCGTCAAAGCCGGCATGCGCATCAACTGGGGCGGCACCATCAAGCGCGCCGCCTCCGACCTCTGGGACACGGCCCAGAACACCCCGGACGCCGCCCCGGCCCTCTGGGAAGACATCGCCTACAAGCAGGGCTTCCGCCTCATCCCCGAGACCATCACCGCCGGCCTTGCCTTCTCCAAAGGCGAAAAAGGCTGGTGGCAGGACGAGCTCTACGAATCCCTGCTCGCCGCCAACGTCTGGAACCCATCCGTTAACCCGGACGGGTGGAAGAAGATCACGGAAGAAGGTACATAGCCATGGACACCAAGACTATCATCGTCACCCTTGTCTGCGCCGTGCTCGGCTCGTCCGCGCTGACGGCGGTCGTCAATGCCGTCGTCAGCGCGATACAGAAAAAGCGCGGCAAGGCCACGACGCAGGAGGCGCACCTTGCAGAGATCGACAAAAAGCTCGGGAAAATGCAGGAGCATCAGGACGAGCAGTATCTGGCGATCCTCCGGCTGACCATCATGTCAGAAGAGATGCCAATGGCCGAGCGCCTGATCGCCGGGCAGAAATACGTCAAGCTGGGCGGCAACGGCGATGTAAAAAAGTTTTTGCACCAGCTGGAGGCGCAGTGCGAACATAGCAGTGCGCAATAAATTAGGAGGCAGATATGCGGGTAAAAGGCAAGTGGAGCAAGGGCGAAATGGCGCGAACCATTGTTGTATATCTGCTCCAGCTCATCACGACGGTAATTGTCTGGGCCTGCGCTCTGAAATCCGTCGCCGTCCTAATTGCAGTCATCCGCAGCCCGGAGCTCGGCGCGTCGGTCGACCTGTCCGACGTGCTCGGCTTTACCGGCTGGGCAACCATCACAGAGCTTGGCCTGCTTGCCTTCAAGCGGGTTTTTGCAAAGAAAAATGAAACAGTCGAATAGCGAAAGGAGTAATTACTTATGGACTACACGCAAATCATCTCGGCAGTGATCGCGCTCATCAGCGCGCTTGTTTCGGCATTCCTGATCCCGTGGATCAAGACGAAGATCGACGCGGATAAGCTGCAAACGCTCCGCACTTACGTTGAGATCGGCGTAAAGGCGGCGGAGCAGCTGTACACCGCGACGGACGGCGCGGCGAAAAAGGCGTATGTTGTGAACTTCCTCGCCGAGAAGGGCATTCAATTTGATGTGGAAACGATCGACAAGCTGATCGAGGCCGCCGTGCTGCAGCTGCACCACGAGCTGTACGGGAGTGAGCGGGCATGAGCATCAAGATCGGACAGGCCAGCCTCGGCGAGACGGGCGGCCGAAATCAGCAGCCCGGCAACCAGAACGGGCGGGAGCTGAATATCTCCAACTGGTACAACGGACGTTGGATCGGCGTCCTGCGCTACAAGAGCCGCAAAAAGGCCGAGCGGGCCGCGCAGACGTGCGAGGCAGCGATTAAAAACCGGAATATCGGTTACGACATGAGCGACCGGAACACGGCGTATGAGGCCGCCAGAGCCGCCGGATGGGACGTGAGCAAGATCACAAAGCCCGTGGAGACGGACTGCTCCGGCCTCATGACGCTCTGCGCCGTGGTTGCAGGCTGCGCGTCGGTCGAAGCGCTCTACCGTCGGCAGGGCAACAGCTGCACCACCTACTGCATGCTGCACGATTGGCCAGCAACGGGAGACTTCGAGCTGCTGACCGGCAGCAAGTACCTGACGACGGACGCCAATCTCCTGCGCGGGGACGTGCTGGTAAGCGAGGGCCATACGGTCATGGCACTCGAAGATGGAAAGAACGGAGAGGGGGAAAAAGAAGTGGTCGAAAAGAGCAAGATCATCGTGGACGGTAAAGAAGTCGCCGTTGAACGCATCCTGAAAGACGGCACGAACTACGTCAAGGTCCGCGATATCGCCGCTGCGCTGGATCTCGAAGTCAGCAACAAGGGCAATATCGCTGTGCTGAAGCACAAGGAAAAGTAAGCCCTGCCCGGCGGCGGGCCGAAGGGAGTGACGAAAGCATAACTGCGCGGTTGGCTCTGCCGAAGGAGCTGGAACACCTCACGCGCAGCGACTGGGAGCGCGTCACTGACGAGGGCATACTGGATCAGATCGATCAGCAGATCGTGAAGCTTTATATCGTGGGCAGGCTCCCGCAGATGGACGCGGCCAGTGAGATCGGCGTCGACCGCAAAACCATCTCCCGCCGCCTGCCGCACATCTACAACACCGCCCGCCGTCTGGTAGGGAAAACGGACAAAGAGAAAGCGCCATGAGCAACGGCTCATGGCGCTTTTTCTATGCCCACATGTCCCACAAATGGTACACAAATGTCCCCCAGCGGGGACGGGGAAACGCTAGAATGGTAGCAGAAAGGGGCGATACCGCATGGCGTACAACCCGTACACGGGCCGCTGGGAGATGGACGGCGCGCAGCAGATCCAGCTGCAGCCCATGCCGCGGCCGCAGGGCCCGCAGCTGCCGCCGCAGCCGCCGAAGCTCGGCGTGCTGACCGTGGCCAGCGAGGCCAGCATCAACAACCTGCAGATGCAGCCGAACGACAACGCGCTCGCGCTGCACGAGACCGAGAACCTGCTGTACTACATCCGCACGGACAGCATGGCGGCCAAGACCATCGCGCGGTTCCGGATCTTCCCGGAGCCGACAGAAGAGGAAAAGGCGGCAAACCAGCTGCAGGAGCAGCTGAAACAGATCACGGCCGGCCTGCAGAGCATGGCCGGGAAAATCGAAGAACTGGAGGGAAAGCTCAATGCAAAATCCGATTATGGCCCTGATGGGCGGAAACGGCGGGGGAAACAAGCTGCTGAACGGTCTGCTGCAGACAGCGAAGACGACGCTGCAGGGGCAGAGCCCGCAGATGGTGCTTAGCTTCCTGGCCTCGCAGCCAGGCTTTGAGGCGTGGTTCGAGGCAAACAAAAACAAGACGGTCGGCGAGCTCGTCGGCCAGATCGGCAAGTGATACCGCGCGAAAGCGCCTATCAAATTTCATTCCACCCAGAAAGGAGGGAAAACCATGGATAAGGATTATGGCTTCGGCGGATGGGGCATTGTCATCCTGATCGCGCTGTTCTTCCTGCTCTTCGCGGGCAGAGGCTTCGGCGGCAGCGGCGAGAGCTCCCCGGCGACCCAGGCCGACGTGCAGCGCGCGACGGACTTTGCAGCCCTCGAGCGCCAGAACAACGAGGGTGTCGCGGCAACGCGCCAGAGCGCATACGACGTCACCAGCGCCGTCAAGGACAACGCCTACAACATCCTCGGCGAGCTGCGCGATTTGCAGTCCGTCACGGAGAGCGGCATCTCTGTGCAGCAGAAGTGCTGCTGCGACATTCTCCGCGCGATCGACGGCGTCAACTACAACTCCAGCATCAACGCGTGCGAGATCAAGACGGCCATCCACGCCGAGGGCGAGGCGACCCGGACGCTCCTGCAGCAGCAGGAGAACCAGCGCCTGCGCGACGAACTCGCACAGAGCCGCGCCGCGAACAACGACTATATGCAGTCGCAGTACATCCTCGGCCAGCTGGGCAGGTACTACCAGAACCCGCCCTGCAATCCGTGCGGCTGCGGCGGCTGACGCGGACCCATCCTGATATAGCTATCCGGGGCATAATGCCCCTTCACATAAGCCCAAACGGAAGGAGTAATGAAAATGGCTTGTAATAACGGCAATGGAAATCGGGCGTATCAAAAATCCTGCGTCCGATATTTTAATAACGCGCCCCAACTGCTCGCGGCAGACAGCGAAAACGTGCTGACGCTGGCCGGGGCAAAGGTCGTCAATTCCGGTTCGTCCATCCAGGTCGAGCCGCAGAGCTACGACACGGTCAAGATCGGCCTGTATCATCTGGCCGCAGATGCGGTCATCGCGGCGACGGCAGCGGGCGTCCTGACCCTGCAGTGGTACATGGACGGCGTCGCGCTGCCCTGCACGCTCAAGCGCGTCACGCTGCCGGCATCCGGCAATGCGGAGATCCACACGGAGACGGATCTGGAGCTGTCCGGGTGCTGCTGCTGCGTCAATCATACATTCACGCTCGTGGCGACGACCGACAGCACGGCCGCAGGCTCCGTGATCGAGCTTTGCACGGGGCTGCTCAAGCTCGCATGAGGTGCTATCATGCAGGCGTATAAAGACAAACTCCACGCCGCGCTGCGGGAGATCGCGGAGTGCCCGGTGTCCATGCGTACGGTCGAGCAGGCCGCAGCAGTCACAGATCTGCTGTGCCGGCTGGATAAGCTCGAGGACCACGACGAGCCGGAGACGGTCGAGTTTGACCGCGCGACCGCCATGCAGTGGGCGGCAGCCATGCGCAACGCCGACGGCACGACCGGCCCGCACTGGACGATGGAGCAGACAACGGCTGTGGCCGAGAGTATGGGCATTCAGGGGTACGAGATCCCGCGCTGGGCGTGGGGCGTGACCATGAACATGATGTACTCGGACTACTACCCCGTCGCCGTAGAGTTCGGCCTCAACCGCCCGGAGTTCTACGCTGCGCTGGCAAAGGCGTTCCTGCTCGATAAAGACGGACCGGGGCCGGAACAGAAGCTCATGGCGTATTATGAGTATATCGCAAAATAAAGAAATCCCTCCTGTCACCAGGAGGGATTTCCGCTTGCTATAGAACCTATATTTAGATGGGATTCATTCATGCGTACCGATGCAGACCTTGTCGAGCGAGCAGTAGTCGGCGCAGCCGCAGTGGTTGTTGCACTGGGTCACGTGGCATTCGATGGCGTGGTTGGCTTTTTCGTTTGCGAAACTCATACGAAATATTCCTCCTTCATAAGGTTCGGAATTAGTATGTCCGCAAGCAAAGCCGCTATTCTGGAAAATTTTTCAGAACGGACCTTACCGCCGTCCGCCGCCGAAGCCGCCCCGC
>ENA-ORSS01000757-ORSS01000757.1-human-gut-metagenome-genome-assembly--contig:-NODE-757-length-37736-cov-5.830790_pt1 | contig 37736 bp, 23 predicted proteins | sample MGYA00241899_ERZ509162 | MGnify/ENA primary metagenome ERZ509162 (study PRJEB26280, sample SAMEA2338641) | human gut metagenome | biome: human gut; feature: human-associated habitat; material: faeces... | reverse complement strand
ATTGGAGTCCGAGATTTTTGTCAATAGCGGGCTATTGACAAAAATCAAGGGATTCAAGATGCGAGACAGGGGTTCAATATGGCCGGAACATACCTGCCTGCAATGATAATATTATTTCTCTATAAATTTAAAACAGCTTCTTAATATCGACCAATCCGAAATTATTCTGTTTTTTCAAGCAGTATATTGTACTCAAATCGAATATATTCCGATTTTTATCGTACCTTTGCCGGCACAAACAAAACTTTAACGTACGACAAGTTTTTATTCACCCTCTCCCCTTAGCCCCATTGAGGACGAAAAAAGGCCTTGTGCCCATGCGATAAAGCAAAAAATTACAACATTATAAATGAAAACATTTCAAGAATTAGGTATCTGCGACGAGATACTGAAAGCGATCACCGAGTTGGGATACGAGAATCCTATGCCCGTGCAGGAGCAGGTAATCCCTCATCTACTTAACGAAGAAACCGACTTAGTAGCACTGGCCCAAACCGGCACAGGAAAAACTGCTGCGTTCGGTCTGCCCGTTATCCAGCGCATCGATTTATCTCTGTGTAAACCGCAAGCGCTCATTTTATCGCCCACACGGGAACTTTGTTTACAAATAGCCAGCGACCTGACCGATTATTCGCAATATGTCAGCGGATTGCGTATATTGCCCGTATATGGAGGTTCGAGTATCGAGAGTCAAATAAAAACACTGAAAAAAGGCGTACACATCATAGTCGCCACACCGGGACGGCTCGTCGACCTGATCGAACGTCGCACGGTACAACTCGACCATGTTTCGACCGTAATCATGGACGAAGCCGACGAAATGCTCAACATGGGTTTCCTCGACAGTATCAACGCAATTCTTTCCAAAGTACCCCAAGAGCGTAAAATGCTGCTCTTTTCGGCCACCATGCCCAAAGAAATCGAGCAGATCGCGCGTACCTATATGCACGAACCGAAAGAGGTGGTCGTAGGAAGCCGAAACGAAGGAGCCGAAAACGTACGACACGTGTACTACATGGTACATGCCAAAGACAAATATCCGGCACTCAAAAGAATCGCCGACTATTACCCAAGTATATACGGAATCATATTCTGCCGTACCCGTCGGGAAACACAAGAAATCGCCGACCAGCTTATCGCCGACGGATACAATGCCGACTCCCTCCACGGAGAGTTGTCACAAACCCAGAGGGATGCGGTCATGCAAAAATTCAGATTGAGAAACCTGCAATTGCTCGTCGCCACCGACGTTGCCGCCCGCGGACTCGACGTTACCGACTTGACCCACGTCATCAACTACGGATTGCCCGACGACATAGAGACTTATACACACCGCAGCGGACGTACCGGCAGAGCCGGGAAATCGGGTGTTTCGGTCGCCATCGTGCACAGCCGTGAAAAAGGGAAAATGCGCGCTATCGAAAAGATTATCGGCAAAAAATTCGAACGGGGAATGGTTCCCACCGGAGAACAAATCTGCGAGAAACAGCTCTTCAACCTCGCCGACCGTATCGAAAAAGTAAAGGTAAACGAAGAAGAGATCGCCAAATACCTGCCGAACATCTCCCGAAAACTGGGGTGGCTCACCGAACAAGACCTCATCAAGCGAATCGTATCGCTCGAATTTAACCGGCTCATAGATTATTACCGCGACACCCCTGATTTGGATATCCCCGACGAAAACACTCGCAAACCCAAAGAGGGTAATTTTGCGAAGGAAGGACGTAACGGACGTAAAAAAGACATTCGCACAGCCGAAGCCGGATTCGAACGTATATATATCAACTTGGGAAAGGCTCACGGATTTTTCCCGCCCAACCTCATCGAAATGGTCAACTCCCTCGTACCGGGGCGTGTAAACATAGGACGTATAGACCTGCTGTCTTCCTACTCGCTTTTCGATGTGGAAAAAAGCAGCGCTCCAAAAGTCGTCGGAGCATTGAAAGGCAACGAATTCTACGGACATCGCATATATGCCGAGTTGGCGACCGATAAAGATTACAGCGCACCGAAAGGAAAAAGAAAAGGCAAAGAAGAAGGAGGACGCAGAACTAACGAAAAACGTTACGGGAATTCCCGAAGGGACCATTCGGAAAGCCGGTCCAGACGAGACCGTTCTTCCTCCAAGACAAAGAGAAACTCACACTCGTCCAAGAAAAAAAAAGGATAAATGCGCTGTGACGCAAACTTCCGACTACTTGAATATTCAGATGTAGACTCTATCACCATACGAAAAGCCGGCCAATCGTTGGTCGGCTTTTCTTTTATATTGCAGAAACGAAATTTTCATCTGGGTTCGATTCAGTAAAAATCCGTGAGGGATAAACCTGAATTTAGCGATGAACTTCTTATCGGTAACCACATTCCAAATCTCTTCGGAGAGGTTGAAAAGATTTCATAAGATTCTTAACTGTAAGGGTTAACGCTTTCACCCAAATGGCACTTTCTCTCTATTCCCTTACGGGAACACCCCGTAATGCTATGGAGCACGGCAAAGGGAAGAGGGAGATGCATCACTTCGCTCCTGTTATCGAAAGTATTAACACTTCTCCCCTGTGTTTTGCACAGCAAAATATAGGGGAGAAACAGAGGAGCGGTAGCGACGATGAGAGGGGTTGGAAATATGGCATATAGTATTTTTGTAGAACTAACCCCTCCGTCACTTCGTGACACCTCACCCTATATTTTGTTTGCCAACAAAACACAGGGGAGGAGTGTTAACGCCCTTTTACCGCATTATCTTAGCGAATAAGATAAATTGCATTTATCCCTCGTCCCCGTATTGCATTAGCTACAAAGTGACAGAGGGGTTCAAAACAACATCTCATCAGTCGGTTTATATCGGACATATCTCTTCTCCCCAGCTGTGTTCCGCAACATTTGACGGGGAGCTGCGTTAGCAATAGGGAAGTGCCCACAGGGCGAGGGGGTTGAAAAGATTATATAATTTTTGATGGAGGGGGTAGAGGTATAAAAGGACAATCTCCACTAATTATCGACTGAGTCTTGTTTTCTCCTCTCGATCCTACTATATTTGCATAAAATATAGATATATTATGAATATCATTCAAAAAATCAAGTTGAATAATCCAGAAAAAGAAAACCTGCAAAAAACTCTATATGAAATAGATACTCTATCAAAAAGATGGACGGGAATTCAAAAATCGGGAGAATCGGACTCCGAAGCGATACAAAAGAATATAGAAACGACTATTTCGGCTTCGCTCTCCCTCGAAAACATACCTTACACGGCTTTGCAAATCCAAAAGATAATAGCGAGACAAAAAGCTACCAATGACAAAAAACAGAGCCTGATTACGGGATACGATACCGTACTGAAAGCACTTTATACTCACCCTCACAACTATCCGCTTCTCGAAGACACTATCGTCACGATACATGCGGCCCTGTTTCCCAACGGGAAAATACATTCGAACGATGAACCGGCCGGTAAACCCAGCGTCGTCAATTTCCTCGACTACAAAGCGCCTACTCTATTCAGCCGTAACCAAGCGGTATCGGTCAATAACGAAATACGGGATTTGGTCGAATGGACCAACGACGAATTAAGTAAACACGAACATCACGCACTCGTTGTCATCGCAGCTTTTGCCTACGAATTCATTTCCATACACCCGTTCCGGGAAGGCAAAGGAGAACTATCGCGCATTCTTTCCACCTTGCTGTTGCTTCAAAACGGATACGAATGGGCCAAATTCGAATCTATCGATAATCTCATCGAGAAACGTCGGACAGAATATTACGGAACCTTGAAAGAGGGTCAGCAAAATCGCTACTCATCTCGCGAGGATATCTCGGCATGGATTCTATTCTTGTGCGATATATGGCTTCAATCCATACGAAACCTCGTCCCCGCCCCATTAACCGAGACGACACCCACACTCGATTCGACGGATATTCCCCTACGAAACAAGAATATAACGTCACACTCTGCCGAACCGGGCAACCCGCCTGTCTATCTGAACGCCCGGCAAAAACGGATATTGTCTTTCATGGAAGACGAAGGCCCGGTAAAAGTAGGCGACATCGCACAAGCCCTCAAACCCGTGTCCATCAACACGATAAAAAAAGATTTGCTCTATCTGCGGCAACAGAATTTCATTGAAATTCACGGAGTACTGAAAGGTTCCATATATACGTTGAAAAAATAAAACTTTAAAAAGGTGAAAAATTAAACCGTTTCTCCATAACAATCGGGGCAAAAAATATATATATTTGCACAGTATGTGAAGGGTCGGTCATAGTAGAGCTCAATCGCAAGATTTTGTTCACTATATACAGCTTTCCCCGAAACAAAAACAACCTTAACGATCCATTAAACACACATCAACCCGATTATCTAAAAAGGAAACAAAAAGACAATGAAAAAAATTCTTGTAATCGGAGCGACCGGGCAAATCGGTTCGGCATTAATGACAAAACTCCGCAAAGAGTATGGCAACGACAACGTCGTAGCGGGATATATCGAGGGCGTGCCTCTAAGCGATGAGTTGAAAAACGGCGGCCCTTTGGAAATCGCCGATGTAACCAATGCCCAACAAATCGCAGCCATCATCGACAAATATAAAATCGACTCGATATACAACTTAGCAGCCATATTATCGGCACAAGCCGAAAAGCGTCCGTTATTGGCATGGAATATCCAGATAGGAGGAGTACTCAACCTTCTCGAAATATCGAGAGAAAAAGGTTGCTCGCTCTTTACCCCCAGTTCCATAGGTGCATTCGGCGACTCGTCGCCCAAAATGAAGACTCCGCAAGAAACCATACAACGGCCGCGTACCATCTACGGAGTGAGCAAGGTATCGTGCGAATTGCTGAGTGATTATTATTTCTATCGCTATGGAGTAGATACCCGGTCGGTAAGGTTTCCGGGACTCATTTCGTACGAGACATTGCCGGGAGGCGGTACGACCGACTATGCCGTAGAAATATACTACGCTGCCGTCAAGGGCGAGAAGTTCGAGATTCCGGTCAAGGCGGGAACATTCATGGATATGATGTACATGCCCGATGCCCTGAAAGCGATGGTGATGCTGATGGAGGCCGACCCGTCCAGACTGAAACACCGCAACTCGTTCAACATCGCATCGATGAGCTTCGATCCCGAAATTATCTACAACGAAATCAAGAAATTCTATCCCGATTTCGTAGCCGAATACCGTATCGACCCCGTGCGGCAACAAATAGCCGATTCGTGGCCCGATATGCTCGACGATTCGTGCGCCCGTGCCGAATGGGACTGGAACCCCGACTACGACCTCGAATCGATGTCGGTAGACATGATCGACCACTTGAAAAAGAAACTCCTTAAATAAACGCCTATGTTCACACAAATGAAAGATCATCTGGCAAAGCAGCTTGCCGAGATAAAAGCAAACGGACTGTATAAAGTAGAGCGTACGATTATCACGCCGCAAAGTTCTGCCATACGAATTGCCGAACGTAGCGGAAAAGTGTTGAATTTCTGTGCCAACAATTACCTCGGACTATCCGACAATCCCCGGCTCATTTCCGCCGCGAAAAAGGCGATGGATTCCCACGGATTCGGCATGTCGTCGGTACGGTTCATTTGCGGGGCGCAAGACCTGCACCGCGAGCTTGAAAAAGCGATTGCTCGCTATTTCCATACCGAGGACACGATTCTCTATGCAGCTTGTTTCGATGCCAACGGAGGCGTATTCGAACCCTTGTTCACCGAAGAAGATGCCATCATCTCGGATGCGCTCAACCATGCATCGATCATAGACGGCGTGCGCCTTTGCAAAGCCAAACGCTATCGCTACGCCAATGCCGACATGGAAGAACTCGAACGGTGCTTGCAGGAAGCACAGGCTCAACGATTCCGTATCATCGTCACCGACGGAGTATTCTCGATGGACGGTAATGTGGCTCCGATGGACAAGATTTGCGACTTGGCCGAAAAATACAATGCTTTGGTCATGGTCGACGAATGTCACTCGGCAGGAGTCGTAGGTCCCAAAGGACGAGGGGTAAGCGAACTGTACAACCTGTACGGGCGTATCGACATTCACACCGGGACATTGGGAAAAGCGTTCGGAGGCGCTATCGGCGGATTCACCACCGGACGCAAAGAGATTATCGACATGCTGCGTCAGCGGTCGAGACCCTACCTTTTCTCCAACTCGCTCCCTCCCGCCGTAGTAGGAGCAGGAATAGAAGTATTCAAAATGCTCGACGAAAGCGACGAACTCCATACCCGCTTAATGGAGAATGTCACCTATTTTCGAGACAAGATGCTCGCAGCAGGCTTCGACATCAAGCCTACCCAATCGGCCATTTGTGCAGTCATGCTGTATGATGCCAAGCTATCGCAATCGTTCGCCGCACAAATGCTCGACGAAGGCATTTATGTAACGGGGTTCTATTATCCTGTCGTTCCGCAGGGCCAAGCCCGCATACGGGTACAACTTTCGGCCGCTCACAAGAAGGAAGAACTCGACGCTTGTATCAAGGCATTCATTAAAGTCGGAAAAAATCTGGGAGTCCTCAAATAAAATTACGATTCCTCATACAGAGACAAAGGTCGTTTCCAATGTTGGAAACGACCTTTGTCATTTGTAAATCGTGCCAACGGTCAATCTAATGATTCAGTAGAAAATTCATGGGGTAGAAATGAATTTCAGCGATGTATTTCTTGTCGACAAACACATTCCTATCTCCTCGGTGAACGGTAAAAAAGTAGCTGAATAGCTTTTGATAAAAATCACCCCCTCCGCCACTTCGTGTCACCTCCCCTATATTTTGCGTTGCAAAACACAGGGGAGGAGGGTATTCCATTTCTCACTATCGTTTACAGTGCCGGAATGTAACTATATCAGAATCCCAAAGGAAGGGTACGACACATTGCTTATTAACCTCTACAAATTAATTTGCTATGCAGCAAATTGAAACTGTCCCCCTTCTCCCTTGCCGTGTCCCGTAGCATTGCGGGGTATGGCGCTAGCCAATAGGGGAGGTGACACGAAGTGGCGGAGGGGTTGAAAACGATATCTCATCAATCTGTTCATATCAGATATTTAACCCCCTCGCCCTATGGGGCACTCCCCCTATCTTATCTGCGATGAGCAGGGGGAGAGGATTAAAAGTGCTGCTCCGAACCTTATTCCCTCCGGCGCTTTGTGGGTATCTCCCTTCTCTCCTATGTCGCTTCGCAATATAGGAGAGACACCGAAGAAACAATCGTTTCTGAGAAGAGGGATTAGAGGTATGAAAAGACAGTCTCCTCTGATTTCTTATTGATCCGATATCCCACTAATTATCGACTGAGCAAATTTAATCGCATAACGCCTTGTTTTTTTAATAAAATTCAGCTATATTTGTAAATACGAACTACATACGGGACTGAACATATACAAGCAATCGAACGCTTATCGACTGTATCAAGATAAATCGAACCATGAAAACAAACCGAGTCATCAAAATTTTTCTCGCCTCCTCCGAGGAGTTAGAGGCCGATCGTTATCGTTTCGGGAACCTCATTAGAAAACTGGACAATATTTATGAGAAACGAGGCATACGCATCGAATTATTCGAATGGGAGGACTATGATGCCGCCTACAATGGCATGCGCAAGCAAGACGAATACAACGAACGAGTGAGAGCGAGCGACATGTTTCTGGCGCTATTCCATAAAAAAGCGGGGAAATTTACCATCGAGGAGTTCAACATCGCCCGAAAAGCGTTCGACGAGCAGGCTTCTCCCAAGATATACACCTATATAAAAGACCTCGAAGCAGGCGAAAGCGAAAGTCGGGAACTAGCAGAGTTCAAACGACTCATGCTCGAAGAGCTGGGACACTATTGGTGTCGATACAGCAACTTCGACACCATGCAACTGCATTTTGTCCTACAATTGCAAATGGTAGAGGCCACCACCCCGATAAAGGTGGAGGTAAAAGAGTCGCAGATGAAAATAGGAGACAGTACGATCGCCGACTTGAACAATGTGCCTTTTACCTCGGAGAATGCCACGCACAGAGAACTGCAATCACGGAAGGAACAACTCGATCGGGAAATCGGTAATGCCGAGTCAGGCGGCCGGAGAGGATTCTTCGGGCAACGTTCCCGTATGACCGACGAGGAACTCGCTAATCTGAGGGAAGAACGCGAGAGTTTAACCGAACAGATAGAGCGACAAGAAAAGGCACTCGTAGACACGGCAATGTCTATCGCCCGCATGCAGGGCGGTGAATGCAGCCCCCGTATGAGAACAGCCGCCGAACTGTTTGAAAAAGGAGAGATCGACAAAGCGGAAGCCGTTCTCAAAGAAGACGATATGGAAGCCGATGCCACAAACGCAAAATTGAAATTCGATACAGCAGCGCAGCCAACCGCCGAACTCACCCGAAACATAGAACAATGTGCGGGAGAATACATGCTTAAAGCTCGTATCGTCGTCAGTGGAATAGCCGACGAATCGAGATACCGACAAGCGGTAAAACTCATGTCGACGGCGATAGACCTTGTTTCGGGACGACTGCCCGAAGAAACATTGGCAGAATACCTGTTCGACTATGCCGTACTGCTTACAGATACAGGTCAACAAACAAAAGCCCTCGAAACGTGGGAACGACTATCGGGCATATACGAACGTTTATATCGCAAAGCTCCTCAGAAGTATGCCTACGGTTACGCCGGCGTATTAAACAATATGGCAGTGCTTTACAGCGATAAGGGCGATTTCGACCACTGCCTATCCAAATACTTGAAAGCCGTAGATATTTATGATCGGCTCGACCGGGAAGAACCGGGTATATATGACGACGATATAGCCCGTCTCAAAAATAACCTCGGAACACTTTACTCCGACCGGGACGAATATAACAAAGCCTTATCGGAGTTCAACGAGGCTGCACGCATACGATTCGAGCTCCTCGCCAAAGACAATGACCCCGATTCCCGATCGGCTCTGGCCGACATTTATTGTAATATGGCTACGGCATTGCAATTTTCGGACCACCCCCAAGAAGCTCTGCGATACATAGCCCAAGCGCACGCTATACTCGACGAGCTGGACAAAGAGTTTCCGAGAATATACGAGTACAAACTGTACTCGATTTTAAATCGGGAAGGCTCGATTTATACACGGCTCGACCAACTCGACAAGGCGGAAGAATCCCTACAAAAATCCCTACAATTGGCTGCGAATCTCGCCTCCCGCATGCCATTGGCTCATAGTGCCGACTTGGCCACGGCAAAAATGGAAATGAGCGGGCTGAACTATGTGCTCGGCAAAAACGAAGAGGCAAGGAAAGGTTTCTGCCAAGCATTGGATATATTCAGACGATTGCAAACGAAAGAACCGGTTTACGACCATCAAATCGCCACCGTTCTCCAAAATTTGGGTGTCATCTGCCGCCACGAGGAGAAATACGACGACGCGGAAAAGTTCCTCAAAGAGGCACTGGATATTCGCGAAAGGCAGCACGCCCAAGCCCCATACTCCTTCACCGCCGACCACGCCAAAGTCTGCCGGGACTTCGGAGATTTGTTGGTCGATATGGGAGAAAACGACCGGGCCGGCGAGATGTTCGAGAAAGCGGCAACGCTATATACAAATGCCGCCGAAAAAAGCGGACATCTAAAAGTATCCATCGCCGATTCGATTTATGCATGGGCAGATACTCGTCTCGACTCCGAGGAATACGACCGGGCCGAATCCCTGTTCAAACAAGCATTGAGCATATACAGCAGGCTCACCGATGACAAAACGAGCTACGACATGGCACGAACATGGAGCCGCATGGGCGATCTCTATATGCTTTGGGAAAAGCCCCAAGCCGTGCCTTCTTATGAAAAAGCACTATCGATGTTCAAGGAACTGCACGCCCCAGACTCCGACTATCGAGAAGAGACAGCTCACATAACCAACTGTATGGCACTAATTTCCAGCGCAAACGAAGAATATGACCGAGCGAGTGAGCTATACGAAGAGTGTATATCGATTTACGAATTTCTCTGTAACGACGGGCACGACAATCGAGCCGACTTAGCGGAAGCCTATTGCAGTCTGGGCGAAACCCATTGCAATCTGGAAGCAGCCGAACCCGCCCGCGAATGTTTCGAAAAATCGTTGAAACTTTATCGAGAAATAAATGCCTGCCCGGTTCCCCTGCATATCGACAAAATGGCAGTCGTATTGAAGAAACTCGGTATCGTACTTTACGTATGCGAAGAATACGACACAGCCATTACGCTCTATCTCGAAGCCTACGAATTACTAAACGCCATCTACCGGAAAACAGGAGAATGCGGCGAAGAATTAGGTTCGGTAGCGCTATGCCTTTCGGAAACATTCGCAGATACCGGAAAAGCCCGAAAGGCGAGAAAGTACTACGACATCGCTTTGAAATTCGGAGCTATCGAAGAAGATGAGGAGGAGGATTACAACGATGACAAAGATGAGGAAGACGAAATCGATGAGGACATGGAGGAAGATGACGAAGACGGCGAGTGTGAAGAAAGCAATGAGACAGACGAAGCTCGAACGATAGAAGACATAAGAATCGCCAAGAAAAACGCCCATCGTTTTAAAACGGCATCGGACTATCTGGAAGCCGCAAAATGCTATACTGACAAGGGAGACTTGCAGAAAGCGAAAGAGTTATATATCGATGCAATAAACATCTGCGAAAAATACCTCGTCGGAGGATTTACCGAAGACACCTATCGGGTAAAAGCAGAATGTTGCAGGAATTTCGCCGATATAATCAAGGAAGAAGGACACCTTGAAAATGCTATGGCTTTCTATCAAGAGGCTCTGCGTATCTATAAAATACTGAAATTCTATTCACCGGACTATGAACAAGCCTTATCCGAAGTAGAAAGGCGCATAAAAATTTTCACATAAAAGAGACCACTTATCATACAAAAAGTTAAAAAATGATATATATTTCAATCTTGACTATCCTTTTAACAAACCTTTCTGTCTCTTTATCATAAACTTTTAACACATTAAAATTTATGATGAATACCATGAAAAAAGGATTGGGGTTACTCATGCCTCTTTTCCTAATGGCGTGCAGCCAACAAGCTACGATCAGCAAAGACACTCTGAAAGACAAAATCGCCGGTGGGTGGGCAGGTAAAATGATAGGGGTATCCTACGGACTCCCTACCGAATTCAAAGCATTGGGCAAGATGTATGAAGATTCTATCCATTGGGCTCCCGTCCGAGTAAAAGATGCTTTGTGGGAAGACGACTTGTATGTACAGCTAACTTTGATGGACGTAATGGACAAACACGGTATGCAAGCCGAACAAAAAAAATACCAAGAGGCTTTGGCAACAGCCGGGTTCAGACTGTGGCACGCCAATGTACAGACCCGCAAAAATTATTTCGACAGCATATTTCCGCCCCAATCGGGACAGCCCGAATTCAACCTCCATGCCGATGACATAGACTTTCAAATCGAAGCTGACTATATCGGGTTCATGTGTCCCGGCATGCCGCAGACGGCCAACAAAATGGCCGATTATATGGGTCATATCATGAACTACGGCGACGGTGTGTATGGCGGTGCATTCGTAGCCTCGCTGTATAGCGAAGCCTATTTGCAGAACGATATCCGGTCTGTCATCGAAAAAGCATTGCTCTCTTTACCGGCCGAAAGCGGTTATCGCAGAATCATTGAAGATGTCATCGCTTTTCACCAAGAAAATCCCGATGACTGGACTAAGTGCTGGCAAATGTTAGAAGACAAGTGGGCTCGCGCGAACATTTGCAACCCCGGCACGAAATACAATATCGATGCCAAACTGAACGGAGCCTACATCGTTATAGGATTGCTCTATGGAGAAGGAGATATAAACAAGACATTGGAAATATCCACCCGCTGCGGACAAGACTCCGACTGCAACCCGTCCAACGCTTTGGCTGTTTTGGGTATCATCAAAGGATTCAGCGCGTTCCCCCAAGAGTATAGAGAAGCTATCGAAAAAATCGGAGACAAACCGTTCGTTCACACCAACTACTCTTTCAACAAAGCGGTGGAACGCACTGCGGATTATGCCGAAAAACTCATTGTGGAAAATGGCGGTAAAGTAACCGAAAACAGTTACTCCATCGTACTGCAAGAACCGGTTGCCCTTCCTATGGAAGATGCGTTCCCCAACTTGGTATACAGCAAACGCGCAGCCATCGTCGATGCCGACAAAGACAGTTGCTGGACTTTGAAAGGGAATTGGCAGGATGCCGAAAACGGTTATGTGAAATATAGCGAACAAGCCGGCGATGAAATAACGTTCACTTTCGAAGGAACAGGAGCTTCTATCGAAGGCTGGTGGGTTAAAAACGGAGGCAAAGCCGACGTATATGTCGATGGTATATTCAAACGCACGATAGACTGCTTTTACTACTATGCCAAACAAGAACACCGCAACATAAACATCTTCCACATCTTGAACTTGGAAGAAGGGAAACACACCATTAACATAGTAGTCAAAGGAGAAAAGAGAGAGGAATCGGAAGGCTGTGCAATAGGTGTTCGTGGCGCCATCGTTTTCAAAAACGGCACAAAGTCATACGATGACATATAGAAAGCCCTACATTCATTCTTATCGGCAGTAAATCTCAATAAATGTATTCCCCTATATTTTGCTGTGCAAAGCACCCGTAATGCTACGGGACACAGCAAGGGAGAGGGTAAAATATTCAAAGTAACATTTCACGACACCTTTCGAAGCCCCTGTATTACACGGGGCAATGAAATAGAGAGTGATGCCCCGAAGGACAAAACGGGCGGGACATCGTGAAAAAATGACAAAGGTCGGCGGGGAGTTTCCCCGCCGACCTTTGTTTATGAGGGCATCGTTCCCTGTATCTTATTTCTTAATGAATTTCACTACTTTCTCGGCTTCTGCGGTCGTTACCTTGACAAGATAGCAACCCTTTGCCAAATCGGCCACGTCGACTGTTGTCTCTATCGCCGTTCTCACCAGTTTTCCCGTGAGGTTATAAATATTGACTTCAAACTCGCCGTCCGTCACACCCTCCACATGGAGAACGCCACTCACGTAGCGGGCAGATATCGCCTCTCGATCGTTCTCTGCTATGCCGGTTTCCGGATCGTATACGAAATAAGCCTCGAACGTGTAATTGCCCACGAACTGTTCGGCCGGCATCGTGTAACTGTTGTCGGAGGCCAAAATCAACTCCATGATAGCTCCGAATTGACTCGGGCCGTACATCACTCTACCTACCTTGTAATCCTCAGCAGGATCGAACGTGATCTTGAACGATGTTCCGGCCTCGATGGGCTCGCCGCTCTCGTAACTTTGTGCGCCGTCGGCGCTCGTCAGTATTATACTACCCTCGCCCTCTACCACGCTATACGTTACCGTGTGGGTGGGCTTGGCCTCGAACGTGACACTTATCTCCGTCGCACCCGTTACCGTATGGGTCTCGCCGCTCGTGATATCCTCGCCATTAACCGTGAGGCTGGCCAAGTTATAACCCTCGTTCGGAGTGGCGGTGATGGTCAATTCCGAATTTTCTTCCACCGTGTTTGCTCCGGGCACAAGGGCCACACTGCCGTTCATCACGGTCAGCGTACCGTTCTCTACCGTCTCCGGCAAGGTCACCGTATAGGTGGCCGGCCGCTCCACGATCCGCAAAGTGAAATCGACGATGTTGCCGCCGTTGCCGGTAAGGGTATTGGGGATTTCGTCGGGATGCCCACAAGGATCCAAGTGACACCAGTCTATTTTCAAACGCACGCGGTATTCGCCGGGAGCAAGATTCTCGGGCAATGTGAAGGAGGGAACATCGTCCAGTCTGCTGTTATTCTCCGTAGTTTCGCCCTTGCTGTTCTTACCCCACTGAGAGTCACTCGGGCTATAAAACGTATAGGAGACCAGCTCGCCGTCGGCCGTGGGATAGTCGTCACTCCCCAAAGTATAAGAGAACGTGTAGTCTTTGTCGTAGTCGATATAGAGGTAGCCATGCATCCATTCTCCCGCCCAATTAACGACAGGCTGTATCTCCTCTCCGGCATATGCTTCGAACACATTGTCGGTCTTGTCTACATAAACCGCTTGTCTTGTCGTGGAATATACCGATACCGAGAAAGGAGAAGTTCCTCCGTTCATAGTGATACTGCGGACATACCGCTGGTCATGTGACGAGTTCCCTTCGTACGTGCAGTATGCCGGTACGGCCTCTTCGAATTCGGCGGTAACCGTAGTCTCTTGCGTCAGCGTAAAAATGTTCACGTTTCTTTCCAATGCCACATCGTTCACCCGAATTTCTTTCAGCTGGTATCCGTCGGCAGGTTCTGCCACGACAGTCAACCTCGTATTTTCGGGTATTCCGGTTCCGCTAACCACCTCGGTGGAACCATTCATCACTTTCAATGTCCCTTGCTCGGGGTCGGGAGCAGCGATTGTCACGGTATAAAGCGTACTGTAATTGGGGAAATTCACCAATGTACCCGTATGTCCGTGACCTGAGATATCGGGAACTTCCACCCCCGAAATATCGGTAAAGTCATAAGCAGCCACCAAACCATCGGTCGTTCCGTCTACGGTAGCGTCCATATCGGCTTTAATTTCGTCCAAAGTCAACGCTTTATTATAGAAACGCAGGTCGTCCATCTCGCCATTCATAAAAAAGGCGGGAACAGATGCCGAACCGTCGCTGTTCGAATATCCGGCTCCGACCAAAACATCGAAGTCGTTTACCATCGACATGGTTTGAAATTCACCAGCCAAAGATTTCGATTCACCCAATACACCATCTACATAAATATTCGTCGTATTTTCGTTCCAGTCGAAAACCCAAGTCAAGTGCACCCATTGATTTTCAGTGAACGTGACACCTGTACCGTTACCTTTACCACCCCACGGCGAACCGGCAGGGGAAAGGTTGGTAGAGAATCGTGTACTGGCATTCATATCGCCCCACATTTCCCAACCGACAGTACCGCTATTGGCCGTTCCCGTATAAGAACGTTTCGACACAAAACGGCAAGAACTACCCGAGAAAGGCATTTTCACCTTGCAAGTAACCGTGTAGGATTCACCGATAGCAATATTAAAATCATCGGCAGAGGGAATACGCATATAGCGATCCGTACCGTTCAGCTGCAATGTACCTTCCGAAACCACAGGAGGCTCGGTAACATCGGAAGTGAGCCAATCCATCGTGAATCGATAGAACACGAGTTGGAACCCGTCTTCACCCGGAAGATTACTATCCCATTTACCCTCTTCGACCAAAGCGCCTATTGTCCCATCAGACAAAACCGTTAAAGAAGAATAGGCAGAATAACCGTCTACCAAACGTTTCTTTATCGGCCAAGTCTCACCATCGTCTTCGCTCAGATAAATCGTGACATTCTCACGGGTTGTCGTACTTTCCGGAAGAGAGTGCAACAAACGGCTCTTTCCTTCCGATCCTTCGTCGGTAGAATAGGAGTAACGAATGATGTCGCCGTTACAAGCCGGGTCTTTCAATTCCATCTCGAAATAGGCTTTGCCCCAAGTCTGCCCCCGGTCGGTGGATTTACAAAAAATGCGGTTGCCCTTACTTGGATTGCGGATGCTCATTAAAATATCCCCGTCTTCAAGTTCCACCACTTTGGCCTCGTCTCCCGCAGTCGTAGCTGCATTGGTCGACAAAGTCCAATTATCGCCTCCGTCATCGGAATAGATAGCATAATTATGAAGAGGGACTCCGGTGGCAGAAGTGGCACGAATCGCCAAAACAAACATCAAACGGCCATCTTTCAAGCATAAGCCGTGACCTGATCCGGCAAAACCGGCATACCAACTGCTATGGTTAGCATACACCTGATCGGTAATAGCTACCGGCTCGCTCCAAGAAACACCGTTATCGGTACTCTTAGAGACATAGATTCCTTGTCGGTTATATGGCGTTGCATTCCATAGACCTTGATCCCCCACGAACATACAAATCAAATTTCCCGTCTTTTTATCGAGTACCACAGCCGGGTCGCCATATGTTTTACCGTTACCACCCTGAGCAACGACAACCGGCTCCGACCAATTTTTACCGTTATCGGTACTTCTTCTCGACATAATGGAAATCGTATTGGGCAGGTCTCCCAAACTGCTGCCTCGTTTGTCCACCACAGCGACCAACGAATTGTCGGCAGCAGTCACCAAAGCCGGAATACGCCAATATTGGGAATCATAGTCTCCCATATTAAACAAGACGGTCCGCTCGGGAGCGTCCGACGCCCACGTCCAAGAAGCGCTTATGCACATCAAGAACAGCAACAAAAACTGTACACTTTTTCTCATGATAATTTTTAATTGTTTTGTTAATTATTGACTCACCGGCAAAATCCATTCGATATCGACACGATTCTACCGGAGAACCTTTTATTTTTAATCATTCAATTTCACCGAATAAAGAAGAGATAATAACTCACGAAATTCTAAGAGACCCCAGAAGACACCATACAATACAAAAATTTATAGAAACGAACCTCTTACTTTCATACATACTGTGCCTCTCGCGGTATTTGAATTTTTCAGAAATCAATAGCCCCTTCTTAATAATATTAAGAAACAGTCAAATTTATATCCATAGGCTACACATATTTTTAATATTAAAAAATCAAAATGATTTCGGGAAATAAAAAGAATAACGTTTCGCGCCTCAGGTACACCCATCTCCTAAGCAACGCTCTCCCCTTCAATAGTTTAATAAGAATTATAATTTGTGATCGATCTTCTTCGTTGAAACAGGTTCTTCATAGTTTCCATTTCGTTTTTCATGATATAAAAATGCATTTTTATATAACTCCTTTTATATAAAACCCCAAATAGCACTTTATCCCTAGTGAAAAAATCTATTTTTTTCACTTAAAAAAAAGAAAGAAGAAGACATGAACCAAGCTCATCTATCCCAAGCCGTTATCAAACCTCTGTAACATAAAATCTTACACATAAAAAGCCGGACACATTATCACAATGTGCCCGGCTCGTCATCGCTTATCTATCTTTTGAAAACTCAATTTGCACCTTAAAATTCACATATCACATTTTTTTAACGGTCCGTTACTCATGCCTACATATCGATTCTCTTTTTCAGCACCCGGCTCTTTTCGGCCAAGAAGCCCATCACATGACTTTCAATGGAAAGGTCGATGGTACTGGTCAAATAGGAAGTATCTCTATGAGCGACGGCCAGCACAAAGTCTTTCACGATTCCAAAATCGCCGCCGGCATGACCTTCATATCCCGGCAAAGAAGATATATCTTTATTCCAAACCAATTTCTTATTTGTCAGAAAATCGGTTACGGTAAATTTTTTCATATCTCCCTCGATCCAGCCTTTCGTTCCCATAACACGGGTAAGACGGCCACCGGTAGCCGTAAAGGCTTCCATCGAGAAGGCTCCGGTAATATTGTTATCGAATTCGAGCGATGCCACGAAATGGTCGCATTGATCGTTATCGCATCGATAAACACATCGACCATAATCGGAGGTTCTGAGCTTATCGAGAATCAAGCTGTCGTACTTGTGGTTTTTACAATCGTTATCGGGAATATCGAACACATACAGGAATTGCCTCCTCTGCAAATATATCTTCTTGGCAGAATAAGGACACTGCGATTCTACCGGACAATCGAGACAACGCTCGGTAGAACCGTCGGGCGCATTCTCCCTCTTGAACAGTTTCAAACCTCCATAAGCCGATACCGATTTGCAGGGTTTGTTCACAAGCCACCGCATCATATCCATATCGTGGCACGATTTCGCGATAATGATGGGAGTCGTGTCCTTCGAGCTTTTCCAGTTTCCTCGTACATAGGAATGGGCCATGTGGTGATAACGAATACATTCCATATGTTGTATGCTGACCAACTCACCGATTTTACCCGAATCCAATACCTTTTTAAGCGCAATGAAATAAGGGGCATACCGCAAGACGTGGCAAATGCCTACAATACGGTCATAGCGCTTGGCGTATTTCAAAATATCCGTACACTCTTTTATCGACTGGGCGACAGGTTTCTCCAACAACAAATCGTATCCGGCAGCCATAGCCTTTAAAGCCGGCGCATAATGCAAGTTATCGGGTGTGGCGATGATAACTGCATCGGCAAATTTAGGGACATTGAATACTTCTTTCCAATCGCTGAAACAGTGCTCATCGGGGATACGATACAGATTTTTCATATACTCCTTACGCTCTGTATTGATGTCGGCTACACCTACAATTTTCAAAGAGTTAGGATAATGTTCCGAGTAACTGGCATACGTTCTTCCACGGGCTCCGGCTCCAATCACAATCGCTGTAACCGGTTTATCAACCACAGCCTCTTGACTTTCCAGATCGGACGAGAGTTCGTCGGCTAAATTGTCTGCCCCGACCGTTCCACCCTTCAACGTTCCGACGGTCTGCGATATCGCCTGAAAATCGGAAAGAGCGGCTGCAACCGTAGTGGCTCCCATCAACCTTAAAAATTCACTTCTTTTCATTTCTATCAATTATATGAATACAAGATAACTCCGGCCCCCGGTTCAAAGGAACCGGAGTCATCTCGAAAAAAGTTTTCGATTACTTATCTCTTTACAATAAAAGGCTTGGTCGATTTACCCTCTTCTGTCGACAATACCAGATAATAAACTCCCGGTTGCATATCGGCAGTAGAAATTACCTCATCGAGTTGTACTCCGTAATATGTTTTTTCCCATACACAAGTTCCGAGTGGAGTCACGACAGCTACCCGAGCCTTCATATCCTTGCCGAAGTCGGCTTTCAACGTAATTTCTCCATAAGAAACCGTAGGATAGACTTGGAACGAATCGAGACTTACACGGTTTATTCCACTGGGAGTTTCGTCGGAAAGTATCATCGACAATTCCAATTCATCGTCACAACCCGACGCTCCGGTAGCTTTCACCGTAAAGCTGTAAATTCCCGGTTCGTTGGATTCTGCCGGGGTCCCTGAAATCAATCCTTCGGGCGACAAAGAAAGGCCGACCGGCAACGAGCCTCCGGTAAGAGCGCAGGTAATACCTTCACCTTCTATTTCGAGTTGGAGCGAATAGGGATAACCTATGTATGCATCGGGACACTGATCGGTAACGATGAATACATCGCAACCTTCTCCCGATTTAATAACCAACGTGTATTCTTTTTGAATAGAAGAAACGTCATCGGAAATTTTGACGGTGAACGTATAAGAACCGTTCTTCGTCGGTGTACCGGCAAAAGCACCGTCTTTACTTAACGTAATACCGTCGGGAAGCGTGCCAGAAACGATTTCGAACTTCACTGCACCCTCTACATTATCCACAACGATATTGCTGTAATAAGGCTCATTGGCTACACCCGGCTCCAACGTTTTGGTCTTTACCATTAAGGTATAGGAATATAGAACCGTATAAATATCATAATCCTGTACAAACGGAAGAGTGAGCGAAGCCCCGTCAAAAACGGTGGCGCCATTATTAAAATATCCGGTTACATACACCTTATTGTAATCGGGAGACATCGTTACACACCAAGCGACTTCGTGCTGATTGGCATTATCGGGCGTAACCGTTTTTTCCAGTTGCATAAGTTCCCATGTAGAACCGTTATATTTAGCGACATAACCGTCATGACCTTTGAACGTATAATCTTTGGATTCTCCCCGAGGATTCATATTCACGGCAGTTCCTCCTTTCGAGCCGTCGCCGTTCACATTACCGGCGACATAAATATTGTCGTCTGCATCGACAAATAGAGATTTAGCTTCATCACGACCGCTCCCACCGAGATTCATACCGTCCAAATAGGCTCCGGCAGACGAGTATTTAATCAAAAACGAATCGAAATTCCCGTTAAATCCAAGAGGAGACTGTCCTTCGGGAGTAACCGCCGACTGACAATGTCCCCAAATATAAACATTTCCTTGTGAGTCGGAGTCTATCGAACGGGTATCGATACGATTGGAATTCGTTACATACGTAATCCATTGTCCCACACCTTCGTGAGACAATTTAGCCACATAGGTGTCTTGCGAAGATTCCGAGCCCACGGCAGTCGTCAGCGCTTCCCCGTCGGTCCCGGTGATTGTAAACGTCGTTCCGAAACGTCCGGTAAGCAGTATATTCTCTTCTTTATCGAAATTCACGGCCCAGCCATAGGATTGAACGGGGCTTGAACCGGCAATAGCCCACTGGCAGACCAAAGAATTATTATAGCAAGCCAAGAATGTTCCCGGATTACTTCCGTCGATTGTCACGGTTTTTTCATTTCCGAAATCGGTCGCTCCGACAGTCGATCCCGTCACAAAAATATTGTCGCTCTTGTCCACAGCCACCGAATAGCACAAAGATGCTCCCGCCGCTTTTATCTGAGCCGACGATTTATAATTACCGTCCTTATCATAAACGACGATACACCCGTCGGTAGATTGCGTACCGCTCAACGTCTGGTCCGTACCGTCGATAGTAATATCACCCGATATTTTACCGACAGCGACAATATCGCCCGCAGAGGTAACTGCAATGCGTTCGAAGGTATCGTCTTTACTGCCACCCACGGCTCTTGCCCACAAAAAATTAAGTTCGGCATCATATTTCACGATAACGGCATCCATACCGCCACGACCTTTAATCGTAGCTCCACCGGCAAACTCCACATCTCCACGGCACATACCCGAAATATAATAATTTCCGTCTTTATCCGTCAGAGAGCTGTAAGGCTCATCGGCTCCTGTACTACCGAAAGAAACACCTGTTTCAAACTTAGCGTCTTTCGCTACCGCATCTCCAATACAAAATAAAGAGAGCAGCAAGATTCCTGCACTTGTGTAAATTTTTCTTAGTTTCATAGCTTAATGTTTTTAATAGAAATTAATTAGACGACGATTAAAATTAATTTTTGAATATTATAACATGATACACTTCTATCTACATCGTTATTTGACAAATTCGAGGGTAACCATAATGGGATAATGGTCGGACAACTGGTTATCGGAAAAGACTTTCGTTTCTTTTACCACCCACCCATTGGCCGGATAGTAACCGATATGATCGAACTCCCGACTGAGAGCCAACGTCCATACGCTGGACAATTCGTTAATCTCGGCAGTTCCTACCCGACGGTTCATGTCCCCGGCTACAATATAATGTTTCCCCAACTGCGGAATACGGTTAACTTCTTTAATTTGCGACATGCCGTTGTCCAATTTAGACATATCGATGTGAGTGTCGACAATCGAAAACTCGGTCCCGTCGGGGAGCTTTATATCGGCAATGGCAGCATTACGTTGCTCTGTACCGGCCGCACATGGCAACATAATTCTACGAGTCTCGTCAAAACTGTGTTTACTCAAAATAGCGTTACCGAATTTACCGCCGTAGCATTTTTCGAGAGTTACATAAAACATTCCATGCATGCCTGTTAAATAGGCCAACTCATTCAACATATTGATATTGTTATTGATCGGCCTCGGCGTATTCGCCCCTGTTCGATTCGTATAGTATTCTACTTCCTGCAAAGCCACGATATCGGGATCTTGTTCCTTAATGAAAGCAGCGATGTCGGCGATAGGGGCATCATAACCTGCATGGATATTAAACGAGATTATTTTCAGTTGAGTCTGGGCAAACACGCCTCCACTCAAACATATTCCTAACAGTATCGATATAATTTTTTTCATGATTCATTCTATTTGTTATTTATTCAAAGAATATTCTTTTGCCAACACATCGTAAATGACGGTCGCTATTACTCTGTTTCCTTCCAATCCGGGGTGGACTCCATCAAGAAACAAATCTCCATACCCCCGCAAAGCCGTATGCAAATCTATGACCGTGAGATTCTGAGCTTCGGCAACCCGCTGAATAGCCGGAATAATTTCGCTCGTTATGATACCGTCGTCTATTCCGAACGAGTTGCTATACGCTATGGCCGGCGTACACAAAAAGACCCTCGGACGAGTTGACAGACTCCGTAAGGAAAGAACCAAATCCGTGAGATCGGATTCAAACTCGGAGCCATGACTAGACCAATTGCCCGACTTTGAATCATTCGAGCCCAATTTTACAATGACAATATTGGGTAAGAATGCTTTGGCATTGGTATATTCTTTGGTATTCCAATATGGAGAATTGCCATTCTTCAAAAGGGTTGTGCCACTACACCCGAAGTTGGCGACCTCGAAACCCTCTCCCAACATATTACCCAACAAAGCCGGGTAGCACTCTTTTTCCCTATCGTTTAAAAACTGTCTCGCCCCATAGGTTATACTGTTCCCTATGCAAGCTACCTTCCTAACCGACTCAATGCCAGCAGGTCTTTGTCCCTTCGGATAGTCTTCTTCGTTTTCAGAACAACCGGTAAAGAGTCCTGTGAGGAAAAATAGCATACATATTCCCCAGCCGGATACTCTGCCGAAATAATTATACTTTTTCATCTGTTCTTTATTTTAATCCTATACGCAAGAATAGAGCCTTATGATCCGAAACGGTTTGATCTCCCTTAATCTGAACCGCCTGTGTTCCCCAATTCTGGGACAAAGGAGTCAACACATAATCGAATCTCGATTCGGGTTGAACGGCAGGATATGTATTTTCCGAAGAGAACTTGCAGGAACGGCGATACTTCTTCTTCAAAATATTGAATACATTCCCCGATTCATTTTCATAGACAGAAGCGCAAATAACGATGTTTTGCTTTACTTGGTCGGCATAAGCGGCAAGAGCTTCGGCCTGACGCACCCGTTTATTGGCATCCTCCTTATCGAACTGGCATGTAGCGATAAGAACCGTCTCGCCCGAACCCAATTCATAAGGCGCAGTAAGCAATACCAATTCATCGTTCAAATTCACTTTATTCGTACCATAAAAACATTCCCGGACAAACAAAGCCACTCCTGTTTCTCCGCCATCTTCCCGACCGGTAGAAGCGAATATCCCCTGCCGGCGTTGACCGTCCTTGCTACAACGGTAAGCGACCTCGCCAACCAGATTCTTTTTTCCCGTGCGGGCAGTCCCGAAATCCACATCTTGCAATGCTACGACATCGGTATTATTTTCTTGAATAAATGCCGCCAACGGCTGGATATTATACGTCCCAGAGGCTAACCCTTTACCGGCACTCAACGACAGAAGAGAAAACGAACGGTCGCCAGCCAACGTGACCAGAGTTTCATCGTCACCGCCGGTCCCGCCCGAACCCGGCAAATCCGGGTCGGACGAACCGCAAGCAGTTATCGATAAAATTCCAACGAAGCACAAAATGAATTTAAAATGAGTTTTCATATATAGATAACATTAATTGTGAAAGCTATCCTTATTCCCAACCGGGATTATTAGGGAGCAAATTGGGATTGCGTTGCGTTTGCGTGAACGGAATCGGCCATAAATAATTTTTCATATCAGAGAAAGTACGCCCCGTCATCAAAATCAAATTCCCTTTATCGTCGGTAGGAATATCTTCGACATAAACATATTCACTGGGCGGAACCGTACTCTTACGCATACCGGTCACATCTTTCGCCAATAAATCTCCTTGTTTCCAACGTAACAAATCGAAATAGCGCTCCCCTTCGAGAGCCAGTTCGACCCGGCGTTCCCGACGAATCTCGTCTCTCAGATTCAGCCCGTAAGCATTCAATTTGGTCAATACCATCTTGTCTGCTCCAACCCGGTCTCTAAGAAGGTTTATCGACTTATCTATATCCGGTTGAGTTATTGCATCGCCCCTCATCTCCTTCGCTTCGATCCAGTTCAATAAGACCTCGGCATAACGCATCAACGGAATGGCGTTCTGGTCTTTGTTATAACGAGAGATTGCGGAGAGTTCGACAAATTTCGTAAAATACCAACCTGTCGTCGTGCGGCAACTGGTAGCCGAATTCGAGAACTTAGGCTGTTCATAGGTAGTCTTACCGGGATATCCGCCCCACTTCGCTCCGGGTTTCAAAATCGTCTGCGCCATACGTGGATCCCGATTATTGAAAATAGCTTCGTGGGTATTTTCGCGATAACGGCTCGCCGGCAAAGTTATGGGAAGCCCATTACACAAATAGGCATCCATGAGCGAACGAGTGGGCGCATAACGAGCCTCCTCGTTGGGAACTTGCAATTCCCGGCTGAGGTTATGAGTTTGATTGGCTTCCTCACTATACAGACGAGTAACGATAAACTCCCGGTTGTTCTTATTAGTCACCGGATTGGCAGCCAAAGTAAACAACTCGTTATAAGTCGTTTCGGGATTCCCGTTATCGTACAATTTATGAAAACCGGCAGTCATTACCTCTTCTGCCGAAGAAACAGCCTTGTCCCAACGCTCGTGGTACAACGCAAACCGAGAACTAAACGCCCAAGCAGCCTCTTTTGTGGGACGACCGAGTTCGCTATCTTTCAAATCCTTAGCATAAGGCAATACCGCAGCGGCCCGGTCAAACTCACTAAGAATCCATTCGATCATGGTTTCCTTGTCGGTACGGGAGCCATAAAGCTCGTCGTCTCCCACATCTATCGTATTGGTTACACGGGGTACATCGCCAAAGCAATTCACCAGATAACTGTACAAATAGGCTCTTATGAAAATGGCTTCTCCGGCATATCTTTCTCTTACAGATGCAGAAACCTTTTGAGCACGTTCGTAATTTTCAAGAAAGTGATTGCAACGTCTGATACCGTCATAATCGGTCGTCCACTCCGAATTGATGATCGACAAATCACTCGTAAAATTTCCACTCCCGAGAGTCTTGTATTCCGACGAACGTTCACGAAAAACATTATCTCCCAAAAATTCCATATCGACACTCCTGCTTTTTCCTCTCAAATAATTGATGCAGGCATTAGATGCCAATATCAAATGTTCCTCGGTTTCCCAATATGTTTCATCGGTAAGTTCGTCCAACGGGATTCTGTCGAGGAACGAATCGTTGCAGCCGGGTAAAACAAACGCCGCACACAGCAGAATTGCTAAATATTTTGTTTTCATATATTCTGACATTTATATCGATAATTATTTGAATGTAATGCTCAAACCCAAAGAATACGAGGCCGTGATAGGATAGTAACCTCCACTGCTTACAGGAATCTCAGGGTCATACGACGAGAAGAAGTCGGTGAACGTCCACAAATTTTCGCCCGAAAAATATATTCTCAAATTCTCAATATGCATCTTGGAAATGATCACTTTACGGGGAACCGTGTAACCCACTTGCAAATTTTTTACCCGCAGGTATGAAGCGTCTTCGAGCCAGAAAGAAGAAAATTCGTCCCGATTGTATGTTTCATCATACGTAAAACGCGGATAGGATGCATGAGGGTTTTGGTTTTCCCAAGTCCAACGATCGAGATGTGCCTTCTGCGGATAGTTGGCAAGCTCGGTAAACGCATGTCGTCCCATGCCTCCGATATACCCGTCACACTTACCCACACCTTGTAAAAAGAGGCTGAAATCGATTCCTCGCCAAGCGGCGTTGAGTCCGATCGTATAATTATATCGGGGGATAGCACTGCCTATATAGCAACGATCCTCGGTAGGCGTAATCTTCCCGTCACCGTCTATATCCACATATTTTATATCTCCCGGTTGTACCTTCGTGCGATATTCCTCTATAATAGGTGTCGTCGCTTTCGGCGTATAAGTGTTCGTGGCAATGTCATAATCAAAATCATCGACCGTATAAAGCCCATCGGATTTGTATCCCCAAAATGCATCGATAGGATAGCCCACCGCACGAATGCGATCGCCGCTGAAATCGTCGGCCGTATTTCCCACGCTAACCACTTTATTTTTCACATCGGAAAAAGTGACATTCACCCCGTAGGTAAAATCTTTCCCTATTTTATCTTGCCAAGCCAAAGCGATTTCCCAACCTTTGTTTTGAACCTTACCGGCATTCTGGTAGGGTTCACTCACACCCAGCACATCGGGAAGTTTCACTTTCAGCAAAATATCGTCGGTATTCTTAATGAAGTAATCGGCCGTCAACGACAAACGATTATTCAACAAATTGACGTCCAATCCGATATTAGTCATCTTTATGGACTCCCAAGAGAGAATATTGTTCGATGCCTCGCTTTGCTGCATGGAAGAGGTTATCTCCCCGCCGATAGGCATGTTGGAGGTAGAAGGTTGAATCAAAGCCATATAAGGATATAACGAAGAGGTATATTGGTTACCCAGAGTACCGTATGAGGCCCTAATTTTCAAATTATCCAACCAGCTGCGGGTCGATTCCATAAACGACTCTTCGGTCAAACGCCAAGCCACCGATGCCGAAGGGAAATAGCCTCCCCGGTGATCTTTATGAAAACGCGACGACAAGTCGTAACGCAAATTGGCCTCTACCAAATAGCGATCGTTGAAATTATAATTGACCCGCCCGAACCCGGAACGAATCGCCCAATGATTATCATAGCCGCTATTGGTTTGCAAATCGGTTCCGGCATTCAGCACATGGAGATCGTTGGAGACCAAATCCTGACGACTGGCATCCATTTGTTGGTATAACTGCCACTCCTGAGAAAAGCCGGCAAGAATATGGAAAGAATGTTTCCCTATCGTCTTATCATAATCGACCTGTGCCATCACATTCTGGTATCGTTGGGCAATATCGCGTTGACTGAACTTACTCGTATTCGACGTATAAGCCAATGGCGTTTCGGTATCGGGATAAAAGTGCTGTATGATGTTCTGTTGTTGTTTCCGCAACACATCGACCAACCGGGTAGCATATTGAACCTTTGCCGTCAACCCGTCGATAATTCTCAATCCGGCACTGAAATTCAACGAGGTCTCACGTTTATGGTAATTGATAAAACCTCCGTCGTAGGCTTGTGCTATCGGGTTTGCCGAGCTACCGCCATATCCCCATTGCCCGTCGGTGAATTTCACGGGAGTCAAAGGAGAAGAACGGAGAGCTTGATAGAAAAGTCCCGAATTTTCGCTATCGCTCGATGCAGGAGTCCAATTATCCACGTCGGTATAACTCACATTTCCCTCGATGGTCAATCGATCGAAAAGCTCGGTGTTTAATTTCATTCTCACATTATTACGGGTAGCATGATAACCGTTGCCTACCATAAGTCCCGAAGTGGTTAAATTTCCATAGGACAAATAATACCCCATGTTCTTATTCCCACCGTTGATATTTACATTGTGACCGTGTTGAGGTGCATAATCTCTCGTGATTTCTTTTATCCAGTTCGTATTCGCCCGGAAATTCGGATCGGTTCCGTTAATGACGGCATCTATATCTTCCTGTGTATACCCCCAACTTTTATTTACATTCGAAGTCGCTTCTTTCAGTAAAGTAAGATATTCGACGGCATCGAGCATTTCGGGAAGGGCCGTCGGTTTTTGCATGGCAAAATATCCGGTGTAAGTGACCGTAGGTTTTACCTCGCGGTCGGCCTTACGCGTCGTAATAAGAATAACTCCGTTGGCCGCTCTCGAACCATAGATAGAAGAGGAAGCGGCATCCTTCAATACCGATACAGACTCTATATCGTCGGGGTTCAACGTGTTCATGTCGCCTTCCACGCCGTCGATAAGAATCAAAGGGTCGGAGTTATTCAATGTCCCGATACCTCTCACCCGTATAGAAGAGTTATTATCACCGGGACGGCTTGTCGTATTCACGATAGAGACACCCGGCAACATGCCTTGCAAACCGGTCGTCACATTAGCGATAGGACGATTGGCTAAAACATCATGGTCTACCGAAACGACCGATCCCGTTAAATTTATTTTCTTTTGAACACCGTAGCCTACCACCACTACCTCGTCCATCAAATTGGAATCTTCGTTCAATCGAATTTCAATGGGATTTTCATTCGTGACAGGAACCTCTGTCTTTTTATAGCCGATAGAAGACACGACCAGCAGAGCGTTATCCGAAATATTATTGATAGTAAAATTTCCATCTACATCGGTCGAAGTTCCTATCGAAGAACCTTTTACGATAATACTGGCCCCGATAATGGCCTCGCCTTTTTCATCGACTACCTTACCGGAAACAGAACGGGACCGTTTAGCCGCTTGCTGCTGTTTGGAAAGCAAAACAACTACATTATCGACTTTCCTTTGGAATGTGATATTCGTTCCCTTCAATAACTGTTTCATAGTCTCTTCCAAAGATGCATTGTCGGTTTTCACCGTCACGAGTTTATCAAGCCCCTCTAACTCCACATTATAAAAGAAGCTATAATTGCTCGACCGTTCGATTGTTTTTATGGCTTCTTTCAACGGCTTATTTTTAATATCTACCGTAATCTGCGCCTGAATATTGAGCGTAAAAAGCGCAAACAACAAGCATAGCCACCTCATCTTAAAATGGTTTGATTTCATACGTTTTTCATTTTTATTTCTTTGATTAAAAAGATATTAGTATAAAAGGTATCTGCAATAATGTGTTACTTTTAATTTTCATCGTCTATTGGGTATACAAGTAGCGACCCAGATTTATCCAAGCCTATTCTACAATTAACATTTATTAAATCATCTAACTCTTAAATGATTCGACATGTGCCATTTTCATAAGCAAAAAGGGGAGCCGGCTCGACGCAAACACCAAGCATTCTTATCCCCATAGGGAAATATTCAAAAGAGGAGCTGTTATATTATTTTTTATGCAGCACGATGACAGAATCGCGCACTTCATAATGTAATGACGATGTCATCGACAAGATATCGAGAGCATTTGTAATGCCTCCGCTTCCTATCGAACCGGTGAAAAAATATTGTCCTTCGGGAAACGCCGAGTCGAAAACGATTTTTACGTTATATACACGAGATAAAACCTTAACGATGTTTTCCAGCGATTCATTTTCGAAACGTAAATTTCCATCGGTCCATTCGACATATTCCTTCGAATAAACCTTACCGACCTGCATGGTTCCCGTGTTTCTGTCATACACCAGTTTCTCGTCGGGCTGCATGACATAGCGATCGCTCTCCGATGCCACATCGACTTTCCCTGTCAACAAAACGACCGACACCTCGCTATCGTCTTTATAAGCACACACGTCGAAAGCCGTACCCAATACTGTAATTTCAAGACCGGCAGCCTTTACGACAAACGGGCGCTCCTTATCGGGAGTCACCTCGAAATAGGCTTCTCCATCGAGTTCGACGATTCTTTTTTTCCCATTAAAATCATGCGGATAACTAATTTGAGAGGCTGAATTTATATTTACTTTCGTACCATCGGGCAATTGGACTTTGGCTCGTTCCCCACTCTCGGCAGTTACTACCAACGGGAGAGTATCCACCTTTGAATCGAGCCCCAACTCATATACGGCCAACGCAGCGATAATCGGTAAACATACAACGGCGACCCACCGCAACATCGGAACAAAGGAGAATCGTCTATGCGACTTTTTCTCCCGGGATTCTATGTCCTCTTTAATGCGGGTATACAGACGTTCATAGACTTCCTCATCGAGATGAGAATCGCTTCTTTCAATAGCTTGCATAATCCATCGGTCGAGCGAGTCGTTATTTTTTATCCACTCGCACAATTCCTTGACTTCTGCCGTCGAAGCGTTTCCGTCGAGGTACTTCTCGATGAGTATTTTGAAATATTCCTTATCCATTTGTTCCTTTACCTAGTATAAAAGCAAATCGGCTCGCACGTCTAATCGTTTATAGTTAAACTATCTTAATTAAAGCGGCATAAATCACTAAGGGTAACAACTCATCGTAATGGGCCATCAATTTATCCCTCATAAATTTAAGCGCCAACGACAATTGCGTCGCGACGGTACTCTCCGAAATATTCAGCTCGACCGCTATTTCTTTATTCGTAAAATGCTTACGTTTACTCAAAACAAATATTTTCTTACGCGACGGTGGCAGTTCCTCGGCAAGTCGATCGATATATTCTTCCAGCAACTTACCGTCCAGCTCTCCATCGGCATTATCGCTATATTCTTCCGAAGATTCAAGAACATATTCCGCATAAATATATTCGACAGTCTGCCGCTGATACACGTTCATCAACAGATTCTTAGCTATGGTACAAAGATAAGAAATCAACGATTTATCGGGACTCACCTGATCGTGTATCTCCCACAACCGGACAAACGTACGTTGTACGATTTCCTCCGCCCAATAACTGTCTCCGCCAGATATTCTCATGACAAAGTTGTATAATTTACCACTATACAACTTGTATACCTTTTCAAAGGCATCGAAAGAACCCGATTTGAGGCCTACGATAATATTGTCACATTCACTTTTCAACTCTGGCAATAATAATATAATATGCAAATGTAAACCATCTGCCTAAAAATATTATTATTTACATGTTATTTTTCCAATAAATATCTATTTCGCCAATGGAAATAATAATATTATTCTTTATTTAATCTAAAATTAATAGCCCAAAAGACGCCTAAGCGCATTTTCCGCCTCATACGACGCCTTAAAATTGGGTTGAATGACTATTCTGTTGTTTCTATCGATCGCGCCCCAGCGGTTTCTCCCGACTTCCACAACGGCAAAGCCCTCGTCGTTAAATCCTCGTGCATTGTAATATTGCGGTTTAATGAACCAATTTCCATAATAATCGAGATAACCGTACAATCCACTCTTGGAATCGCGGGTCTCCCATAAATCGATTCCGCGCAATCTTCCCTTCTCCATCGAAGTAATAGCGTTATCCACATCGTAGCTGTGCTCGAAAACTGGATTTATCACCACTTTCCCAGCCATATTTATCGCTCCGTACCGCACACCGATTTGCACCCGCGCCAGTCCGTTGTTACGGAAACGTTGTGCTGATCTGAATTTAGGCTGTATTACCCACATACCCAAGTCATTGACATAGCCATATAATCCGGTAGCCGGACTTTCGACCGGTGTCAAACGACTAGCCGCCTGCGAACCATAACTTCCCGAATACAGAGGAAACCCTCCTAAACCGGCACAAGAACAAACAAAAAACATGAAAATAAACAAGAATATCGAGATCGGGTATTTCATGAGATTTGAATTTTAAGGTTTTATCATACAAACTCTTTTCCAACATAAAAGCGTATATCTTCGCCCCTTTTTTACAACATCACAAATATAAAAACAAATTTTTAAAAACCAAACCTTCGGAACAGAGAGAAAGGGATAAAACAAGATTCCTATTCAAAAAAGAAAGGCGGAATTAACATTCCGCCCAACGTCTTATCCATTATTCTTTCACAATAGACAGCTTCCCACCGGGAGCACCCAGCACATCGCCTATAATCTTATTATCCTTGATTTTCGCACGACGGCATTTTACCAATGTTACGGCAGCCTTTCGTTTGTGGAACGGTTTATAGGTTGTATTCCTTTGAATCACATTCCCTGTAAACGAAATACCGTCTACGCTTTTTGCATACAAAATAGGATAGTCGAACGGATTGAACGTATTGTTCTCAATCCTGATATTGCTATGGAACGGATACTTCGTATCGGGCTGGGGAATTTCCGGCTCGATAGATATGATGGCTTCACAAAACTGATACATGGAAGACATACAGGGATAACGGAAGTCGTTTCCTTTAATAAGTACATCTTTTACCGCACCCGATTCGTACCAATAATTCGCATCGCCCGCAATCAATATAGCCGACCCGCTCGACTCGAACACATTGTTTTCAATCACTACTTTTCCCGGTGTGGAAACCAGTAATCCCCGCGCCCGGCAAGAACCGAAAAACGAGTTGCGAATATCGACATCGGGAGTCCACGTGAGATTCTCCAATGCAGCGCCTACCCCAATTTCTTCCGGCAAATCCGATGTCAATTCCAATTCGAACTCATACTCGTCTATCGCCTTGAACGAGCGTATATTTGCAGTAGCAACCGTGCGCATGGTGTTGTTTTCGATCATACCGACTTTATCTCCCGGAAATCCCCACTCCATACCTTTGCTCATGTCGTGCATAAACCGGCAGACAACTTTATCGGAAGAAAGGACTTTCACCACCCGGACACAGGTTCCATGTATGTTTATGGGATCGTCCATCAAACCGGCCCAACGACAACTGTCGACCGTAATTTTACCTTTACACCCCATCAAATGGAAACCGTCGTCGTGACCGCTCAATATGCGTCCCTTCGCCGCATTGGGCTCTACACTCACTTTTTTGAACGCAATATCAGAAGAATATTGTGCCAAGATACCCAAGCCGGCGGTATGATACACCTGCACATCGGACAACCGCACATCGTGGCTGCCACAGATAAAAATTCCGGCATGGTCTCTCGTGCTATGCCTCAACACCAACCAGTTACCCTCGGCCGGGTATCGTTCGAATCCTCCCTTCCGACTCAACCGCACAATACCATACCGAGGTGAAACGGCTGTATAGTCTCTCCAATTCCTCCCCAGCACCAAATCACCCGTACCGGGAACCACGAAATGCGTATCAGACTCAAATTCTATCATACTGCCTAATGCACTTTTCCAGCCTTCACCCACGAATACCAGCTTGCCGTCTTCAATGATATAGGGAGATTCGAGGACATTGATTTCGATCTCGAAAAAATCGCTACCCACCTTTGTCACACGAGCCTGAGCCGTAAGCGGTATATCCCAATCGATAGAGAAATTTTTCAAGGTAACGCCATCGCAATTCTCAACGGTTATCGGTTGTATTCGATCGTGCATGACGAACTGCGAGCCGTTCCCGTCGACAGTGATATTGTGAAGCCCCTCGAAAAGCATTGCCAGTCGCTTCGGAAAAACATCGTAGGTATTGGTCTCATAATAATTTTTCTCATGAGCATATTGAGGCCAAAAATCATAACGTCCTTCGGGAAAGACAAGGGTTACCGGCTCTTTTCCCCTACAAGCCTCTATCGCTTTTTGAACATATGCTACGGCATTCTCCCTCGTATCGGGTTTCAACCCAAAGTCGGCTACCGAAATCACAGTATCCGCATATCCTTTACTTCCAAAAAAAATCGATGCTATGCCGACTACACTTACCCATACGCGTGTCGAAAATTTCGTTCCCATTCTTAATCTTGTTAAATATTTCAATGTTGCAAATTTATAACTATTTTGCAAATTCTAAACCTTTTAATTTCTCCCATGCTCCTCGTGTGAAATCGGGAATACGCACAGGAACAGATCCATTTCTTACTGAATATTCAGTCAATTCGACCAAGCAAGACCATTCGGCAGCATCATAAACATCTTGATCCAAAGGTAATCCATTCCTTAAACAATAAATCAAGCGATAGTCCATAATAAAGTCCATACCTCCATGCCCACCTACTTTTCGAGCTAAATTTCCAATTTCTTTCACAAACTGATGTTCATAAGCCTTCAAAAGAGAATCCAATTTCTCTTCTGATAAAAAACGATGTGCATTCGGCTCTAAGGCAATCCCTTCCACCGGATATTTCTGTGCAAAACCCTTTGTTCCGCCGATTACATGATGCCGGTCATAAGGTCGAGGACTTGTCACATCGTGTTGAATCAAAATCGTTTTCCCTTTTTCAGTCTTAATAAGAGTAGTGTTCATATCTCCTAAATCATATTTTTTAGAAGCGAACGCATGTTCTTCCCCCAAACGACTCCGAGAATATTCTGTCAATCCGAACTGGTCACTCGACATCGACACCAAATAATTCATTTTATCTCCCCGATGAATGTTCATTATTTGACAAATCGGGCCTAAACCATGCGTAGGATATGGATTCCCCGTATGATCCGTATTATATTTCAATCTCCACATATCCCAATATCTCGATACCGATGCAGTGTCAAAATTATATTCTCTTAAATCGTGAATATAAGCCCCTTCTCCATGAACAATTTCTCCGAAAACGCCCTGTTGAGCCATATTCAAAGTAGCCAACTCAAAAAAATCGTAGCAACAGTTTTCCAGCATCATACAATGTTTCCGAGTTTTTTCGGCAGTATTCACTAATTGCCAACACTCGTCAACCGTAAGGGCTGCCGGAACTTCCACCGCGACATGTTTCCCCTGCTCCATAGCATAGACCGCAATAGGAGTATGCAACTGCCAATGGGTACAATTATAAATCAAATCTACATCGCTTCGTTCACAAACCTTCTTCCAACTATCGGGGCCACAATATTCCACGGCCGGTCCTCGTCCCTTCGCAGCCAGAATCCTTTGCGCTTTGGCAACCTTGAAAGAATCTACATCGCACAATGCAACTACCCTCACACCTTCTATATTCATAAAACGTTTCACGGCTGCCATACCCCGAGCACCTACCCCTATAAAAGCCACCCGTACCGTATCCAAAGGTTCGGCTCTTAATGCAAGGACATCGGTTTGTCCCGATTCTCTTTCCGGTTCGGGAAACGGGTCGGCTTTATAAACAGACTTACAAGCAAACAAAAGCAACAATGCTCCTGTTATAATAATTCTTAGAATCAGATTCATAACTAATACTTTATTTTAATCAAAGATTTTGAATATTTACGGTCGTCGAAAACATATCCCCAAACCGGGAAGTCACCCTTATTTTAAGTTGATTATACGGAATAGAAGGCCTACAATAGAACATATGATCAGATTCAGAGGCTTGTATCCAAGTACGCCCGACAGGGAAAGTATTATCTCCCTTCGCCCCGAAAGCATTGTATGCAGTAATATCATACATATTCAGACTACGGAACATCGAACGATAGTTTTGTCCGTTATCTTCGGAATATTCGACTTTCCACGAAGGATCCCAATCCCAAACATTCAGAACGACATTTTTCGGGCGTAATATGTTGATTCTTTCTCCCAAAGGATATACTCTCATCTGGTATTGTTCGGGTTGTCCCACACATTTATATTTCCATTTAAATGAGGTTCCGTCCACATCAAATATTTTATACCCGATAGGTGTACCCTCACTACAAATCAGTTCGGGTTGCCACCAATTACCGCACATTGCCGCTACAATGTGTTCTGTCATACCACTACCATCATCTGTCACAACAGAGTTCCAATGCGTATGACCGCTAAGAATCTGAACATCGGCATATCCACGGAGAAGAGCATACAACTGTTCTCTGTTGCCGAAAGACCGAGTCTCGGTTCTGCGCTTAGTAGGTGCATGTAAACAAAGGACAATCGCCTTATCTTTATCGACATACATCAAATCTTTTTGCAACCAAGCAATTTGTTCATCGGAAACGGCATCGACATACTTAGGCCCCGATCCGCCCCAATATTCCACATCATCAAGGACTACGTAATGGACCTTACCCCGATTATATGAATAATAAGTAGGCCCGTAATGTCGTTTATACACCGTATCGGCTTTCAAATCATTGGACTTCATAGCAGGTTCACTTTTGTCGAACACATGATCATGATTGCCGATAACATTATACACAGGAGCATTCAACATCGAAAAAATCTCTTTACTCGATTCATGATACTCTGGTTTGTCAAACACCAAATCTCCCAACACAATATAATGTACACATTCTCCTTTACGGCTCTGCGCAACCCAGCTGTTAAGGTCATTTACAGCTTCTTTCAAATAACTCAACTCAAAATCACGATATAACTGTGGATCACCGATTGCAATAAATGTATGTTTCGTATCATCTTTTTCAAGACGAACAAGCTCAAAATCTTTATGGACAATATCTGTTCGCTGATTGATTTCGGCATAAAACTGGGGTACGCTATTTTTCACGCATACGGTATAACCGCTCGGTGAAGATATATATACATGAGAAGCCGTCGTATTTCGTTTCATTCTATATATACCTTTCTCATCGGTAACAGTGACGTTAGTTCCATCGGTCACTACAACCCCCGGCATTCCTACCCGATTGCAATGCACCCAACCTTTAAGGGTAATACCCGGCATATCCAAGATAATTCCATTTTCAGGATCGTCCTTCTGCTCTACAATAGTATCGGGCTCTTCGGGATCGACGATATCCGTGGAATCGGCAGGTTCTTCCTCTCTTGGTTTTTCGGGTTCGGGCATATCGTTTTTTTCACAACCCAACAAGAAAATACCAGTAAAAGCCAGACATACGAAATAGATAAGTTTCTTCATGCTAATTTCTCCTCTTTTGTTTCAAAACTATGGGGCTATCCAGATTGGTTGGATAGCCCCATAGAAACTTTATTGAACCATAAATCTCTGCGAATAAGATACCCCCATTCCCCGAACGGTAACTACATACCATTGAGAAGGCATATTATTTACAGAAATACTTTTTACCATGTTTTCTTCTACTCTAACTTCCTCTTTATAGACTTGTTTTCCTGATAGGTCTGCAATTTCTATCACATAATTTCCCGAAACAAGGTCTTTCAAAGAAACTTTAAGCATTCCATCGGTTACCGGATTGGGATATACGACAAAGCCTTCGGACACAAGGGTTTCTATCCCGCTTTCGCCTATAACATTGAGATATACCAATTGAGTGACACGACAGCCAGCTTCGTCCTCGGCGACAATCGTAAACGAATATTCCTTCGCCGGAGCATTAGGAGTTCCACTAATTAATCCGACACCATCTTCCAATGAGCTTATAGACAAGCCATAAGGGAGAGAGCTACCTTCTTCAATAGACCATGTTACTACTCCGGTAGCATTATCGGCATATATTCTCGCAGAAAAAGGTTTTCCATTTTCTGCATCTTCCGAAATAATCGCCTCTACTGTCATCTGACAATCCGCTCCGGTAACAGAAATGCTGAATTCTTTACTAGCATTGACAAAACCGTCAGTAGCCAAGACTGTAAATTTAAATATTCCAGCTTCATTCAATACTCCACTAATCTCTCCCGTATTCGTATCCAAAGACAGTCCATCGGGGAGGTTATCTCCAACTTTAAGACTATAAGCAACTTGTAAGGGCTTTTGGAAACCAGAAATATTTAATTGAGCCGAATAGCTCTCCCCTTTTATTCCCTGAGGAAAAATACCGAACAAAGCAGCATCTTGGCTATAACGTGCCAACATAAAACGTCCGCCTCCAAAAGCATTGGAACTACCGCTAACACCATAGGGATATATCGTTCCGTAAGTAGGCCCGGTCAATATAATGTCGTTCGTAGTCTTATCTATCGAAATGGCCAAACCGGTCGGTTTCACGGCATCGGTAATAATAGCTCCTGTCGAGAAAGCATATAAATACTCTCCTTCATCGGAATATTTGGCGACAAAGGCCGTTCGATTATTTCCATTGCGCTGTAATTTTATACTCTCATATACAGGCAACTCTGCCTCATAATATCCCACGGCATAAACATTATTACTTTCATCAACCGCAAGAGAGGTCACTCCGTCATCGGCAACCGATGCAAACATGCGATGCCATACATATTGTCCATCGGAATTAAATTTAATAATTGCTCCATCGGTCTTCGAAGCATCGGCCTCAATCGTTTCCGTTGTTCCCGATATGGAAGAAGACCCTTTACAAATTGCAGCAAAATACAAATTTCCATTTTTATCTCGAACAAGAGATGTTCCCCGTCCATTGAGAATCGAACCATTGCTTCCCAACGAAGTTACCCATTGGCAAACTCCGGCCTCGTCATACTTGGCAATAAACGAAGTAATTCCGGTAGCGGTCACCACCTTACCATTACCAAAAGGTACTGTACCGTTATTCACCATACCCGATACATATACATTGCAAGCGTCATCGGTCACAAGGCCATATATTTCCTCACCTTTATTTACCGTACCTAAACGCTTCGCCCAAAGGCCTTCTCCATCTCCATTCAGTTTAATAATCACCACATCTACCGAGGTTCCCGC
>ENA-ORSS01000752-ORSS01000752.1-human-gut-metagenome-genome-assembly--contig:-NODE-752-length-37920-cov-5.465918_pt1 | contig 37920 bp, 20 predicted proteins | sample MGYA00241899_ERZ509162 | MGnify/ENA primary metagenome ERZ509162 (study PRJEB26280, sample SAMEA2338641) | human gut metagenome | biome: human gut; feature: human-associated habitat; material: faeces... | reverse complement strand
CAATAAGATAAAGAAAACCGCTACATCGGACTGGATGGATATAGAGAAGCAACGTGGTATCTCTGTAACCACCTCTGTGATGGAGTTCGACTATAAAGAGTATAAGATTAATATCCTCGATACTCCCGGTCACCAGGATTTCGCTGAAGACACATATCGTACGTTGACTGCTGTAGATAGCGTTATCATCGTTGTAGATGGTGCCAAAGGTGTGGAAACACAGACACGTAAGTTGATGGAAGTGTGCCGTATGCGTAATACGCCGGTCATTATATTCATCAATAAGATGGACCGTGAGGCCAAAGATCCTTTCGATTTGTTGGATGAGCTGGAAGAAGAGCTTGCCATTCATGTACGTCCGTTGACTTGGCCTATCGAAAGTGGTGTGCGCTTTAAGGGAGTTTATAACATCTACGAAAACAATCTGAATCTTTTCCAGCCTTCCAAGCAAGTGGTGACGGAAAAGGTGGAAGTAGATATCAATACCGAAGAACTGGATAAGCAAATCGGTGCGCAATTGGCTGATAAGTTGCGTGGTGAGTTGGAATTGATAGATGGAGTTTATCCTGAATTTGATAAAGAAGAATATCTGAAGGGCGAACTGGCACCTGTATTCTTTGGTTCAGCTCTGAATAACTTTGGTGTGCAAGAGTTGCTGGATTGCTTTGTAGAGATAGCTCCAAGCCCTCGTCCTGTACAGGCGGAAGAACGTGAAGTGGAACCGGAAGAGCCTAAATTCACCGGATTTGTCTTTAAGATTACGGCGAATATCGACCCGAATCATCGTTCTTGTATCGCATTCTGTAAGATTTGCTCAGGTAAATTTACACGTAATGCTCCATACCTGCATGTGCGTCATGGAAAGACAATGCGTTTTTCTTCGCCCACACAGTTCATGGCACAGCGTAAGACGACTGTTGACGAGGCTTGGGCGGGTGATATCATCGGTTTGCCAGACAATGGTTCTTTTAAGATCGGTGATACGCTGACAGAAGGAGAAATGCTTCATTTCCGTGGTCTGCCGAGTTTCTCACCGGAGATGTTCAAGTATATCGAGAATGCTGACCCGATGAAACAGAAACAGCTTGCCAAAGGTATCGATCAGTTGATGGACGAAGGTGTGGCACAGTTGTTTATCAACCAGTTCAACGGCCGGAAGATTATCGGTACGGTAGGGCAGTTGCAGTTTGAGGTTATCCAGTATCGCCTGGAGAATGAATATAGTGCGAAGTGTCGTTGGGAGCCGTTGAGCCTTTATAAGGCTTGCTGGATAGAGAGCGATAATCTTGAAGAACTGGAAGCATTCAAGAAGCGTAAGTATCAGTATATGGCGAAAGACCGTGAGGGGAGGGATGTCTTCTTGGCGGATAGCGGATATGTTCTGCAAATGGCTCAGATGGACTTCAAGAATATAAAATTCCACTTTACAAGCGAGTTCTGATTCGTATTCTGAATTGGGATTGAGAGATACAGGGATGCAAAGGGTAGAAACTTTGTATCCCTGTATTCTTTTGTATATACTGTAAGTCTTCCCTCCCTTTTATAGACATCCTTGCATACTTTTTAATGAATGACCGACTGGAGTGGTTCGTTTATTAATAAGTACCTTTGCCGTAATAAAGTAAGGAGATTCCACGCATCAGGAAATAAGATTTTATATAAGGTATGAACTTCTTGCAAATGTTGAGAGCTATCCGGAAGAGGGGGAGCCGTATTGTGGCATGCGGAGATGAGATGGGAAGTTGTTTCAGCCGTAATACGGAATTAGAGAAAGTCTGAAAGAACTGAAGCCTGAAAGTTCTTTATTATACTTTGATTCGTTATCCGAATACTTGTTTCAATGAACTGGATCAAGATATATTGGTAATCAGTTCTATGGTAGGCGTTAATATCTTTATGGTTTCCATGCAATCCCTCCGCTTGAAGGGAGAACATGGAAACTTTCGTTTTAGCATCTTTTAGTGTTATTTTTCTATTTTATTTCATTGATAATCCGTAATTTCGGACGATTTTTTGTAAAACAGACCGAATAACTAATAATTTATAATATGGAAAATCTCAACACAGCGCTTCTGCTGATGGTGGTAGGTATGACGACAGTGTTCGCTATCCTGCTGATTGTAATCTACTTAGGTAAAGGACTTATTCTTCTGGTAAACAAGTACGCCCCTGAAGAGGTGGTGCCGGATAAGAAGGGTGCGCAAGGTCCTGCCGCAATTCCCGGAAACATTTTGGCTGCTATCAGTGCCGCTGTAACAGTGGTGACACAAGGCAAGGGTAAAGTAGCCAAGGTCGAGAAAATAAAATGATAATCTTTAATAAAAAACACACACCTATTTATTTAGTATGAAAAAGGAAATTAAGTTCAGCCTGGTTTTCAGGGACATGTGGCAGAGTGCCGGAAAATATGTGCCCCGCGTAGACCAGCTGGTAAAGGTTGCTCCAGCTATTATTGAAATGGGCTGTTTTGCCCGCGTAGAAACCAATGGCGGAGGTTTTGAACAGGTAAATCTATTGTTTGGTGAAAATCCTAATAAAGCTGTACGTGCATGGACGAAGCCGTTTCACGAGGCTGGTATACAAACTCACATGTTGGACCGTGCACTGAACGGTCTTCGCATGAGCCCCGTACCTGCCGATGTGCGTAAGCTGTTTTATAAAGTGAAGAAAGTGCAGGGAACGGATATTACACGTACGTTCTGCGGACTGAACGATACCCGTAACATTATTCCTTCCATCGCTTACGCTAAAGAAGCCGGAATGATTTCCCAGTGTTCGCTCTGTATCACCCATTCGCCTATCCATACAGTAGAATATTACACCAATATGGCGTTAGAGCTGATCAAGGCAGGTGCTGATGAAATCTGTGTCAAGGATATGGCAGGTATCGGACGCCCGGTATCATTGGGCAAGATCGTAGCAAATATCAAGGCTGCACATCCTGAAATTCCTATTCAATATCATAGTCATGCAGGTCCCGGTTTCAATATGGCAAGCATTCTCGAAGTTTGCGAGGCTGGTTGCGATTATATTGACGTGGGCATGGAACCGTTGTCATGGGGTACGGGACACGCTGACTTGCTGAGTGTGCAGGCTATGCTGAAAGATGCAGGTTTCCAGGTTCCTGAGGTGAATATGGAAGCATACATGAAGGTACGTGCTTTGATTCAGGAATTTATGGATGACTTCCTCGGTTTGTATATCAGTCCGAAGAACCGCTTGATGAACTCCCTGTTGATAGGTCCGGGACTTCCGGGGGGTATGATGGGTAGCTTGATGGCTGACTTGGAGTCCAATCTGGAATCTATCAATAAATATAAGGCGAAACGTAACTTGCCGTTTATGACGCAGGATCAGTTGCTTATCAAGCTGTTCAATGAAGTGGCTTATGTATGGCCGCGCGTAGGTTATCCTCCGTTGGTAACTCCGTTCAGCCAGTATGTTAAGAATCTGGCGATGATGAACGTGATTGCTATGGAAAAAGGTAAGGAACGTTGGGGTATGATTGCTGATGATATCTGGGATATGCTGTTGGGTAAAGCTGGTAAATTGCCGGGTACGCTAGCTCCCGAAATCATTGAGAAAGCCGAACGTGAAGGCCGTAAGTTCTTTACCGGAAACCCACAGGATAATTATCCGGATGCGCTCGATAAGTATCGCAAGATGATGAAAGAGAACAAATGGGATTTGGGCGAAGATGATGAAGAACTTTTCGAATATGCCATGCATCCGGCACAATACGAAGCATACAAGAGTGGCAAGGCGAAAGAAGACTTCCTGGCAGACGTGGAAAAACGGAAGGCGGAACTTAATAAGTCTCCGTTGGACGACGCCAAACCGAAAACACTTACCGTTCAGGTAGATGGACAGGCTTATCGCGTAACGGTCGCTTACGGTGATATTGATTTGCCGGCAGATGCTACAGCGAAAGTGGAAGCTCCCGTAGGCGAAGGACAAGATGTACCTGCTCCGTTGGAAGGCAAGTTCTTCCTGACGAAGAATGCCCAGGAAACCCCGATAAAGGTAGGTGATAAAGTGAAGAAAGGCGATTTGCTTTGCTACATTGAAGCTATGAAGACATACAATGCCATTCGTGCCGATTTTGACGGTACTGTGACGGCTATTTGTGCTACTTCGGGTGACTCTGTTGCAGAAGATGATGTATTAATGAAGATAGGATAAACAGCGATGGAAGAAATATTTGCAAGACTCTACGATATGACGGCTTTCAGCAACATCATTGCTGATCCGTCGTTTCTGGTGATGTATGCCATTGCTTTCATTCTGCTGTATTTGGGTATCAAAAAGCATTACGAACCTTTGCTGCTGGTACCTATCGCTTTCGGTGTGCTCATTGCTAACTTTCCCGGTGGAGAGATGGGCGTCATCCAGGCAGATCAGAATGGAATGGTTTTGGTAAATGGAGTAATGAAGAACATTTGGGAAATGCCGTTGCATGAAATTGCACACGACTTGGGACTGATGAACTTCATCTATTATATGTTGATTAAGACAGGCTTCTTGCCGCCTATCATCTTCATGGGTGTGGGTGCTTTGACCGACTTCGGACCGATGCTTCGTAACCTGCGCCTCTCTATCTTTGGGGCGGCAGCGCAATTGGGTATCTTTACTGTATTGCTGGTGGCTGTGTTGATTGGTTTCACACCGCAAGAAGCGGCTGCATTGGGTATTATCGGTGGTGCTGATGGTCCTACAGCTATCTTTACCACTATCAAGCTGGCTCCGCATTTGCTGGGGCCGATTGCTATCGCAGCATATTCTTACATGGCATTGGTGCCGGTAATTATTCCGTTAGTGGTGAAATTACTCTGTTCGAAGAAGGAATTGATGATCAATATGAAGGAACAAGAGAAACTCTATCCTTCGAAAACCGAAATCAAGAACCTGCGTGTACTGAAGATTATTTTCCCGATTGCAGTAACTACGATCGTTGCTCTCTTTGTGCCGACGGCAGTGCCTTTGATTGGTATGTTGATGTTCGGTAACTTGATAAAAGAAATCGGTACGGATACCAGTCGTTTATTCGATGCGGCAGCGAACAGTATTATGAATGCGGCAACTATTTTCTTAGGACTGAGTGTAGGTGCCACAATGACGAGTGAAGCGTTCCTGAATTGGACGACTATCGGCATTGTAGTGGGTGGTTTCCTTGCATTCGCACTTTCTATTTCAGGTGGTATCTTCTTTGTGAAGCTGTTCAACCTGTTCAGCAAGAAGAAGATCAACCCGCTCATTGGTGCAACTGGACTGAGTGCTGTGCCTATGGCAAGCCGTGTGTGCAATGAGATTGCTACAAAGTATGATCCGAAGAACCATGTGCTGAATTACTGTATGTCCAGTAACATCTCCGGTGTTATCGGTTCGGCGGTGGCTGCGGGTGTGCTGATCTCGTTCTTGGGATAAGGAGAATAGATACGCGGACGACGCGGATTGAGGCGGACGAACGCGGACTTTTTAGGCGCGGATTACGCGGATTACACGGATTCTTTCATTACAATAAAGAAATAAATCCGTGTAATCCGCGCCTGACTTTTTATTCACTAATCACTTTCTTGTATTCTGCCACTGCCATTTTCTCTGCCAGATGCGCATTGATCAGGTTCGTATGTGCCTGTGTCCACGACAATTGTGCGGACAATACATCTGCCATACTGGACTTCCCTTCATTATAAGAGAAAGTGACAAGGTCCAGGTTCTCTTCGGCAAGAGCCATATTTTCCTTTGCTGTCTTTACTTGTTGCTCCGTTTCCGTCAGTTTTGTAGTGGCGGCGGAGAGCTCTTCAAGAATATTATCAGTGATATAACTTTGTTGCAGCTTCTGGATACCAATGAATGCTTTCTGTTGCCGATTTGTCTTGAAACGCGCCCCCCAACGGAAGATGGGGATACTGACGTTTACTCCGGCTACAGGCGTATGAGGGATTTCCTGTCCCATGTACGTGATACCGGTATCCCAACCTGTGGCAAGGAACATGCTTACCTGAGGATTGTACTTGCTGAGGGCGGCATGGCGTTGTGCCTCACTCCGGGCAATGTTTACCGTTGTGCTGGCATAATCGGCGCGGCGTGGAAGTACATCGTCAAGTCCAAGAATGTCGACGGGTTCACTGGCTATACTGATTTCACTTAGGCTATCTACGGGAGTATTGGGTGCTACTCCCATCAAAATGTTCAGTTGTTGTAAGGCAAGGGTATAGTTCTGACGGGCCTTGATATACTGCAATTCAGCTTCTTTCTGGCGGGTGGAAATCATCAGCAGGTCTGTACGACTGATAGCGCCATCATTGAAGCGATCCTGAATAATATCGTGCTGCTTCTTTATGATATCCTGAAATGTAGCAGCAGCCTCAAGACTGGCATAGGCGGCTGAGGCATTCCAATAAACAGCATCGCTTTGATAATGAATTTGGTCGAGAGTTAGTTCAGTGGTGAGTTGGCTTAACTCTTCGTCAGCCTGTGCCATACGCTTCTGAGCTATTAGAGAACCACCCGTATAGAGGGGTTGTGCCAAAGTTGCGAGTGCCTGATAGGTGTAGGGGCGGTATTCACCTTTCGGACTGTTCCACTTATCCAGGTGGTTGAGGTTGGCGGTACCTTCGGCTGTGATGTCTATTTGTGGCAGGAAGCCGGTATTTGCTATTTTTCGCGCTTCGGTGTTTGCCATGGTTTTCAGACGCTGCTGTTTCAGCACCTGGCTGTAGGCTTCTACTTTGTCACGATATGCTTCGCGGCTTAAGAACTGCTGGGCTCCGGCTTTCAGACCGAAGCTGCAAAGTAATGTAAGTATGGTTATTATCTTTTTCATAATTATCTCTTTATTTCTTATTTAAGCGAATAGTTAAGAGTATCCGGAGTTTATCCTTTGATCTTATGTATCGCGCAATATGCCACCGGAAGCACGAACAGCGTCAATGCTGAGGCTACCAGCAGACCACCCATGATGGTTGCCGCCATACCACCGAACATAGCGTCGAATAGCAACGGCAACATACCCAGAATCGTAGTTCCGGACGCCATGGCTACAGGTATGATACGGCTGGTTGTAGCACTGATTACCGCATTCAGCGGCGCTTTCCCGGAAGCAGCTTCTATGTCGATTTGATCTACCAATACAATTGCATTTTTGATATTCATACCAATCAATCCCAGTAGACCGAGAACAGAGAAAAAGTCGAATGATTTACCAAGCAAGATTAATCCCAGTACGATTCCGATAAAGATAAGTGGCAACATCAATAGGATGACAATTGGCTTGCGGTAGGTTCTGAACAGGAACAACAGGGTAATAAACATTAAGAAAAACGTTAGTGGCATATTAGCTGCCAATGCTGCATTACTTTCTGCCTGACTTTCCTGTTCACCAAAATACTTCATGGTATATCCTTCCGGTACCTGAATTTCTTCTTGTACTTCTTTCCATATCTTATTGAATGCTGCTATGGCATTTACTCCCCGGCGTGGATCGGCTTGCGCCATCATTACCATCTGACGGTTATAGTCTTTCACATTCGAGAACTTATATTGGAAATCAAATTCACTGACTACTTGTTCCAGGGTAGTGGTTTCCTGTGTTGTACCGAATACGGGTAGTGTACGCAGGTCGTTGATGCGGAAAGAATCGACTGTGTTATCCTTTAGAAGGATAGGCAATACCTGGTCGCCTTCACGATATTCGCCTAATGTCATACCGCTTGTACCAATCTGAATGCTCTGTGCCATACTTTGTCGGGAGACACCTAACGGTTGGGCACGTTCAGGACTGTAAACAGGTTTCCATACAGGAATCTTATTCCCCCATGAATTTCGTACGTTGATGAGATCATCATCCCGATGCATGATTTCCAGGACTTTGTTGGTCAGCATCACCAGTGAATCGACATTGTTGCCGATAAAGCCGATTTCAATGGCGGCATCTACCGCAGGCGATAGCTTAAACAAAGTGGTACGGGTGATGGCATTCGGATAGTTTGCCTTCATATACTGGTCGAAGTTCTCTTCGTATTCCTTTGTATATTTACTGTCAGTCAGTTCGATAAGTATATTGGCAAAGTTGGGCTTAGGACCGACGGAAGTAGATGCCAGATAGTAACGTAACGGCGTACTTCCGAATGTGGTGGATATTCGTTTCACTTCCGGTTGTTGCAGGAGGTGCGCTTCCACCTGTTTCATTTCCTTTTCTACGTCACGGATGCTGTAACCGTCCGGATAGAATATATCGGCACGGAAATAGGGCTTATCCAGTGAGGGGAAGAAGTTTTGAGGCATCATTCCCATGATGACCAGTGAGATGATAAACAGGACTACCATACTACCCAGTGTAAGAGTCTTCTTCTTGATAAGTACTCCGAGGATAGAGGCGAACTTGTGATAGAAAGGTTTATCATACGGGTCTTTATTGGTATCGCCGGATTTGGCTTTCAGAATAAAGTTACCGAAAGTGGTGGTTTGTGTGAGTGCCAGTATCCAGCTTAATCCCAAAGAAATGGCAAGTACGACAAACAGGGGTTTCACGATTTCCGCTACGGCAGAAGGGGCGAGGTACAACGGCAGGAATGAACAAATGGCGATGAACGTAGCGCCAAGTAATCCCCATTGCGGTCCGGTAGCTCCATCTATCAGTGCTTTTCGCCGGTCTATACCTCGGGCAATGGCTATTTGTGCATTGTCTGTCACTACGATAGCATTATCCACCAGCATACCCATGGCAATGATGAAACCTGCCAGTGAAGTACGGTTCAATCCTACTCCCATGAAAGACATGATGAGCAGTGTACCGCCAATGGTGAATATCAACGAACTGCCGATAAGTATACCTGCACGCAGCCCCATCACCAGCATGATAATAACGATTACAATGAGGAGGGATTCTATCAGGTTAATGATGAAACCATTATTTGCTTCCTGAGCTATGACATTTTCTGGATACAGACTTTCCAATTCCAACCCTACCGGAATAAGGGGAAGAAGTTCAGCCAGTTTCTGATCTACCAGTTCTCCAGTCTTTACTACATCTTTTGTCGGGTCGGTGGAAACACCGATACCTATGGCACGCTTCCCGTTGACGTGCATGATGTTGCCGGGAGGATCCATATATCCTTTTTCAATGACGGCAATATCACCCAGTTTCACCTGTCCGCCCGGAGTGGTAATCACTTGGTTCCGGATGTCATTGACGGTAGTATAGGTTCCGTTGGCAACAATGCGCAGTTGTTGTTCACCGGCATTGATTTCACCTGTATTGATAATCTGGTTTTGCGATTGTAACAGACTTGCTACTTGCTTCGGATCTATACCCATACCGGCCAGTTTATTGACGGATATATAGATATTTACCACCTCGGTTTGTGTACCGAACAAGGCTACTTTCATAACTCCGTCAGCAGTGATAACCTGGGTTTTGATACGCTCTGCCCAGTTGCGCATTTCTTCGTAAGAGAAACCTTCATCGCCTACCAAACCATAGTATATGCCGAATACATCGCCGAAATCGTCCGATACCGTGGGAACGGAAGCGCCGGCGGGTAGTTGCGGTTGTATGTTGAGCACCTTACGGCGCAATTCATCCCACTTCTGCGGAATCGACTCTGCGGAAAGGGAAGGTTGAAGCTCGAATGTTATCTTGGATAGTCCGTACATGGACTCCGACTTAATTTTATATACACCACTCATCGACTGTATCTCGCGGGAGATCGGTTCGGTGATCAGTCGTTCTACTTCTGCTGGTTCTGCCCCCGGGTAGCGGGTCATAATGACCGCTGACTTGATGACAAAGGGTGCATCCTCTTTCTTTCCCAACCGGTCGAATGATAGTATACCGCCGATTAGCAACACAGCCAGGAAGAAATAAACAATCTTGGTGTTGTCTAATGCATATTTAGCTAAATTCATATGATTTATATTTGGGCGACCTCAAGGTCGCAGTGGTTGGTAGTCTAATTGATAACTTTCACCGTTTGTCCGTCCACCAGTTGGTGCACTCCGGCAATCACAATAGTTTCTCCCGGCTGTACACCGGTAGAGATAAGGGCATTGGCTTCTCCGGTAGGAGAGTATACGGTTACTTCCCGCTTGCTTACCTTATTGTCTTTTACTACCCACACATAGGTCCTCTGGTTCTCGCTTTCACCGAATATGGCACTGAGCGGAATATTCACAAGCTTTTCTTCCAAGAAGGGAGCTACGTCCGAAGCCAGCTTGATTTTGCACGTAAATCCCGGTTTCACATCGTATAGGGAACGGTTGAAAGCAGGATCTTCAATCGTAATAGTTACCGGGATACCTGTTCCGGCTGTAGAAATATCCAGATATTCTTCTAGTTTTGCATTGAATACTGTGTCTGGATAGGTATCGAATACCACTTTGAATGTTACGTCCTTTGCCCGAAGTAGATAGAGATAATCATCCGGTACGGTGAATTTGATGCGGAGCTTCTGTGTATTCACCAATTGTACAATGCCTTCCCCAGAGTTCACGCGCTGATAGTTTTCTACCAGACGTTTTTCAATAGAACCGTCGAAGGGAGCGGTAAGTTTGGTATCCCGCATATTATTGCTGGATAATTCATAAGCTGACTTTGCCTTTTGATAATTGGCAACGCTGATCTCATATTCCTGCACGGAGATAGCTTGGCGTCCCAACAGGCGTTTGTTACGTTCTACCTGTGCTGCGGCAGTCTCGTAAGCGGCTTTGTCGGCGGCGTATTGCAGGGAAATGTCACGCGGATCAATGGCGGCGATCAGCTGTCCTTTCTTTACCCGCTGACCTTCTACCACAGGCAGATTTATGACCTGTCCACTGACACGGAAGGCCAGTTTCACGTATTCTACGGCTTCTACAATACCGGAGAAGTCTTTCCGGATGACCGATTGGGAGCTGGCAGTAGCTGTCTTGACAGGTCGGATCAGCGTGGCATCGCCCTCTTTCTTGTGCCCGCATGATGTGGCAAGCAGCATCACGCTGATGGCGAACAAATAGATTTTCTTCATACTAATGTATAGTTGTTCGTTTAGGTATAAAAAACATAAAACCGGAAAAACAGATAATTGTTCTCCCGGTTTATTTTGTTACGCGTTGTTAATGATACAGGCTTCTACTCCTCTATCCTGAGCAACAAATCGGTGCCCAATTTGAGCTTATAAACGTTTTTATATACTTGTATGTTCAGTTCTTCTCCGGCAATAAGTGAAATATTTATTTCTTTGCCTACATGCATATGAAGTGTACGTCCCTGATAATTTATCTGGAAGGAGTAACTGTTCCACTTCTCGGGAATGACTGGGAAGAAAGAGAGTATGCCCTCCAGAATCTGCATCCCGGCAAAGCCTCGTACAATGGCAAGCCAGCTGCCCGGCATACTGGTGATATGCAGTCCTTGGTGAGTTTCGTTGTTGTAATCATCCAGGTCGAGACGGGTGGCATGCAGAAAGAGTTGGTAAGCCTTTTCCACTTCTCCGATGCGGGCGGCAAGAATGGAGTGGATGTGTGGGGAAAGTGAAGATTCATGCACCGTCATTGTTTCATAGAAGTCGAAGTTGCGGCGGACTGTTTCCTTATCGAAATTGAAATAATACAGATATAGGCCCAACAATACATCGCTTTGTTTGATGTAGCATGAACGAAGAATACGATCCCACGACCAGTGCTGATTGATGGGGCGTTCTTCGGGTGGAATGGCATCGGTGCTGTTCAGTTCTTTATCCAGGAAACCGTCATTTTGTACAAAGATCCCCAGTTCTTTATCTTCCGGCAGATACATACGGTTGATAATGTCGCGCCAGCGTTCAGCCTCTTCTTGTTGGCGGAGGTTGGTGACACGGCGTACACGCGCATATTCGTCGGGGTATTCTCCGGCAATGATTTCAAGATAGTTAAGTGTCATCCGCAGGCACTGCACACACGAGTAATTGGTGTACCTGTTATTATCTACGTTGTTCTCGTACTCATCCGGTCCGGTGACACCCAGTATCACATATTTCTGTTTTGGTTTGGAGAAAGATACCCGCTGACTCCAGAAACGGGAGACGGCAATCATTACTTCCAGTCCGTATTTGGCTATATAATCTTTGCTGCCTGTGATTGCAGCATGCTGTGCAATGGCATAGACGATGATATTATTGCGATGTATTTCTTCAAAGGTAATTTCCCATTCACTGTGGCACTCTTCACCGCTGTAAGTAACTTGCGGGAAGAGGGCGGCACCCTCTTTGAAACCCAGTTTGCGGGCATTCTCTATCGCTTTCGGTAGTTGGTTATAACGGTATATCAACAGATTTTTCACAATCTCCCTCGGAGTAGAGAGTAGGAAGAACGGTACACAACAAAGTTCCGTATTCCAGTATGTGTTTCCACCGTATTTTTCACCAGTGAATCCTTTCGGACCGATATTCAGGCGGGGATCATCACCGCGGTACGTCTGGCATAGTTGAAAGATGTTGTACCGAACACCCTGTTGTGCTTCCGGATCGCCTTCGATAACCACATCCATTTCTTTCCATATATTGGCCCAGGCTTGCTGATGATCGTTTTCCAGCTTATCCCAGCCGTCTATTTTAGTTTGACGGGCTTTGGTGACGGAATGTTCTATCAGTTCCTGGCGTTCATCATAGAGCGATGAACTTATGACAGTATATTTGATGAGCATTACATTGTCTCCCGGTTTCACATCTGCCCCGATGCTGAACCCGGTTTGTTTCTCCTTTTCAATGCGTATCGGGTTCGAGGTGGTTTCTTTGCCGTTCTTGAAGAACTGATAGGTCATGGCATAGCACACTTGCGCATCTTCACGTCGGGTTTGCGTCCATAGATAAGCACAATCCTTTGTGACGCCGGAACGGAGGATATTCCATATCTTCTCGTTTGGATCATCATCCTTATTGACTATGACTGCATCCAGGGAGGGAATCAGTGATATTCTTCCCGTATAATTGATGGAGGTGACGCTGTATTTTATCAGACATAAATCGGGATGAGCCATATTGTTGATATGCTCCACATGTACCCGTATTTGGTGTCCTTTGGGAGATGTGATTTCGAAGTCCCGGTAGGAGATACCCGCTTTCATATCGAGCCTGCGGCTGAAGCTGTTCACGTCCCATTGTGCCAGGTCCAGTTCTTCGTCGATAAGGCGCAGACTGACACGACTCCAGTCTGCTGCATTGGGAATACGGGTATAGAAATGAGGGAAACCGTTTTTCCACCAGCCTACACGCGTTTTATCAAGAAAGGTGATACCGGCAACGAATGAACCACGGTATGAGTCGCTTGAATAAGGTTCCTCGAAATTGCCCCGTTGGCCGAAGCGACCGTTCCCAAGACTGAATATACTTTCTGACATTCGCAGGTTGTCGGCGTGAAAGTTATCTTCAATAATATTCCATTCATCGGTTTTAAGGTATCTTTTCATGGTGTGTATCTCAATGGTGATTATGGCCGTAAAGATAAACAAATAAACGGATAAACGGCAATGATGAGGAAAAAAAGAAGACAAAGAATATCTAAAGAATAAGATGTGTTTGGTTCCTTTATAAGAATCGCCCCGATCTTTTTAAAGGAACGGGGCGATTATCGTAGAGAAAAGAGTTGTTTGTCGTAGAGGGATAGATATCTCCTTTTAAGTATGTTCTCGCGCGGATTATGCTTTTGCTTGTTCTCCTTTGGTCTCTTTGATTAAATATACACAAACGGCACCGATAATCAACATCACGCCTGCCATGACAAGCATATTTATTTCAGGCGGTAACATGCCTTTCGGGGTGAACAGAGCCAGAATACTACCACCCAGCGTAGCAGCTACAATCTGCGGAATACAGATCGTTCCGTTGAATAGTCCCAGATAGGTCCCCATGTGTCCGCCGCTTAGAGCATTGGTCAGGATGGTGAAAGGCAATGCCAGCATAGCTGCCCATGCGCAACCGATAAGCAAAAAGGAGATGAATAATACATATTGATTGTGAACGAAATACGTGGAGATGAAACCTATTCCACCCAAAACAAGACTGAGTGAGTAGATCAGTTTGCGGTTCTTGAACATCGGGATACATACAGCCCAGAGTACAGAACCAATGGCCTGTACGGCAAACAATACGCCTACCCAGTCGGCAGCATTCTGATATTGGATACTCTTAGTGTCCAGCACTACTTTGTTTGCGCCGTTCACCACAGTTTCAACAGTAGGAGCATCGAATACATTGGCAGCTACACTACCATTGGTATAGGTCCACATGAACATGAAGGCAAACCAACAGAAGAACTGGACCAAACCTACTGTCCAGAAAGCTTTCGGTGCTTTCACCAGTAGTTTCACCATATTGATCTTTTCCTTTTTTTCCTCTTCGGTGATGCCATGGTATTCCGCATATTCGGCAGGTGGCATTTCTTTCACCTTTACTGTGGTGTAGATGACGCAAAGTATCAGAATGGCTGCTCCGATATAGAAGGAATATATAACTGAGTCGGGAACTACACCTTGGGGAGCTATGTTGCTGATACCTATCCATGTAAAGATGAACGGGAACAGGAAACCTACCAAGCTACCGGCATTGCACAGGAAACTCTGGATAGAGTAGGCAAGGCCTTTTTGCTTTTCGTTTACCATGTCGCCCACCATCATTTTGAATGGCTGCATCGCCATATTGATGGAGGTATCCAGAAACATCAACGATACTAATCCGAATATCATTGCCGTGCTGACTGCCATACCGAAGCTACCGGCATTCGGCAGCAGGCACATTACCAGTACGGCTACCAGTGAACCGACAAAGAGGTAAGGAATACGTCGTCCGAAGCGTGTCCACGTTTTGTCGCTTGCAGCACCTACGATGGGCTGTACGATGATACCTGCCAATGGTGGCAATATCCAAAAATAACTCAAATTGTGCGGGTCTGCACCCAATGTCGCAAAAATACGGCTGATGTTCGCACTCTGCAAAGCATACGCAATCTGTACGCCAAAGAAGCCGAAGCTGATATTCCACAGCTTCCAAAAGCTCAAATCAGGTTTTACTTTCATTCTTAATTTTATGTATTAGATATTTATTCAGTTATTTCGTTGTTCCCCTCACTACAAGATTCGTCCTCACAATCTTGTTGCTACTCTTATCATCGCCCCCTTCCAGCTTACCTGTCAGAATGCTGAAAGCGCTTTTTCCGACTTCTTCTCCATGCTGTTCTACGGTGGTCAGTTTGGGATCTGTGCTTTGAGCGATGGCACCGTCGGTAAATCCGCAGATCGATACTTCGTCGGGCACTTTCTTTCCAACCAGTTTGCAGGCATACAGAATGCCTGAAGCTGTTTCGTCATTGATGGCGAAGAAACCGTCGGGATGCTCGGAACCTTCCAGTATGTCAGGGGTGATGGATATGGCACGTTCCCGGGTATCACACAACATAATCATGCTGTCGTCTACGGGAATCTTGTATTTCTTCATGGCATCCAGATAGCCATTCCGGCGGTTCTTGGTGATTTCCAAATGCGGGGCTGCTCCATAAAACAGGATACGCTTGCAGCCTGTCTGTATCATATACTCTACAGCAGCAAAAGAACCGGCATAGTCGTCCACTACCACCCGCTCTGTTTTCAATCCGGTGCAGATGCGGTCGTAGAACACAATGGGGATATTGTTATTCAGCAAGTCCTGATAATGGTCGTATTGGGAAGTATCTTTTGCTAATGAGGCAATCACACCACAGACGCGGGCGGCAAGGAATGAATGTACGATTTTCACTTCCTGTTCATAAGATTCGTTGCTCTGCGCTACCAGAATATTGTATCCTGCTTCGGCGGCAGCCTTTTCAATGCCACTCAGCACGCACGAGAAAAAGTGATGTACCAGTTGCGGCACAATTACACCGATTGTATTCGAACGGCTGGCTCGAAGATTTACTGCAAGTACGTTAGGCTTATAATTATGCTCGCGGGCGTAAGCATGTATAAGGTTGCGGGTTTCCTGGCTGATATCCGGGTTGTCCTTCAACGCTCTTGACACGGTAGAGGGCGAGACGTTCAACGCCCGTGCTATGTCCTTGATGGTAATCTGCGGTTTATTCATGGTATTCTCTAAGTATTCCTTTATCCAAAGGTAGTGCAAACCAAAAACAATACAAAATAAGCTTGCTTGTTTTTTTATTGCTGAGGTGCAGCTTATCTTATTGAACTGACTTATCCGGTTGCAAAAATAGCTGAATACATGAAATATCGCTTCTTCATTGACAGTTATCGGGTTAGTGATTTGCGCAAACGTTTGCAAACGTTACAGAAAGTCCCATTGTCTTTATGCCGGTATTGAACAGGAGGGAAAGATTGAAGGACGTGCAGAAGGACGAGATGAAGAACGTTTTTCCATAGCCCGCAACATGAAGCAACTGGGTATTCCTGTTGACGTGATAGTAAAGTCTACAGGGCTGACATCGGGAGAGATTGAAACTTTGTATAATTTTTATAAAGTATGCGATACCGCCCTGTAGCCAATGAATTTTCTTCGTAGGCTATGGGGCTTTCGCCTTGCTTCCCCACCATTATGAATTTTGTATGCCAGTGGTTTTAGGTAATTTTTTAGAAAGGTGCAGGGCGTTTGTTACAGATTAATTTTATCTTTGTCCCCGACCTTTAACAAACCGAAGTGTATGCGCAGACCTGTTTTTCTTCTTCTACTTATACTTTTGCAGATAACGCTTCCCGTTAAGCTGTCCGGACAGAAACCGGATTATCGCTTGTTCGATAATATCAGCCTGGGGACGGAAGCCTCTGTAATCAATTGCTTCCTGCAAGATACACAGGGACTGATATGGATCGGTTCCAATAAAGGGTTGTTCAGTTATGACGGTTATTCCACGCAGCCACATTTCACTTTCGCCAAGCGTAACAATACGCAGATTTATTGCGGTACAGTGGTAGACAGTACCTATCTTTATCTGGGTGCCGACAATGGTCTGCTGATTTATAACTATCGCACAGATACCTACGAAGAACCGGAAACGCAACTTCCGACCGATATCCGTGCATTGCTTGTACACGACGGTATGCTGTGGTTGGGAACATTGAACGGCCTCTATACCTATTCGCTGAACGACCACCAACTCTCTGCCGTTACCGAAGGTATTCCACACCAGACCATCTATTCCCTGATCCGCTCTTCGGACGGGCTTCTTTATATCGGCACCTATAACGGCTTCTGTCGCTATATCCCCGCTACCCGGCATTTTGAAGAAATAGACCTGCCTCTCAGTGGCAACCGGAGCAATCAGTTTGTCAATTCCCTACTGGAAGATACGGCGCGTGGCTGCATCTGGATCGGTACGGAAGGGTGTCTTTTCAGATATACGCCTGCCGACGGCCGTACTCAGCGGATTGATGCTTTCCACGATAATTCCGTCAAGTCATTGGCACTGGATGGCAGTGGGCAGTTGCTGGTGGGTACGGACAACGGTTTGTATGTATATCAGGAAGGAGAACCTTTGCTGCACGTGGTCCACGACTCCCGAAATCTGCAATCACTCTCCAATAATATCATCTGGACTATCTTTGCCGACCGGGAACATAACATCTGGCTGGGTACGGATTACGGAATTTCCATGTCACGGAATAACAATGCTTTGCGTTATATCCCCATTTCACAAATCACCGGAACGGGAGAGGGGAACCAGTTCTATTCCATGCTTCGCGATACACACGGAACTTACTGGTTTGGCGGAACTAACGGACTGATTCGTTTCACCCAGCCCCTGGGTGAAGAACAAGATGTGGCCTGGTATAAAATGGGTGATCGGAAATATCCCTTGTCACACAACCGGGTACGCCATCTTTATGAAGACCGGGAGCGGCAACTCTGGGTGGCTACCGATGGCAGCATCAGCCGTTATGATCCAAAGAACCGCCAGTTCGTCCATTATAGCATTGTGGATAGCACCCGTCGCTACAATGCCAACTGGGCGTATCATTTATTTGAAGACCGGGAAGGGAAACTCTGGATAGCCACTTGTCTCGGTGGAATTTTTGTGGTAGACAAACAGAACCTAATGCGTTCTTCCGGTGGTCCCTATATGGCAGAGAAGACGTATTCCATACACAACGGTCTTTCGGGTATGTTCATCAACCAGCTAATCCCCGACCGTGAGGGGAATGTATGGGCATTGCTGTACAACAGTGCCAATAGCATCGAGAAGATAAATCCCCGCACAGGCGAGATAACCCATATTGCCCCGGACGAGCTGACAGGCGAAAGAACCCCCAACTTCATCCTCTCTGCCCAAGACGGTCATATCTGGATAGGCTTTCCCGGTGGTGTGATGCGTGTACAGCCTGATAACGATAGTATCCGTATGCTTCCTTTCGATGAGTACAATCACTATGCAATACTTTCCATGGCTGAGGCTGACGGAAAAATATGGATATCTACTACCGACGGTTTCTGGGTGGCAGACCAGCAAACGCTGGAAATCCGTCGGCTGAATATCACTGATAAACGTTTCACCAGTATGTTCTTCGACCGGACAAGCGGAGAATTTTACTTGGGTACGGCAGATGGCTTTGCCATATCTTCATCGGAAGCTCTGCTGGCGGAACACACCGAAAAGCCGCTTATCCTGACTGCCATTTATATCAACAACCAACTGTATCAGCCCAATATCTCACAAACTGATCTTTCACATTCCGGTACCGGACGCTCCGGCACTTCCTCATTGCCCGAACAAAGTATCCGCTACTCGCAACGAATAGAACTGGCTTATGACCAGAATAACCTTGCCTTTGAACTTTCCGACCTGCCTTATTCTCTTGAAGAAAAAAGCAAACTTGTATATCGTCTGGAAGGTGTGGATCGTGAGTGGAACTTGCTGAAAGCGAATACGAACCGTATCACTTACAATAACCTGAGTTATGGAGACTATCGTCTGTTGGTGAGTAAGTTGGACGCTTATGGAAAACCATCGGACCGGGCTTATACACTGGAGGTTCATATCATTCCCCCCTGGTACTATACTCCGTGGGCCAAGGCGCTCTATGTCTTGCTCTGTCTGATACTGGTGGTCTGGACCATCAACTTCTTCCGCGTTAAGAATCGCTTGAAGCTGGAGCGTATGGAGAAGGAGAAAATTTTGGAACAATCGCAGGCGAAAATGGAGTTCTTCACCAACCTTTCCCACGACCTGAAAACTCCGTTGAGCATGATTATCGCCCCTATCAGCAAGTTGCTGCCCGGTATCAAGGATCAGCAGGAGAAGAAACAACTGGAGCAGGTGCATCGAAATGCCATGAAGCTGAATTCACTCATTCATCAGGGATTAGACTTCAACCGGGTGGATAGTGGCAACAATACGTTGTTGATACTTTCTCAAATCGAACTGGTATCTTTTGCGCGTGGCTTATTTGCTTTGTATGCAGAGGAGAAGGCGAAAGAGAAGAAACTAACTTTCCATTTTCATACCGACCGTGAAAAGATATACATACAGATGGATGCCATAAAACTGGAATCTATCTTGGATAACCTCTTGTCCAATGCCGTGAAGTACACTCCGGAAGAGGGTGAGGTAACGCTTCGTTTGCAGGCTTCTGATAAAGAGGTGCATATCTCTGTATCCGATACAGGTATAGGTGTTCCCCGGCAGGATCAGCCGTATGTTTTCCAGCGTTTCTTCCAGTCTCCCAAGACGGCAGGCAAAAAGGAGGGAACGGGTATCGGACTATATTTGGTAAAGACTTATACGGAACTGCATGGTGGTAATGTTCAACTTTCTTCAGAAGAGAATAAAGGTACTACCATTACGCTGACCCTTCCGGTGATTGCTATGGAACACTCTGCCTTAGAGGTTTCTCCGGAAACTGTTTCTTCTGATATCGAACCTGTCGCTGCCGGAGTCGAAGTTGTGGTTCCAGATACAGGTATGCCTGCTTCGGATGCACCATTGCTTCTGATTGTGGATGATACTCCGGAGGTTTCAGAGTTTATCTATCAGATACTGCATACCAAATATCGTTGCCGTTTAGCGGATAATGGTAAGATAGGTATGGAACTCACTATGGAATTAATGCCTGATCTGATTATAGCTGATGTCATGATGCCCGTAATGGATGGACTTGAAATGGTGCGTCATATCAAGAAGAATATTCCCACATCTACTATTCCCATTATCTTGCTGACGGCAAAAAGTGATAAGGAAACAGAGCTTGAAAGTATCCAGTTACATATAGATGCTTTCATTCCTAAACCCTTTGAACCGGATATTTTACTTTCGCGCGTGGAGCAGTTATTACATAGCTGGGAGACGCATGAGGCGAAAGCCCGTATGGAAGTTCTTTCCACTCCGAAGGAGATAGAGGCGGTTTCTTATGATGAGAAGTTTCTGGCAAACGTGATTCATCTGATTGAAGAACATATCTCGGACTCCGAACTGAATGTGAATGCCCTTTGTGAATGGACCGATATTAATAACAAGCAGATGTATCGCAAGATAAAGCAACTGACGGGTATGACACCTGTGGAATACATTAAGTCCATCCGCATGAAAAAGGCGGCTATGCTGCTGAAGCAGCAGAAGTTTACTGTGGCTGAAGTGATGTATATGGTCGGTTTCTCCAATCATTCCTATTTCTCTAAATGCTTCCAGGCAGAGTTTGGGGTGACGCCGAAGCAGTATGTCTGAAGGGGGGCTTTTATAAGAAGACTTCCGCGCCAAGCAGGTTATTGAAATAGGTTGCATTGCGTTCATCCTCCAGTCCACCGTCGAGGGTGAACAGTAGTTGGTACTTGGTCTGTGTATTCGCCATTCCCACAATTACAGAAACCACCGCTTCCCGTTTGGGAAACTGAACTAAGGTGACTCCCTGCACCATTCCATCGGAATATTCGCTTGCAGCAAAAGCATTGTACACGGCATTGGGCACTTCATCCATTGTTTCCCAGTCAATCTGTCTCATTTCCCATTGCGCTTCAGAGTTGAACCAGACCTTTGTGTCGAAACCATTCTGTATAAAGTCCGCTACATAGTAAGTCTCATCCCGTGACCAGGCAACATCCTTGGCGGCAGGATACATCTTTTTCAGTGCTGTCTGCACATTGACAGGCGCATAATCGGCCAGGGCCGGAACTGATGTCAGGAGCATCAGAAGCAAGAAAGGATACGTCAACTTTTTCATTGTTCCTTCATTAGATTGTTATCGTTTCGAAAAGAACAACGAGTGGTGAGTTTTGTTTAGCAGAACTTTATTTATCAGGCACACTGTCGAGCGGAAGTATAAACAGGAAACGTGCTCCTCCGGTATAATTCTTATCCAGTTTCACTTCCCCTTTCAGGCGTCCGGCAATGATGGAACAGATGTTCAATCCGAGTCCTGTGCCCTGTTTGAATTCATCCAGCTTGCTGAACCGGTCGAAAACGCAATCTGCCTGGTCTGCCGGAATCCCCGGACCGGTATCTGCAACGGAGAAGGTTATCTTTCCCGGATTCTCCGTAAGAGAGCAATGAAGGTGAATCTCACCCCGTTCCGTGTGTTTCTCCGCATTGGTCAGGAAATTGATAAGTACCTGTTGCAAGCGTTCTTTGTCTGTTACAAACAGGAAGTCATTCGGCACATCGGAAGTGAAATAAGACTTCACTTTTTTCGGATTACGATGCACAACGGAAACCATTGCTACCTGGCATAATTCATTGCAACGGTGGGGTGCCAAATGCATTCTGTATTTACCACTTTCCAGACTGGCAAGGTCGAGGACATCATTGATCAGTGTAGTCAGCAACTCGGAATTCTGCTGGATGAGCATGCTGAACTCTTCCTTTTCTTCGTCGTCAACTTCCATATCCGGAGTAGATAATACCTGTGAGAATCCGACTATGGCATTGAGTGGTGTGCGAATTTCGTGACTCATGTTCTGTATAAAGAAGCTTTTCATCCGGTCCGATTCCTCAGCATGATCGCGTGCAACGGTGAGCTCTTCGTTTTTCTCCTGTAGGATAGCCATTGTTTTACGGCGTCTGTACAGGTAGAATATCAGGAAGCAGGTGAAAAGAAACAAGAATGAGAGCACAAGACTGAGGGTTACGATGTAATGTTGGGAGGCGCTTTGTTGCTCTTTTAAAATGGCTTTTTGCTTTTCCGCTTCTACATTGAGGCGTGCCAGATCCAGATTCCGGTTTTCCAGTACTAACTTACTATTCTCGATATTCATCATTTCCAGTTCAGACTGCGACTTTGTCCGGTCCAGTTCCAGCTGGGTATTCTTCAGGTTGAGTGCTGTATTCTGATATTCCAGGGCTTTGGCGTCCAATTTTATGCGTTCAGTACCTATACGTGCATTTAGTTCGGCGATGTCTGATGACTGTACCTGACGGTTGACAGAATCCTGATAATTGTGGAGCCAGTTATTATAGATATAAGCTTTTTCATAGTTTCCTGATTTCAGATATATTTCATGATGCATCTGGTTGGCTGACAATAAATTGCGTAGGGAATCCGCTTCAGTATGTGCCTGATCGTAATTTTTATTTAGAATGAGTTTATAGATATGCAGGCGTTGTACGGCTGTCTTGCGAATGACACCATATTGTTCTATTACCTGCGTGCATTCATCATAACAAGCATTAAAATCATTAATACGCTTCATGGAATACAATACTTCGCATTTATTTAGCAGGGAGGCTACACGACTTTCATTGGTTTTAGCGGCTTTAGCAGCTTTCTCTGCATATTCCAAAGCCACTTCACCTTCGCCTTTATCCCGATAATATTCAGAAAGGTTTATATACATATATGTCGGGTCCTGATCGGGTAGGTTCTTTAGCATATATTCCAACGCATTTTTGTAGTACTCTGTGGCTACTTCCCTGTTTTGACGCATGTAGTAAATGTTCCCTAAAGTGAAGATACACGAAAATATCCCATACTCGTGCTGATCTTTGAAAGCCTGTATTTTCATTTCTTCAGCTTTTTGCAGGGCTCGCAATGAATGTCCGTTATTCAACAGGCAGTTTATTTCGTTGGTACAGGCAGAATAATAATATTGGAGATAATTATTTTTTCTTGCTTCTTCTTTAGCTCGGGTTGCTGCTTGTTCCAGTTTCTCATAATTATTGGTACTCAGATAAAAGCTGACAGGGATTGTTAACGCCAGGCATTGTGCTTTCTTGTCTTTCTTTTGCGTGGCTTCCGCATAAAGCGTATCAGCAATAAGTAGTCCTTGGGGCTGAGTACGCCATTTGATGGCACGTTGGAAGATGGGATATAATGAGTCGTCTATCTTATAGGGATTATTTTGCGCCCCTGCAGAAATGCAGAGTCCTGTGAGGAGCAGCAAAATTAGTATGTTGGTGTGTCTTCTCATTTAATCTCTTGTATAAAGAATGTGCCAAAGATACTTCTTTATGCCTAATAATTACAAGAATCTGGAGAAAAAATACCAGTTCGTCCGATTAATTGTTTCTGGTTGTTATTATATTCTAATTCGGAATTTGTCTATGGATATCACTGATAATCAATGCATGTCCTTTTTGTGTTGTTTTATGTCCGATATCTGCTTTGACAAATAATAGACCTCCATTACTTTTGCCGTCAAGAAAAACCAACTTGAATTTGATGACATGCAGAGACACATTCTTACCTTGATTATTTGTTTGCTGGCAGTAGTTGCTCCGGCACAGAACAAAGTACAAAAAAGCGTTCCTACTATTTATGTAGATGCCGGCGGCGTCATGCGTTGGTCGGATACGAAGAAAGAAGCTTCTTTCTTTGGTGTGAACTATACCTTACCCTTTGCACATGCCTATCGGGCGATGGGCTATCTGGGAGTGGACCGTAAAACTGCTATCGACCGTGATGTCTATCACATGGCACGCTTGGGACTGAATGCTTACCGTATTCACATCTGGGACGTAGAAATTTCCGATGCAGAAGGTAACTTGCTGGAAAATGAACACCTGGAATTATTGGACTACCTTATCCATAAATTACAGGAACGTGGTATCCGTACCGTTATCACGGCACAGACTGATTTTGGCAACGGTTATCCGGAACGCAACCAACCCACCGGTGGCTTTTCATCCCATTATGATAAATGTGCCGTTCACAGCGATGCTGAAGCTATTGCTGCACAGGAAAAGTATATTGCTGCTCTTGTACGCCACGTGAATCCTTATACAGGTTATGCTTACAAAGACGATCCTTATATCGTAGGCTTTGAAATAAACAATGAGCCTTGCCATCCCGGCACTGTAGTCGAAACGCGTAATTACATAAATAAGATGCTGTCCGTCCTGAAACGTGCAGGCAACCGTAAACCGGTGTTCTACAATGTCAGCCATAACCAGCATGTGGTAGAGGCTTATTATTCTACAGCTATACAAGGTACTACCTATCAATGGTATCCCATTGGGCTTGTATCCGGACATACCCGCAAGGGGAACTTCTTGCCTTTCGTTGACCGTTATGATATTCCTTTCTCTAATCTGAAAGGTTTCGATAAGAAGGCCCGTATGGTTTATGAATTTGATCCCGCTGATATTCTTTATTCCTATATGTATCCGGCCACTGTACGCACTTTCCGTACAGCCGGTTTCCAGTGGATTACTCAGTTTGCTTATGATCCTATCGACATGGCGGCCTACAATACTGAATACCAGACTCATTACCTGAATGTAGCATACACCCCGAATAAGGCTATCGGATTGATGATTGCCGCAGAAGCGGCGCAGAAAGTGGGCAGAGGAGAGAGTTTTGGCAATTATCCGGCAGATACATTATTCAATGATTTTCGTGTCAGCTATGTGCAGGATTTAAGCGAACTGAATGACGGAGAGAAATTCTACTATTCCAATACAACTCAAACCCGTCCGAAAGATATTTCTCAGCTTCGCGCAATTGCAGGTTGTGGCAAATCTCCGGTGGTGAATTATGAAGGTACGGGAGTTTATTGGCTGGATCGTTTGGAAGAGGGTGTTTGGCGTTTGGAAGTAATGCCCGATGCCGTACAGGTTAGTGATCCGTTTACAAAGCCTTCTTTGGATAAAGAAGTAATGCGCATTGTTTCCGGTGCATGGGATATGACTCTGAATTTACCTGATTTAGGTAAGCAATTCCGGGTGAACGGCTTGAATAATGGAAATACATTCAGTACACAAGCTGCGAATGGTAAGATTTCTACCCTCCGTCCGGGCGTTTATTTGTTACAGCGTGAAGGTATATCTGCTTCCGGTAAATGGACTGCTGATGCTCATTGGCAGAATATTACTCTTGGTGAATATGTATGTCCATCCATTTCAGATAATAAAGGTTTTACTGTTACTCATTCTCCTGCCAAGACAGTAGATGCCGGTAAAGATTTACAGATAGAGGCCATTGTGGCGGGTAATGAAATGCCCGATTCCGTTATTATCTACACAGATAAGATATCTTTCTGGAATGAAAAGAATCCTTATCTGAAAATGAATCATACAGGCGGTTACACTTATCGTGCTACCGTACCTGCTACAGAGATAAAAGAGGGTTGTTTTAGGTATAACATCGTCGTTTGTCAAGGCGATAAGCGACAAACGTTTCCTTCGGGAGTAGCCAGGAGTCCACTGGATTGGGACTATACTTCGGCTACCCTGTGGAAAACCAACATAGTCGCTCCTGAAAAATCACTGTCTCTGCTGGAAATAGTGGATGCTGACAGTAAATTGGAAACATATACTATGCCCGAATGGAGCCGTACGAACCGGCAATTAATACAAAATGCACCGACAGAGAAGCCTACCCTGCGCATCACCTTCGAGTCTAAAGATAAGGCACCCGTCTTTGTTCTTCGTTGCTATATTAAGGACGATATAAACGGACGCCCTGAGCGACTCGCTTCCTGCCATACTTTGTGTATCCATGCAAAGAAGATTCCCGAAGGACTAAAAGCCGGCTTCATTACTTCTGACGGATATACCTATCTTGCTTCGTGTGCCGCTGTGACTGATGGTATCATTCGTGTACCCTTGCAGGATTTAAAACAAACGAATACCGCTTTGCTTCCCCACGCCTATCCGGTCTTCCTTGATCATTATTTCCGTCCGCAGACTGAAATACCTTTCAGGGGAGAGGGGATTGAAACTCTTGAACTCTCCTTTGACGGAGTTGCTGAAAAGACTGCGGAAATAGAGATAGGGAGTATCTGGCTTGAATAAAATAACTACAATTTTTCATCCGCAGATGACACATCTCTTTAGATTTGATTATGTAACACTTTAAAACAAATACCACGTATGAGAAACAAAATCTTAAGTTTTCGCGTCACAGCGTTCTTTTGCCTGCTGTGTATCGCATTGTTAGGAACTGTCAGCCCGGCCTTCGCACAAGAGGGAAAGAAAATAACCGGGCATGTTGTAGACGACACGAACGAACCACTAATCGGTGCCAGTATCCTGGTAGTAGGTACCAGTACGGGTGTAATCACCGACCTTGATGGAAATTTCAACATCATTGTTCCTTCGGGAGCTACCGCCTTACAAATATCTTATGTAGGCTATGAAACTGTAACTGTACCTGTGCCAAGCGGTAACACTGTAAATGTGAAAATGAAAAGCGATGCACAGATGTTGAGTGACGTCGTTGTCATTGGTTACGGTACGCAACGCAAGAGCGACCTTACCGGTTCTGTTTCCAATGTCAGTAGTAAGGATTTTAATTCCGGACTGATTTCCTCGCCTGAACAACTTATTAACGGTAAAGTATCCGGTGTACAGATTATGAGTAATAGTGGCTCACCCACAGCCGGAAGTACCATCCGTATCCGTGGCGGTGCTTCGCTGAACGCCTCGAACGATCCGCTTATCGTCCTTGACGGTGTACCCCTCGAAGCAGGAGGTATCAGTGGCAATACCGGAAACTTTCTTAGTTTGATTAATCCGAGTGACATTGAAAGTATGACCATCTTAAAAGATGCTTCTTCTACTGCCATTTACGGTTCACGTGCTTCGAACGGTGTTATCATTATCACTACCAAGAAAGGCAGCAATGACCGTATGAAAGTAAGTCTCAGTACTACCAACTCCATACAAACTCGTACGAAACTTGCCGATATGCTTTCGCATGACGAGTTCGTAGATGTGATCAACAGTCGTGGTACAGATGCACAGCGTGCTTTGCTGGGTACTTCCAATACCGACTGGAACGATCAGATTTACCAGAATGCTTTCGGAACGGATAATAACGTCAGCATTGCCGGACGTTTGGCAAAGAATTTTCCGATACGAGTTTCCATCGGCTACTATAACCAGAGAGGTTTATTGAAAACCGACAAGGCGGAACGTCTCACGGGTAGTGTTTCTCTGTCTCCCAGCTTCTTTGACGACCACTTGAAAGTAAATGTTAATGTAAAAGGCTCTGTCAATAACAACCGTTTTGCCGAAACCGGTGCTATTTGGGCTGCTGCTACCTATAATCCCACTTTACCTGTTTATTCCGGTAGCCATGCTTTTGGCGGATATCTGGAAGCACTCGACAATGTGGGTGAGCCGGTAAATGCTGCTGTTCTCAATCCTTTGGGCTATATCAAGCAAAATAAATCAACTAGTAAAGTTACCCGCTTTGTGGGCAATGCGGATGTGGATTATCGGGTACATTTCCTGCCTGATCTGAAATTTCATGCTACATTGGGTTACGATTATGCAGAAGGTAAGGGAAAGGTTTACGTTCCTGCTGAGGCTATGCAGTACTACACTACCGGTGGTCGTGATTACAGTTATGGACCGCAAAAGAACACCAACCGCTTGCTGACTACTTATCTTAACTATAATAAGTACCTTGACTCGTGGAAAAGCAATATCGATGCCACTGTCGGTTATGATTATCAGTTCTGGAAAAGTACTTCCCCGTTGTATAGTGAACTAAACACTCTGGGAGCTGTACAAAGTACTTCCGCAGCTACCGACCAGCGGCATGCACTTATTTCTTATTATGCCCGTTTGAACTACACCTTCGATTCCCGTTATATGCTTACAGCTACTGTTCGCCGTGACGGAACCTCACGTTTCAACAAAGATAACCGCTGGGGTACTTTCCCTTCCGTTGCTCTGGCGTGGAGAGTGAGCGAAGAAGCTTTTCTGAAAGATAACACTGTGCTGAGTAATTTGAAACTTCGTGCCAGCTATGGTGTCACCGGACAACAGGATGGCATCGGCAACTATAATTATCTGCCTGTCTATACTTACAGTCAAACTGGTGCGGAAGTACAGTTTGGTAATCAGTTTATCAATACTTATCGTCCCGAAGCCTATGTTTCCGATCTGAAGTGGGAAACCACTACTTCCTGGAATGCCGGTTTTGATTTTGGTTTCCTGAAAGACCGTATCAGTGGTAGTTTTGATTTCTACACGCGTAAGACCGAAGACCTGCTTGCTACCGTAGCTGCCCCTGCCGGAAGTACTTTCGATAAGACTATATTGACCAATGTGGGAAATGTGGATAGTAAAGGTATTGAAGTTACCTTGAATGCCACTCCAATACAAACTAAGGATTGGAACTGGGATGTCAGCTTCAATATGACCTGGCAGAAGATGAAAGTAAAGAACCTCTCACTTGTAGAAAGCAGTGCTGTTACCAACACAGCGGTAGGTCCGTGGATTGACGGTTATCAGTTCCAGGTCTTGAATGAAGGTTATGAACCCTATATGTTCTATGTATATCATCAACTTTATGATGAGAAAACCGGTAAACCCATTGAAGGTGCCTATGCCGACCTGAATGATGACGGTGTGATAGATAGTAACGATCTCTATCGCTACAAGTCTCCGGCTCCCGATTTTATCTATGGTTTCAGTACCTCGCTTCGTTATAAGAAGTGGACACTGAGCACCAGTCTTCGTGCCAATGTAGGAAACTATGTGTATAATGGTATGGCTATGAATACTGGGGCATGGAGTACTGTCAGCTATAATACATATCAGTTGAATAATCTTAATAGCAGTTACCTGAAGACTGGTTTTCAGAATCGCCAGTATCTGTCAGATTACTACATTGAGAATGCTTCTTTCCTGAAAATGGATAATCTGTCACTGGCTTACAACTTCGGTCGTATTTGCAAGTGGTTCAGTATGAATGCCAGTGTAATGGTACAAAACGTATTCTGCATTACCAAGTACACAGGTGTCGACCCGGAAGTGCCTAACGGTATGGATGTATCTTTCTATCCGCGTCCGCGCACTTATTCACTGAGTCTGGGATTTGAATTCTAAGTCATCATTAAAGCTGAAAAAACAATGAAAAAGATATTTTATTCCGTACTGTTCATAAGTACCTTCATTTTTTCTTCCTGTGTGGGCGATCTTGATCAGTTTCCGCACAAAGAAACCACTTCTGCCGATGTATATGCAGAAGCCGCCAACTACAAAGCCGTATTAGGCAAACTCTATGTTTCTTTTGTTACTGCCGGACAGGAAAAAGGCGGTGGCAATGCTGATCTCAGTAGCAATAACGGTCAGGATTATATGCGTTGCTATTTCAATTTGCAGGAGTGTGGCACCGATGAACTGGCATCTACCTGGCTTGAAGGTGATAAGGTAGGTGATCTTACTTATCTGACCTGGGATGCTAATGATACCTGGGTATCGGATATGTATTACCGTATCTATTATACTATCGCTTTGTGTAACGAATTCCTGCGCAATGCGGGTGATGATCAGATTGCCAAGTTCACTGAAAGCGAACAGGCAGACATCCGGCATTACCGTGCTGAGGCTCGCTTTATCCGTGCTTTGGCCTATTATCATGCACTCGATCTTTTCCGCAATATCCCGTTCGTAACAGAAAACGATCCGGTGGGTAGCTTCCTTCCGCCTCGTTACACCGGAACACAAGTGTTTGAATACATCGAGTCCGAACTGAAAGATATCGATACTGATTTGCTGGACCGCAATGCTTGCGAGTATGGCCGCGCCTGTAAACAAGCTGCCTACACTTTGCTTGCTAAACTTTATCTGAATGCGAAAATATATACGGGTAATGAACATTGGACGGATTGCATCACCTATTGTAAAGAGGTAATTAAGGCGGGTTATACTCTTGAAGATGATTATGCAAAGCTTTTCAATGCTGATAATGACAAACGTACCAATGAAATCATTTTCTCATTGCCGGTAGATGCTGCACGTACAGTTTCCTGGGGAAGTACTACCTATATTATCTGCGGTGCCGTAAGCAATGCTTCCGATTATCAGAAACCGGAGAAATACGGTGTGACCAGTGCATGGGGAATGTTCCGCATTCGTGGCGAAGTTCCTGCGTTGTTTCAGGAGGGTGATGGCCGTGCCATGTTCTTTACTGAAGGGCAGACTCAGACAGTAGATGTGATAGACAACCAGAGTAATGGTTATTTTGTGGAGAAGTGGACGAACCTGACTGATGCCGGAGAAGCTGCTTCGAATACAGTAGACGGTGGAGTGAATACAGATTTTCCGTTGTTCCGTTTGGCCGATGTATATCTTATGCTGGCTGAGGCCGTGGTACGTGGTGGTTCCGGTAGTGACGTTACTACTGCACTGGGCTACGTGAACGAATTGCGTGAGCGTGCATTCGGTAGCGATGCAGGTGCTGTCACCAGCGGCGAACTGACTCCGGACTTTATCCTTGATGAACGCGCCCGTGAACTTTATTGGGAATGTACACGTCGTACGGACCTGATTCGCTATGATAAATTTACTACTTCCAGTTATCTGTGGCAGTGGAAAGGTGGAGTGAAAGACGGTCGTGCAGTTAATAGTAAGTATAATATCTATCCTATTCCGACTACAGACCTTACGGCAAATCCTAATTTATACAATGAAAACTATTAATACCTTATGAAGATTATGAAGACAATAACTAATTTCCTCTTTTTGCTGGTAGCGGCTGTGTGCTTTGTCGCTTGCGAGAAGGATGGAGACAAAATATATCTGAATAGTATAGAAGCCGGTGATCTGATGGCTTCGGAAAGTGAAGTCGTTCTGTCACAGGATAACAGTAAGGATATTGTTCTGTCACTGGCATGGACGCGGGACAATCTGGCTGTCAGCGATCCGAATGTATCAACTCCCGATTTGATAACGATGACTTTACAGGCATCTACTGCCAGTGATTTTTCGTCTGCGGTGGTGGAGTCTGTAGAAACTTCCCTTTCTAAAGTTTATACGGGTGCTGACTTAAATACGGTAGCCAAGAATCTGGGGGCTACTCCGGATGTAGCCAATACATTTTATTTCCGTCTGATGTCGAAGACCGGAAGCAATATGGAGCCGGTTTACAGTAATACGGTTACTGTATCCGTTACCCCTTACACCATTGATATGAGTGTGGGTTACGTTCTCGATACCAAACAGGCTGATACCGGACTGACACTTTATTCGGCTGCTTCCAATGGTGATTATGTAGGTTTTATGGGAGTCTCCGGTTGGTACAATTACTATCTGAAAGAAGGTGACGGTACTATTTGGGGAAATGACGGTGTAACCGGAACAGCTTTCCTGATGTCTTCTGAAAATGATTCTGACAAGCGCTGGAACTTCTGGTTCCCGGGACGGAGCGGCTGCTACTATGTAGATGTAAATACCAGTAAGAAAGTCTGGTCGGCACTTTATATTCCTTCCTTGACCGTTGCAGGTGACGTTGCAGGTGAAATGACTTTCGACCGTGCGAATGTGAAGTGGACACTTACTTTCAATGTTGCGCAAGCCGGAAATGTAAATCTGAAAGTTTCAGGTATCGGCAGACTATATGACTATTCTACCGGGACGGAAAAGTCTGATACGGATGAGAATCCCGGAATAGAAACTCCTGTAGGCTTTGTACAAAGCGGAGAAAATCTTACCTTTGGCGGGCAGGCAGGTGATATTACGGTAAATGTTGCTACTGCGGGAGAGTGCACATTGGTTATCGACCTGAGTAATCCGAAACAGTGGAAGGCGGAAGTGACCAGTGGCAGTTCCGAACCCGAACCGGTAAGAGAAACCCTTTATATGCTGGGTATCAGTGAGGGTGAAGATAGCTGGACGTTCGATAATCATCTACGTCTTTACGATGAAGATAATTTGGGATATGCAGGAGTGGCGGATGTCAATTCCCCCTGGGGATATCAGATTGCCATTGAAGATGGAAATTGGGGAGATGTTTATAAATTGGGTGAAGGAGATGCTAATGCCGGAACATTGGCTTTTGGTACTGAGAATAATATCCCGGCTCCCGATGGCGGTCTTTATTTCTTTGATGTATCGCTGAAAGCATTAACTTATAAGTTAACGGCTTTAGGTAGTGAAATTTACGTTGCCGGTCTTAATAAACTGGAAGATGAAACGTGGACTTTCGAACCACTGCCGGCCGCAACTACCGCCGGTGTGTTCAGTGGCAGTATCACTATTACACAGCCGTCAGCCTGGGGCTTTAAGATTTACCTGTTCGATAATAACTGGGATTACGTATATGGCGGAAATGGTGGAAAGCTTTATTACAAAGGCAACGGCATTACAGATGATGCCACACTGGCTCCGGGTACATATACTTTGACCGTAGATTTAATTCATGCAACCTATACCATTGAATAAAAGAGAGAAATTATGAAACTTATGAATATATTAGTAGCCGGCTTGCTCCTATTGGGAGCCGCCGCTTGCAGTGACGACGATAAACCGACATTCCCCGAAGAACCGATTTATGATATGACCGGCTTTGCCAAAGGTGCCGATGTCAGTTGGTTGACACAGATGGAAGCATCAGGAAAGAAGTTTTATACAGCCTCCGGTCGTGAAACGGAGTGCATGACTTTACTGCGCGATCTGGGAATGAACTCTATTCGTCTGCGTGTATGGGTGAATCCTTCGGATGGTTGGTGTAATAAGAATGACGTACTGGCGAAAGCCTGGCGTGCTCACCAACTGGGGATGCGGTTGATGATTGATTTCCACTATAGTGACGTTTGGGCAGATCCGGGAAGTCAGCACAAACCTGCCGCATGGGAAGGATTGTCTTTGGATGAATTGAAAGCGGCAATGACTGCTCATACTAAGGATGTGCTGAGTGCCCTGAAGGATAAAGGCATCACTCCCGAATGGGTGCAGGTGGGGAATGAAACAGGCCCTGGTATGCTGTGGGATACGGATGCTGCTGTAAGTGGTGGCATGGGTGGTAATGGCGTGGAATATGTTGAGAATAAAAAGAATTTCTCAGACTTTATTACTACCGGTTGTGTGGCTGTGAAAGAAGTGTTCCCTAATGCCAAAGTGATTGTTCATTTGCAAGGAGGAGACGATAACAATCTGTATCGCTGGATTTTCGATGTACTGAAAGAGAACAATGCTCAATATGACGTGATCGGCATGTCCCTTTATCCGGGTACGGATACTTGGAAGACGATGACTTCTTCTTGTATCGCCAATATGAAAGATATGGTAAGTCGCTACAACAAGGAAGTGATGATTTGTGAAGTCGGCATGTCATGGGATGAGGCCGCAACGTCGAAAGAGTTCCTGACCGAACTGATAGCTCAATCGAAGGCTATAGATGAGTGTTTGGGTGTCTTCTACTGGGAGCCTCAATCCTATGGTGGTTGGAATGGCTATACATTAGGTGCTTTTGATGAAAGTGGCAAACCGACCGTTGCAATGGACGCATTTAATCAATAATATACCATAATGAAAAAACTATCGACTTTATTCTTAATGACCTTACTCGCTGCCTCCCTGCATGCTCAGCGCAGCGAGTATCTACTTGAAAAGAACTGGAAGTTCATGAAGGGGGAAGCTCCGGAAGCCATGAAGCCGGAATTTGACGACCGGAAGTGGGAAACTGTAACCGTGCCTCACGACTGGGCCATCTTCGGTCCCTTCGATCGCAGCAACGATTTGCAGGAAGTGGCGGTAACGCAGAACTTCGAGAAGAAAGCTTCCGTCAAGACCGGACGTACCGGTGGACTTCCTTATGTTGGCATCGGATGGTATCGTACTAGGTTCGATGCCCCCGTCAATCAACAGACGACACTTGTCTTTGATGGTGCAATGAGTGAAGCCCGTGTATATGTCAATGGACAAGAAGCATGCTTCTGGCCATTTGGTTATAATTCTTTCCATTGTGATGTCACCGGACTTTTGAATAAAGACGGTAAAAACAATACGCTTGCCGTGCGTTTGGAAAATAAACCACAATCTTCCCGTTGGTATCCTGGCGCAGGACTTTATCGCAATGTGCGTGTAGTGAGTACCGATAAAGTACATGTTCCTGTATGGGGTACTCAGCTGACTACTCCTCATGTTTCTGATGAGTATGCTTCAGTACGTCTGTTGACCACTATTGCCAATGATGAAGAAAGAGATATCCGTATCGTGACAGAGATAATCTCTCCCGATGGGAAAGTCGTTGCAACGAAAGATAATACCCGTAAGATTAATCATGGTCAGCCTTTTGAACAAAACTTCCTGGTGAATGCTCCTTGTTTGTGGTCGCCGGAGACACCTTATTTATATAAAGCTGTTTCTAAAATCTATGCCGATGGCAAGCAAACGGATGAATACACTACTCGTTTCGGCATCCGCAGCATAGAAATCATTGCCGACAAAGGATTTTTCCTGAACGGTAAGCATCGCAAGTTCCAGGGGGTGTGCAATCACCACGATCTTGGTCCGTTAGGCGCTGCCATCAATGTTGCTGCATTGCGCCGTCAACTTACGATGCTGAAAGATATGGGTTGTGATGCCATCCGCACCGCTCACAATATGCCGGCACCGGAGTTAGTGCAACTTTGTGATGAAATGGGTTTTATGATGATGCTGGAACCTTTCGACGAATGGGACATTGCCAAATGTGAGAATGGCTATCACCGTTATTTCAACGAGTGGGCAGAACGTGATATGATAAATATGTTGCATCAGTTCCGCAACAATCCTTGTGTCGTAATGTGGAGTATCGGTAATGAAGTTCCTACCCAATGTAGTCCCGTAGGCTATAAAGTCGCTTCTTTTTTGCAGGATATCTGTCATCGTGAAGATCCGACACGTCCTGTTACTTGCGGCATGGATCAGGTGACTTGTGTTCTTGCTAATGGTTTTGCCGCCATGATTGATGTGCCCGGTTTTAATTATCGCGCACACCGTTATCTGGAAGCTTATGAACTGTTGCCGCAGAATATAGTACTTGGTTCTGAAACATCCTCTACCGTTAGTTCTCGTGGCGTATATAAATTCCCTGTAGAGAAACGCGGGGATGCGAAGTACGATGATCACCAGTCTTCCGGATATGACTTGGAGCATTGTGCCTGGTCTAATGTTCCAGATGAAGATTTTGCTTTAGCGGATGATTATGACTGGACTATCGGTCAATTCGTTTGGACAGGATTCGATTATCTGGGTGAGCCTTCTCCTTATGATACGGATGCATGGCCAAGTCATAGCTCTTTGTTTGGTATCATTGACCTTGCCAGTTTGCCAAAAGACCGCTACTATCTGTATCGTAGTCTTTGGAATGAGAATGTGAATACACTCCATATACTTCCTCACTGGACATGGTCGGGTAGGGAAGGAGAGAATACTCCTGTCTTTGTTTACACAAACTATCCTGCTGCCGAACTTTTCGTTAATGGAAAAAGCTATGGTAAACAGCATAAACTGACAGCCGAAGAGAGTAAAGCTATTCAGGACAAAGATACACTTGCCCTCCAGCGTCGTTACCGCCTGATGTGGATGGACGTTCCTTATGAGCCGGGTGAAGTGAAAGTGGTGGCTTACGATGCTTCCGGCAAACCTGCTGAAGAAAAAGTAGTTCGTACTGCCGGCAAACCTCATCATCTGGAAGTCATTGCTGACCGTGACCAACTCACTGCCGATGGTAAAGATTTGGCATACATCACTGTTCGTGTGGTTGATAAAGACGGAAACCTTTGTCCTGCTGATAATCGTCTTGTAAACTTTACGGTGAAAGGCGCGGGGCGTTATCGTGCTGCCGCTAATGGAGATGCAACTTCACTTGATTTATTCCACTTGCCGAAGATGCCCGCTTTCAGTGGTCAGCTGACAGCCATTGTTCAAATGACCGAACAGCCCGGTGAAATTATTTTCGAGGCTAAGGCTAAAGGGGTGAAATCTGGTAAGCTTGTGCTGAGGTCTGTTAGAGAGTAAAGAAAAGAGGGCGTCACTTTCAAATGAGGTGATGCCCTCTTTTTATTCTACCACCCATTTTTCAATGTTCCGGGTTTTCTCACTGAAGTTTATTCCTATTTTAAATAGTTTTCGTTCATCCATCTCGAAAGGAAGTGCATAACGCTTGTCATTAATTTGCTGCAAAGCTTCTTCGGCAGTACCTTTCAACTTGAATTCCATGATATAAATGAATTTGTCTGTCTTTAATACGAGGTCGATGCGCCCGTTGCTAGTCTTATATTCCACTTGGGTATAGAAACCTATTAATTTGAAAACAATGAAGAGTACATTTTCGTAGTGCAGTTCCTGTTCGCGGATTACTTCGTAAGTGGTATCTGCAAAGAAACTTTGCAGGCGGCGGAAGAAGGAATCATAATCTCCCGATTCCACTTCATGAACAAATTTCTGAATAGCAAACGGAGCTTCTACTTTGTTGACATTTGCATAGAAAGGCAATAGGAAACGGATGAAACCTTCCTCTACTTCACGGTTGGGAAAACCTAAGCGATACATACCAAAGCGTTCATCGTATCCTTTGATGGTAAGATATCCGCTTTGATAAATCATCGGAATGGGATTGGTTGATTCAGAATCGATGCTGTTCAGCACTTGGGCATCGGTCTCTTCATGTGCCATCCGCTCCAGGTCGTAATGGTGCTTCTTTAGTAACTTCACTAAGTAGGTAGGCGTTCCTGTCTCAAACCAATAACTGCTGAATTCCTTATATTTGAAGGCATTAAGAAGGCTGAATGGATTGTATATACCGATAGAGTTATGAGTGAAATGATAACCGTCATAGTTTTCTCTGAGTTCGGCACAGAGTTTGTCATACGTCACTCCCCGTGCAGCTGCAAATTCATGGATTTCATTTTCCAAATTAGAATGAATCTCCTGTTCGCTAACCCCACAGATTTCAATGTACTGATTCCGCATTGATATGTCGTCCAAGTTGTTTAGATCACTGAATACGCTGACCTTTCCAAACTTTGTCACTCCCGTCAGCAGGGCAAACTTGATGCAGCCATCCATCGTTTTGAGTACGCCATAAAATGCCTTTAAAGTATTCCGGAATTGTTTTTGTAGCTCTTCGTTACCGATAGCCTGTAACATAGGCTTGTCGTATTCATCTACCAAAATTACTACGCGTTGCCCGGTTTGTTCGCAGGCACGTTCTATAATACCTGCAAAGCGCAGGGAGAAGGAGCGTTCAGATGGTTCGGCGCCGTAGAGTTTTTCCCACGCTACCAACGACTTCTCAAGTATATTATCCAAACTCTTCGGTGCGTCATATTTCTCAATATTGAGGTCGAGATGCAGTATCGGATACTTTATCCAGTCTTTTTCCAACTTTTCTATTGCCAGTCCCATAAACAGTTCCTTTTTCCCCCGGAAGTATGCTTCCAGTGTTGAGATGAGCAAACTCTTACCGAAACGACGTGGACGGCTCAGGAAGTAATAACGGCCGGTTTTTACCATTTGATAAATTAATGCCGTCTTATCAATATAGAAATAATCATCCTGACGGAGACTTTCGAAATTTTGTATTCCTATGGGGTAAATCTTATTGCTCATATTTGCCTGTTTTTATACATCAATACACAAAAGTACTTATTTATGTTCTATTTTCAGTATTAAAAAGGGAAATTTAATCAGGGCAACCGCATCAAAATTTGTTCGTTTCTGTAGGGTTATGAATATAATTTTAGGCGCGGATTACGCGGATTACACGGATTAATGGCTGCGCTATCACACTATATTACAGGAAAAGAATCCGTGTAATCCGCGTAATCCGCGCCTAAA
>ENA-ORSS01000751-ORSS01000751.1-human-gut-metagenome-genome-assembly--contig:-NODE-751-length-37959-cov-28.235041_pt1 | contig 37959 bp, 72 predicted proteins | sample MGYA00241899_ERZ509162 | MGnify/ENA primary metagenome ERZ509162 (study PRJEB26280, sample SAMEA2338641) | human gut metagenome | biome: human gut; feature: human-associated habitat; material: faeces... | reverse complement strand
TAGTTATTATTGGATTTCAGTTGTAGCTGGAGATTATGGATTATGGATTGCAAGCTATGGCAAAAATACAGGAGAAGCAGGAGCTAAACCTTCATGTGGTAAATGGCCATTCTATTGTTTATGGCAATATACTTCAAAGGGAAGAGTAAACGGATATAATGAAGATATTGATATGAATTATTTCTATGGTGATAGTCTAGCTTGGGATAAATATGCAGGAGGTAGTCCAAGTGTTACACCAAGCCAACCAGCACCGACACCAGCACCTAATAAACCAGCTCAAACAACAACTACATATACAGTAAAAAAAGGTGATACTTTAAGTGGTATTGCTAGTAGATATGGAACTACTTATCAAGAGTTAGCAAGAATAAATGGCATTGCAGACCCTAATAAAATTTATCCAGGACAAGTTCTAACTATCAATGGTAATTCTACTTCTTCATCAAATGTAATAACTTATACTGTTAAAAAAGGAGATACATTATCAGGAATAGCTTCTAAATATGGAACTACTTATCAAAAAATTGCTAAAGACAATGGTATTAGTAATCCTGATAAAATATATCCAGGGCAAGTATTAAAAATTTATTAGTAAGGAAATTATTATGGAATTAACAATAGCACTAGCACTATCAATACTTGGTTCTGTGATATCAGTATGCAGTTTTGCGCTGAATAGAAAAGACAAGTCAACTAAGGATAGTGGAGATACTAGTTATAGACAAGGACAAATTGATATGCAATTGAAAACAATTCTGGGCAAACTTGAAAAAATAGAAGCTAAATTAGATACTTACGATAAAGAAATAGATGAAAAAATTGAAATTGCTTTAAAACATCATATAAAAGAATATCATAATAAAGGAGAATAAAATGGGGCTTAAAGAGGAAGTGTTAGAAATGAAAAAGGAAGTACAAGAAATTCAAGAACAAAGTTTTGCAATGGAACTTTTAAAAGACCAAAAAAAGCAAAATAAAAGGCAATTTATCATAATATTAGTCATTTTAGGAATGTGGTTTGCTACTGTTGGATACTTGGTGTATGTTCTTAATGACATAGGCACTGAAACAGCAACTCAAGAAGTTACAGATATTGATAGTGTTGATGGAAATATTGTAAATAAAGGCGATATTGATGGGCAAAATTAAACAAACATACAAAGTTAAATATCGCAAATCTAAAACAAAAAAAGATAGCAAAGGTCGAAGAAGATGTAAGACTTGTGGCAGATTCATGGGGCATAAATAATGTTTGAACTAACAAAAACAGACTATCTTAAAATATGCGATGAGGCAATGCTATCGGAAGAATATTGTAAACTTCTTGAGATGAAAATAAAGGGTTATAGTCGTGTGAAAATGGCTATGGCTCTTAATGTATCAGAGCCTACTCTTGATGTTATGATTAGAAAATTAAAGAAAAAAATTAAGAAAATTTTATAAAATACACATAGAAAGTCAATAAAAACGACTTTCTTTTTTGTTCTATAATTAAATCAGAAAGGAGAAATAGTTTAAAATAAATCTTAAAACGATTATGGTTTGCTATTTCTCTTTTTCATTGAAAGGAAATGATATAAATGTATAATCAATATAACCCTTATATGAACCGATTTTATGGGCAGCAACAAGCAAATATGCCGCAACCAATGGAAATGCCTATCCAACAACAAAATACGCCACAAATGGCTCTAAATAGGCAAAATATACTATATGGAAAGCAAGTTGATAGTTTAGAAGTAGTAAAAGCTATTGATATACCATTAGATGGTTCTGTAAGCTACTTTCCACTTACTAATGGTAGTGCAATAGTAACAAAACAGTTACAGCAAGATGGAACTAGTAAAATAACTATTTATGAACCTAAAACACAAAAAGATGACATAAAATTTGCAACTATTGAAGATGTCGACAAAAGACTTGAAAAACTAGATTTTAGTGAAATTGATGATTTAAGAGAAGATTTAAGTGATTTAAAAAAAGAATTAAAAGATATTAAAAACAAATTAAAAGCTAAAAAGGAGGATTAATTTATGAACCCTTTAAACATGATAAAAGGCATGATGGGAATTGGCAATCCAAAAGATATGGCAATGAAAATGTTATCTCAAAATAACAATCCCATATTTAAAAATTTAATTGATATGGCAAACAAAGGTGACGCAAAAGGTGTCGAAGATTTTGCTAGAAATTATATGAAAAGTCAAGGAAAAGATTTTGACCAAGAATTTAATAATTTTAAAGATATGTTTAAATAAAATATTTGGTTTTTAATATAATTTTGCAATTCCCAAGTATTTTAAATATAAGAAAGGAGATTTTATATGAGAGGAGAAAGTGGATTAACTGCTTCTGATGTTGCTCTATTATCTGGAAGAAACGGAAATAATGATGGTTTTGGAGATAATGGTAGCTGGTGGGTTATTATTTTCTTAATCTTCGCCTTTATGGGTTGGGGTAGAAATGGTAATGGCTTTGGTGGTGGTAATGGTTCAGGAGCTACCGATAATTATGTACTAGCTTCTGATTTTGCTACAATTCAAAGACAATTAAGCGATGGTTTCAATGATTTAACAGCACAATCAAGATATATTCAAAATGGAATATGTGATGGTTTCTATGCTATGAATACAAGCCTATTAAATGGATTTGCTGGAACTAACAATGCTATTATGACTAATGGTTATGAAACTAGAAATGCTATAAATAGTGTATCTAGTCAATTAGCAGACTGTTGTTGCAAAACTCAAAGCGCTATTCAAGGAGTTAATTATAATCTAGCAACCAATACATGCAATTTACAAAACACAATGAATATGAATACTAGAGATATAGTTGACACTGTTAATGCAAATTATCGTGCATTACATGATGAAATAGTCGCTAATAGAATTGAGGACAAAAACGCTCAAATTACTGCTCAACAAAATGAAATTAACGCATTAAGATTGTCTGCCAGTCAGTCAGCACAAAATGCTTATTTATTAAGTGAATTAAAACCTTGTCCATCACCTAGTTACATAGTACCAAACCCTAATTGTTGCTATAATTATCAAGTAACAGGTGGATGTGGATGTGGAAATTTTTAGTAAGGCCTGATTACAGGAGCTTGATTACAAGTGCTTACTATTTTTAGAGATAGGAAAGCCCTATCTCTTTTTTAAATAATTTATAAGAAAGGAATGATATTATGATACAAAGTTATCAAGAAACACCAGTTTTACTTACTTCAAATTCTAGCCCTTTAACATTTTCTACGGATTGTATAAGAACAAGATGTGCTAATTGCTATGGTTTTCTTCAACATTCACAAGGTTCACCACTTTATAAGATTTTAAATGGTGGAAACTATGATGTTACTTTTAATGCAAATGTAACAAGTGCTACTGCTGGGCAAGTTGCTTTAGGTTTATATATGGATGGAGTTTTATTACCTGGTACAACTGTTATTGCTGATATAGCAACTGCTGGTGATTATGTAAATGTAGCATTTACTAAAACAGTACCAATTTGTTGCAGAGGGGACGCTACTTTAACAGTACAATCAGTGCCTAGCGTTTTAACTGGTACAACTGCAGCTGGAACACCAACTGCTACACAAATACCTTTATATCAAAATGCTAACTTTAGAATTAGCAAAAGGTCATAATGAATACTGAAAACAATAATGAGTATTTATTCAATTTAATAAATATATTATCTTTTATTATTGGTGTTGAAAACTTAAAATTGAATGACAAACAAATTGAAAAATTAGAAAGCCATTTAAGTAAACAAGACAAGCAATATGAAGAGATAGTAAAATTATTAAAGGAAGGAGGTATTTTAGATGGAAGAAGAGAACAAAATTGAAGAAGTCAAAGAAGATGTTTTAATAAAAACAAAATCTGAAACTGAAAGAATAATAAAACAAATAACTGAAAATGGTTTGCAAATTGCAAATGTAGAACTTTTATACAAATTAATAGATATTCATAAAGATATTGAAAATGAAAAATATTGGAAAGAAAAGGAGGAAAATATGATGTATAGAGATTATGATAATTACAGTGGTGGTCGTTCTAGAGATAGTAGAGGCCGCTATATGGATAGTTATGGAAGAAGAGGTGTCCCTGGGACTGGAAGAGGTCGCTATCGTGGATATGATATGATTGAAGAAATGGGCGAACATTATGGAGATTATTCTGAGGGTAGAGATAATTATGGAAACGATAGAGAAACTGAAAAATCTTTTGATAAAATGTTGCAAAGCCTTGAAGATTTTACTTATTTAATAATGCAAGAAGCAGATAGCCAAGATAAAATCGAAAAGGTTAGAAAAACTGCACGTAAGATAAGTGAAATGTAATGTATAAGTATTACAATGCTAATCCATTAAAAAATAAAGTATCGGACTGCACTACGAGAGCAATATCTTTAGCAGAGGGTACTTCTTGGGATTATTGCTATGATAAATTAAGCAGTTTGGCAAGAGAAAAAGGTCAAATGATGGATAATGTCGAATTTATCGAAAATTATCTTGATGATAGATACCCTAGGCAATGTCATTATTCTAAAACAATAGGAGAATTTGCTAAAGAACACCGTTATGGAGTTTATTTATGTACTATGGCTGGACATATTACTTGCGTGATAGATGGCTGTATTTATGACACATTTAATTGTTCTGATAGAATAATGAGGTGCGCTTGGAAAGTAGAATAAAGAAGATTAATTTCTTCTTTATGGGCAGATACTCAAGTGGTTTAAGAGGCAAATCTGCAAAATTTGTATTCATGAGTTCAAATCTCATTCTGCCCTCCAATTTGATTTTTAATAATAATTATGTTATAATTAACTTGACACTAGAAAACCCCTAGTGATTAAGGGAAATTGCCTACTCCTATTTTTGTTTTCATTTTCAGGCAATTTTTTTTATTTTTTTGTTGACAAGTTACTCAAAACGAGTTAATATAGTACTGTAAGGAGGAGATAAAATGAATGAAATAGAAAAGATAAAACAAGAATTGAATGCTTTAGCTGAAAAAGACTTTTACCTTGAGATGATTGACAGGTGGGAAGAAAGACATTATAAGTTGAGTCAAAAATACCATAAAGACATTAAAAAATTAATTAAGGAACTAGAAGAATATGGAATTATAACAGAATATAATTTAGGATACGAATTTGAATATAGGAGGATATAAAAATGAAAAAAATAAGACTAAAAAAATGGGTGAGATACTTAATGCTATCTATCATTGATTTAATAATAATACTAAATTTGCCAAATTTAATGAAGGAAATAGTCACAATAAATGATTATAGACAGAATATATTAATTTTATTTATAATATTGTTTAGCAATATTTTATTAATATGTAAAATAGAAAAGGAATTGTAATTTATGATTAGTAAATTGAAACAGTATAGGATTGAAAATAGATATACACAACAGCAAATGGCTGATTTATTAAATATATCACTGAGAGCATATAGGAATTACGAGTATGGGAAAAGACAAATGCCCTATAAAATTTTATCAAAATTTCTTTACATAAGAAATGACAGTCAAGACAGAGAACTGTCAAGGATACTAAAAGAATGTGAAACAAAAGAATAATTTATTAAGAAAGGGGAATAAAGCTAAAATCAAAAAAAATGGAATAAAGCTTTTAATATAAAATATGGAAAAAGAAATATTAGAACTGATAAATGGTTCCAGCACAATAAACTTAAAAAATAATGATAAAAAAATAAAAGATTTTTTTAGAGAGATGAAAAGAGAAAATAGTCAAATGGTTAAAGCAAATATTAGATTGATTGACAAAAACAAGTATTTAGTTGAAGATATTAAAATATTATCTAATTTTATTAGCAGATATTTAGAAAAGCAAATTATTGATGAAGATGTAAAAAGAATTTTAAACGATTATAGGGAGTAAAAAATGGTAAAATATATATTAAAACATAAAATAAATGGAGTTTTTTTAAAGAAATATAAAACATTAAATTATCATCATTATGTGCGAAATATACTTGACGCAACAAAATTTGATAAACAGCAAGCAAATATTCAATTAAAAAAATTTAAACATCCTGAAAATTGGGAAATTGTTAAAAGAGAAACTAATAAACATGAGTAACTGACTAAAATTAACAGTTATAATGTTATATGCTGGCTATTTTTTAATTATATTGAGCTTTTTTACAAGCATTTTAGACACATTGCATGAAAAAGAATGTTGTGAATTGCTATTAAACGAATTTTATAATAATATTTCGCATAAACCTTATAGAGAGGAGTAAATAATAAATGAAGGATAAATATTTAATAGGACTAGCAAATCTAGTTAATGGTTCAATGCTAGGATATGAAGATAAAAGAAATATAGAAGAGTATAAAAAATGGATAACAGACTATGTTAAGAGTTTGGAAAATAAAGAAGTAGTAATAAGACAAAATGAAAATTGCGTAGTTAGGTATCCAGCAAAATAATATATATAATGTATTAAAAAAGTATTGTAAAAGTATATAAAATATGCTACAATTTTAATTGTAAGGAGGTAGAAAATGAAAGACACAATAATCTTTAAAGTTAGTTGTGAACTCAAAGAGCAATTACAAAAAGAGGCAAAAGAAAGAGATATGTCGCTAAGTTCTTATTTAAAGTCAATTATTGCTGAAAGGAAAAAATAAGATGACACTTGAAGAAGTTAAGCAAAAGTTAAAGGCGTTTGATAAATATACTTTTGAAGAAGATACTCATACTTATTATTGTAATGGCAAAAGAGTTGGAATTGGCGTTACTACACTTATTGGACTTTATGCTAATAAATTTGATGAGCAAAAAGTTGCTGAAATGGTAGCGCAAAAACAAAATAAGGAAGTTTCTAAAATACTTGAAGAATGGCATTATAAACGTGATTTTAGTTGCGAAAAAGGTACAACAATACATGAATACACTCAGTCATTATTTAGTGGCGAAGAATGGTATTTAAGACCTTTTGATAACTCAAAAGAATATCTTGAAGTAGTTGAAAAGATAAAACATCATTCATTGAATTATTATAATGATTATAAAGACCGATATATACACATCAAAGATGAATTATTAATTGGTGTTGAGTGGGCAAATATCAGTTCGGCTATCGATCATTTATTTTACGATATAGTTGATAAAGGTGTTATAATAGTCGATTATAAGACTAACTCATACATGGAAGGCTATTATGATAATCCTGATAAGAAAGTTTATAAAAAATATATGATGATACCATTTCAAGGCACATTAGATAATTCTTACGAGCATTATAAAATACAATTAAGCATTTATAAATACATATTGCAAGAGTTGTTAGGTATTCCAGTATTAAGGACTGAAATAGTATATTTAACTGAAAATAAAGACAATTACGAGGTTATTCAAATACCTTATGAAAAAGAAAAAGCAGAATTAATGCTAGAAATGAGGAGGGAAAGAAAAATGGGAAAATGCATTCCAGTATTAATTATAGGACACTCTGGTAGTGGTAAGAGTGCTAGTTTAAGAAATTTAAAGAAAGAAGAATATAGTTTAGTAAATCCGCTTGCAAAAAGATTACCTTTTAAAGGGGGGCAAGTAGGGCTTGAAAGTTGTGATTATGAATTAATTAAAAAGTTTATTCAAGAAACACCAAAAGATATTATAGTTATAGATGATAGTAATTATTTATTAACTATGGAAATGATGAAAAAGGCAAAAGAAACAGGCTATGGCAAATTTACAGATATTGCTTTAAATTATTGGAAATTGATTGATTTTATTAAAAATCTTGACGGAGATAAAAGAGTCTATCTTATGAGCCATGAAGAAATTGATGAATTTGGAAATATAGGAGTTAAGACCGTTGGAAAAATGTTGTCAAATCAATGTTGCGTTGAGGGACTCTATACAATAGTATTAAGAGCAATTAATGAAAATGGCAAGTTCCAATTTAGAACTAAAACAGCTGGAAATGATATTGTTAAAACACCTATGGGAATGTTTGAAGAAGAATTAATTGACAATGATTTAAAATTAGTAGATGATGCTATCTGTGAATATTATGAAATAAATAAAGAAGAAGAAAAGAAAGATGAGGAAGAAAAATAATGATAAAGAAACCAAGCAATTATGATAATGTAGAAGTAATGGAATTTGATTTTACTCCAATTGAATTGGGTGGTCACAAAGGAATAATAATGAAAGCAGAAGAATATACTAGCCCACAAAGTGGCAAGACTTCTTTAAAAGTTAGCGTAGATACTGCTAAAGATGACAAGCAACCTGAATATTTTAAAGAACAATATAAAAATGACACTAGAATTGATAGAAAATGGAGCAATTCAGCAATTAAATATGTTCCACTAGGGGAAGAAGAAAACCAAGTTAAAATGCTTAAGGCATTTATTACAGCTTATGAAAATTCTAATGGTTGTCAATTTGATTGGAACAAAAATTGGGAACAATTAACAGGCAAAAAAATAGGATTAGTATTTGGAATGGAAGAATATGAGAGCCAAGCAGGAGAGCTAAAAACTGTCAATAAATTAAGAGAATTTAGAAGTATTGATAAAGTTGATAATATTAAAATTCCTAAAGTTAAAAAACTTGATAATTCTTACGTAGATTACGAGGAATATATTAATAGCAAAAATAATGAACCATTTAGCGACTTTGGGAATACTGTTGAATTTAGTGAAAACGATTTCCCATTTTAATAAAATTAAAGAACTTGAAAAAGTTCTTTTTTTATATTTTTAGGTGTTGACATAGTACAAAATAGGTGCTATACTTTAATTATGTTAAAGATAGGAGGTGAAAAAATGGAACAGCCAATTATAAGATTACAAAAAAACGCAGAAACAACAACAAATAAAATAAGAATACCACAACAAATAATTGATAAATGGGGCAATAAGTTTTATATGGAAATGTATAAAGATTGCATAAAATTAATACCAATTAAGAAAGGAGAATAAAAATGGAAGAATCAAACAAAGAACAATATGAAAATAAAGACCCAGCATTCTTATTTTATTCAAGTGATTTTCTTACTGGTACGATGTTTATGAGTGATATTCAATTAGGAAAATACATAAAATTATTGTGCATACAACATCAAAAAGGGCATTTATCAGAAAAAGATATGTTAAACATATGTAAAAGATATGATAAAGATATCTTTGATAAATTTATAAAAGATAATGATGGAAAATATTATAATATAAGGCTTCAAAAGGAAATTGATAAGAGAAGAAATTACTCAAAATCAAGAAGTGAAAATAGAAAAAACAAGATAACTTTTGAAAACATATGTTTTTCATATGTTAAACATATGGAAAATGAAAATGAAAATATAAATAAAAATAATATATTAGAATATATAAATAATAATAAATTAAATAATATAATAGAATTATTATTAGAATATTTTAATTATAGAAAAAGTATAAGAATACCTAATAATCAAAATGTTATAGATGAACTTATATTATTTTTAAAACCATATAGCAAAAAAGAACAAGAACAAATTATAAAAAAAGCTATTAAAAATGGATATAGAGAGTTTTATCCACCAAAAAAAGAAAATGATAATAAAAAAGAGAGTGTAGTCTATGAAACAATATGATTATGAAATTGAGAGTAACTTAATGTGTTGTTTGTTTTTGAAAGATAGTTTGATAGAAGAATTGTTTATTGATTTAGACTGTTTCAAAAATACATACAACAAAAGAGTTCTATTGCTTTTAAAAGAAGTTTATAAAAAATATAAAAAATTAGATTTAACATTGATAGTTAGTGAATTAAAAACTGATTATGAAAAAAATCAATTTATAGAATATTTTCTTGATAAAATTAATTTGTTACCAACTCCAGCAATGTTTTATGAATATCAACAAAAATTAATCGACCAACACAAAGATGATTTAATTAAGCAAGAGATAAAAAAATATTCCAATAAACAAATTGAACTTGATGAACTTGTAGAAAACATTAATAAAATTTCAAACGAAGTTATGGTTATTAAGCAAAATAACAAAGTAACTCCAGAAGAAATGATTAGAATGATTAGAAATAGAGAAAAGATAATCAAGTTCCCAAGGTTCTGGGCTTTAAATGAAAAGTTGAGAATAAAAAAGAAAACTGTCAATGTTATTGGAGCAAGACCAAGTGAAGGTAAGTCAGCATTAGCACTTAATTTGTTCTGTGACTTAGCAAAAGAATATAAATGTATTTATTTCAATATGGAAATGACTGAAGAAGAAGTTTATGAAAGAATGTTAGGAATTGAGGCAAATATTCCGATTGCCGATATTAATAAACCACAAACAGAATATCAAGACCAAAAAATAATGGAAGTGGCTAATAAAATTTACAATTATAAATATGAGGTTATTAATGGTAGTAAGACAGTTCATGCGATGAAAAATAAGATTATTAAAGAGCAACGAGATGAGCATTGCATAGTATTTATTGATTACACTGGTTACATAGTTGGTAAGCAGGGACAAAATGACAGAGAAAGAATTGGCGAGGCAGTTAGGGAACTAAATAATATTACTAAAGATTATGACTGCACGATATTCTTAATAGCTCAAATAAATCGAAATGGGAGTGATGTTCCAACAATGCAAGATTTAAAAGATAGTGGAGAAATAGAGCAAACAGCAGACACAATTATTCTTATACACGATGAAAACAAAGAAGATAATGCTGATGTTAAAGAAATAGGTTTCTTAATTCCAAAATGTCGTGGTGGTAAAAGAAACGTAAGAATACCTGTTATATTTGATAAGACTAAACAAAGATTTACAATAAAGGTGTGATTAAATGAATAAAAATAAAATATGGAAACCATTGCAAAAATTTGAAAATGATTATTATATTTCTGATTATGGTGATATATTTAGTATATATAAAAATAAAATAATAAATCCTTATATAACAAAACATGGTTATTATAGAATAGGTCTTAAAGATAATAAAAAATATTTAATACATAGATTAGTTGCAGAAACATTTATACAAAATCCAGAAAACAAACCACAAGTAAACCATATTAATGGAAACAAACAAGATAATAGAGTAGAAAATTTAGAATGGTGTACTAATAAAGAAAATTCAATACATGCTTGGAAAAATAATTTATGTATTCCACATGGACCAAAAAATTATAAAGGAAATAAACATCATTTATATGGCAAAAAATCAAAATTTAGAAAAATAATTTTACAATATGATTTAGATGGAAATTTTATAAAAGAATGGGATTGTATGTTAGACATTGAAAAGGAAACTAGAATAAGTATATCTAATATTTCAAACTGTTGTAAAAATAAAAGAAAAAGTACAGGTGGATATATTTGGAAATTTAAAAATAATGTTTAAATGAGGTGTTAAAATGTACTTTATAAACATATATGATAGAACAACCGACAAAAGTTGGGAAGAACGATACGAAAGTGAGTATTTGTTTAGAAAAAGATTAACAAAATTAAAATATAGTCAAAAACTCGTTGTAACGAGCAAAAGTATGTTTAGAGTGTAATTGTACTAGAATGTATTAAAAAGTCGTTCTATGGGGCTAAAAATAAGGAATATGGAGGTGTTAATATGTTTATAGCAGTGAAAAAGGAGAAACCAATTCAATATATGGATAAAATAGCAGATTATACAATCAAATGTAAATGCGGGCATTCAATTATATTTCCAAATAAAGAAGATAGAATAATATGTGGTTGGTGTGGCCATTATGTTTATAAAAATGATAAAGCAAAATTTAAATACAAATTGAAAGAAGAAATAAATAAAAATAAAGGAGATATTAAGAATGAAAATAACAATGTATGAATTATTAGGATTAGTTAAAGATGGCAAAGCACCTGAAAAAATTAAATTTAGAAATGAAATATATGAGTATGAAAATAACATAAAAGATAGCTTCATAGATTATGTAGGAATAGAAAAAGAAACTAATGAAGTGTTTTATTTATCAAGTTATATTGGAAATAATTATATAAGCGATATATTTACAGATGAAGTAGAAATAATTGAAGAACAAGAAGACAAAGAAGATAAAATCCAAAAAATCTATCATTGTGAAACTAGTTTAATACAAAATGAAGTTGAAATATTTATAATAAAACAACTAAATCAAATGGTAGATAAAATCAATGAACTAATAGATGAAATTAACAATTTAAAGGAGAAATAATTATGAGTAATTTTAGAATAAAATGCCCTTATTGTGATGAATATAATGAATATGATTTTAAGATATGCAAACAATATTCAAATTATAGAAAAGTTAAATGTGATAAATGCAATTTGCAATTTAAAATTAGTGTTAATTGTGAAATAAGTTGTAGTGCTGATAGTGAAGAATTAAAAAAAGTAATACCAAAAGATAAGGTAGAAATGGTTAAAAATATATGTTCTAAATATCTTAATTATACTGGCAAAGGTGGTTATGAAAATAGCCGAGATATAAAAATTAATTCTAATATTGAAGAAAAAATTATTAATTGGAATAATGAAAATTGTTATTGTATATCATTAGGTGGAAGAGCAACTTATTATGAAAGTGAGCTTAGAAGTGTTTGCTTTTATATTTATCCAAGTGGAAAAATAGAACAAGAATGTATGTCTGCTTACAATTGGAAACAAAATTGTTGGTTTAAAGGGGATACAATAGAAGAAAAAATAGATAATTATATTCAAAATGTATTAATAAAATGGAAAACAATTTAAAGGAGAATGATTAAAATATGGAAAAAATGAGATTGATAGATTTATTACTTTTAGTAGCAGACAAAAAATTAAAAGATGGGCAAATGGTATTAATAGATCGTGATTGCTATAAATTTAATAAAAAAGAAGAAAAATTTTATGTTCCAACGGATTTTGAAACATATAGAGCAATACATACATACGATATGAATTTAACTTGTTATATATTAAGTGATTACGAAGAATTAAATAAGGAGGATTAAAATATGAAAAGTGCTAGAGAGTTATTTGAAGATTTGGGATTTGAACAAGAATTTCATATCGCTTGTGTCAAATACTATAACAAAGAAAAAGATAGATATATTTGGTTTTTTCAAGATACTAAAACTATTGAAATAATATTTGATATTGATATGAAAGTATTACAAGCAATAAACCAACAGGTAAATGAATTAGGTTGGAAATAGAAAGGACTGATAAAATGGACGAATTAAAAGAAATGTTAGATAAACACGAGAAAATTCTTAAAGATAACAATTGAATACAAGCTATTATTGTTTTAAGTTTATTTGGAAAAAACATGACAATAGAAGAATTAGATGCAATATTAACTAAACTAGAAAATGGAACATTAACTAAAGAAGATATTTTAAAGGAAGTGAATAGAAATGAATTTATGGGTACGTTCTCAAGATAAAGAAAATTTAATACCAATAAAAAATCCTATATGTGTCTATGATAATAAAATTATTTATAAAGAAAGTGCTAGTTATGTTATAACAATAGGAGAATACGAAACAAAAGAAAGAGCCATTGAAGTATTAGATGAAATACAAGAAAGAACAATGCTAATTAATACTATAAATCTAGCAAAAGATAGAGATAGTTTAATTGCATATAAAAACGCATTAACGGAAGAAAAGATAAAAGGATTAGGTTATCCATATCAAATGCCAAAAGATTAAAGAAAGGACTGATATTATGCTTAAAATAAGAGAAGATGTAGATTTAAAAGAGTTGCAAAAGTATGGGTTTAAGTTTGACACATCTTCTGGGTTTTATGAAAGAAAAATAGATAATAAATGGTGGAACATAATATGTGTTGATAAAGACAGAGAAATATTTGAAATGACAGAAGAAATAGGTTATTGGACTGCTACATTTAGTGATGAAGAATGGTTTGATACAAAAAAATATTGATGATTTAATAAAAGCCAATTTAGTTGTAAAGGTGGAAGAATAATGAATAAAGAAGAATTTACTTTACTTGAAAATATTAAAAGATTAGATAATGATATGCAAAAAGAAGTAAAAGTAAAAGAAACTAAAATAAAAATATTAGAGGCAGAAATAGAACAATTATATGAGTTTATTGCTAAAATACAACATTTAGGAGAAATAGAACAACAAAGACTTGTTAATTTAGAAAGCAAAGGTGAGGAATAATGAATATGGAAATAAATATAAAAGATTATATGAGTGATGAAGAAATAAAAGCCATTATAGAAGATGAAATAGTTAGAGAAACTAGAAGAACATTATGTAATGAAAAGGAAATAACAAGAATATTAACAAATATTAGTTATTATGAATTATGGAAAAAGATAGAGCAAGAAGTTCCTAATTGTCAAGAAATTATAGAAGAAAAAACAAAAGAAAAAATATTAGAAATATCAAAATTTGATATATTTAAAAAAAGAAATAATTTTTTAGAATATAAAGATAGTTTAGCACAACAATTATTAGATGAAAGTGTTAAAGAAAATAAAAATATAATTGATGATAAAGTTAAAAAAATTATGAATGAGTTATCTTTAACTGATATAAAATATGATATTCAATCTATAATTGAACAATATATTGAGAATTTATTTAAAAACAAAGGCGAGAAACAATAGAAATGAGGTTGATTAAATGAAATTTAAAATGAATGGTAGAGAATGGATTATTAAAGAAGTTGAACAAAATGAATTATGTTCTGCTCACAATGATTTTAGTGGAGATGGTTGCTATTATGGAACTACATTCCCAAGTATTCAAGAAATATGGTTATACAAAGATATAAAAAAAGAAACAAAAAAGAAAACATTGTATCATGAATTAATGCATTGTTATTTATTTACATATATTTCATTTAATAATATTGATTTTTGTATAGATGATTTTTGTGATATATCAGCAAACAGCCACGATATCATACACAAAATTGTAGAAGATTATTTTAAGGGGGATAATTAAATGATTTTATTTTGCGACACCAGGCAACAAAAAGGAAAGCATAAACTTAAAGAAGAATATTTTGAAAGCCAAGGAATAGAAATTATAAGAACGAAACTTCCGTATGGCGACTATACCACACCACAAAACCCTAACATCGCAATAGATACTAAAAAAGATATTCAAGAACTTATAATTGATGTAACAAAAGACCATGAAAGATTTAAAAGAGAACTTCAACTTGCTAAAAAGTGTGGAGCTAAACTTATAATTCTTATTGAAGATGAAAAAGTAACTTGCATAAATGATTTATACACTTGGTACAACTGGAGATTAAAGAAATCCCCCAAAGCGACAAAAGGCAGTACTCTTGCGAAAATTCTTTATACAATAGAGAACAACACAGAAGATTACAATTGCCAATTCATCTTTACTAAAAAATCAGAATGTGGGGCAAAGATAATTGACTTATTATCTCAAAAATGATATAATCTAACTAGGTGATAATATGAACGATTTATTAAATTTAATATTATCAATTGGAGCGACAACTTTTATGGTTTTTGTCGCTCTTTTTTTGGTTTTATTGAGTTCTTACAAAAAAGAATTTTGGGAGGCAATATATGAAAGAAATAACAAAAATAATGGTAAATGATTTTAAAATCATGAAATTGGGGTACGACTTCCTAGGCTATAAGGTTAATCGAAAACAAGACCTGTCCTATCATCATTTAATCATTCCAAGACGACATTGCAAAGGTGTTGGACTTGGCGAAGGATATTTATATTGGAACGGAGCAATTTTAAGGCAGAATACAAGCCACAATTATTTACATATCATAGAAAATATAGACCCAGAAATATTTTACTTAATTACAAGCGAAATGATTGATGAAAATATAAAAAGAAAAATTGATATTGATAATTTAAAAAGAATAAAAGATTTACTTATTTATTTTGAAAGAGAACATGACCATGACATAACGAAAAGTGGCAAATTACTTATTAAACGGGAATTTGTTACAAGCAGGGTCAAATTATGAATATTAAGATGTTGGTTAGTGCTGTTTGCAAAGAAAAAGAAAATGTGATAAAATTAAACAATGAAACTTTGAAGAAATATAAGAACAATTTCTATTCTCAAAATTATAAAGCGTGGAAATTAGATTTATTTTGGGAGTATATTTGTGATGATATTTCTTTGGAAGAAATTAAGAAAATATTAAAATTAGGAGATGATATTAAATGAAAAATTACAAAGTGAAAACGACAGTTTTAAAAGGCTTTAATGACAGCAAAGATAACTTTAAAACTTATGAAAAAGATGAACCAATTACACTTGAACGTGCAAGATACGAAGAATTATTATCAAAAGGTTTTGTTGCTGAGGGAAAAATTTTAGAAGATAAGCCTTTATTTAAAAAAGAAAATATAGAAGATAAGGAAGATTAATTTATGGGAGAAGTAGGGAGACCTAGAGCATTTAAAAGTGTTGAAGAGGTAGAAGAAAAAATAAATGCCTACTTCAACTATTGTGAAGAAAAGGAAAAACCTTATACAATGAGTGGGCTTGCCTATTATTTAGGAATAGATAGAAAAACATTATTAAACTATTCTAAAAATGAAGAATATTTCCACACTATAAAAAAAGCACGTGATAAAGTTCAAATGCAACTTGAAGAATGTTTGTATCGTTTAGGCAATAATTCTGGGGTAATTTTTAATTTGAAAAACAATTTTGACTGGAAAGATAAAATAGAAAATTCAAGCAGTGAAGTCGAAAATATAAACAAAAACGTATCTAACATAGCTGATTTATTAAACAACCCTAAACCAAACAGGAGTGAAGATAATGTTCAATGAATTAGCACCTCTTTGTGAAAAACAGGCTGATTATATTAGAAAGTGTCAAACAAGTTGGTTCAATGTTGCCCATGGTGGTAAGCGTGGCGGTAAGAATGTTACAAACGGGCTAGCCTTTTGCATAGCATTAGAAAACCATCCAAACAAATTATTTTTGATTGCTGGATATGATAGCACCTCGGCAAGGCTTAATATAATTGATTGTGATGGATATGGGATACTTAATTATTTTGCTGGACGATGCCGAGAGGGAAAATATAAGAACAGAGACGCTATTTACGTTACTACCGCAGATGGTAAAGAAAAAATATTACTTGTTGCAGGTGGTGGTAAGGCTAACTCTTACAAGACTATCAAAGGTAATACTTACGGAATGGCTTATGTTACCGAAGCAAACGAGTGTGACCCATCATTTTTAAAAGAAGTTGAAGACAGAACTTTATCAAGTGATGATAGAAAGATATTTCACGATTTAAACCCTAAAAGCCCTAAGCATTGGTATTATACTGAATACTTGGCTTTTCACGAAGAACAGCAAAGAGAAAACCCTAATTATGGCTTTAATTATGAAGAGTTTAATATATTTGATAATCTATCTATTAGTGATGAAAAATTAAAACAAAGGCTAAGCACTTATGACAAGACTTCTATTTGGTACAAGCGAGATATTCTAGGTAAAAGAGTAGCAAATGAGAGTTTCTTATTCACACCAATAATAGAAAGAGAAAAAGATTTCTTAGTGCCTAGTTGTAGTGGTGGTATTATTTCTACTGGAGTTGACTTTGGTGGAAATGGCTCGGCTCACTCATTTGTAACAAGCTCTATTCCACGAAGTTACATAGGAATAACAGTCTTACGAAGTGATAGAACTGAAATTATAGATGATATTCATAAGAAGTTAAAGCAACTTAAAAAGGCATTTAAAGAGCATATTTTGTTTATTATTGAGAAGTATGGACACATAGACTATATATGGGCTGATTGTGCCGAGCAGATACTTATAAGTGCTTTACAAGAGGCACTTGACGAGTTACATTTACACATACCAATTAAAGACAGTATTAAGACACCTATTTCAAGCCGTATTTATGCTATAAATATGCTTATGATGTTAAGTAAGATTAAGTTTGTTGAAAATGACACAAAGGGGATTGTTACTTCATTACAAGAGGCAGTACAAGACCCAAATGCTGATGATGACCGATACGTTGATGACGGGACTTTTGATGTAGATACTTTGGACGCTTACAATTACAGTGTTGAAAATTGGTATAAAATATTATTAAAAACAAATTTAGGAGGATAAAATGGATAGTAATAATGTTGTAATTAAATATTTAGGAACACTAGGTTATAATCCTAGTACAAGCTATTATGGTTATATTGAATTGTGGAAAGAGTGGTATGAAAACTTTGTACAAAAATTCCATGAATACCACGACCAAAATGGCGATAAAAGACAAATGTTTAGGCTTGGTATGGCTAAAAGGCTATGTGAGGACTGGAGCAGTATTCTTTACACTGAAAGAGATAGTATTGTTTGCGAAAATAAACAGAATCAAGTGTTCGTTAACAAGTGGCTTGAAAAGTTAGAATTTAACGATAAAATACCAGATAATATTGAAACTGCTTTTTGGAGTGGTACTTGTGGAACTATTACAAGAATTAAAAATGCTAAAATAGTTAATAAAAAGATAATTGCTGATGAAAATACTACTTTGAATTTAGTTAGTGTAAATGCTAGCCAAACAATACCTTTGAAAATAATTGACGGTGCAATAACTGATGCTGCTTTTGTTTCAAAAAGTACAATCGATAGCAAAAATGTTTTTTACATAGAAATTCATGAACTTAAAAAAGATGGATATCATATACAAAACAAATACATTGATGAACAAGGCAATGAAATTGAAAACGCAGGAGTAGTTAAAGAGTATGAAACAGGTTCGTCAGTGCCTTTATTCAACTTATTAATGCCTAAAGTAGTAAATAATATTAAAGAAAACAACGGACTTGGTATTAGTGTTTATGCAAATGCAATAGACCAATTACAAGGTGTAGATATTGTTTATAACAACTTTATGAAAGACTTTTATTTAGGTGGCAAGAAAGTATTTTACAATAAGAAATTAACAAAATATTATACACAAACATATACAGATGAAGAAACAGGCGAAGTTGTAGTTCAAGAAGTTCCAATATATCCAGATGATATTACTAAGCAACAATTCCAAATTATCGGTGATGATGCAGATGTTAATAGTGATACATTAATTCATGAACATAATCCAGACTTAAGAGAAACTGACAATGAAAATGGGCTAAACCTAGCACTTAATATACTTGCTTTCAAAGGCGGCCTAGGAAAGGCTTTTTATAAGTTTGAGCAGGGTGGAGTTGTTACAGCAACACAGGCTATATTAGATAATAAAGACCTTGTTGGAAATGCTAAAAAACACCGTTCGGCTTTAAATAAATATACCGTTGGAATTGTTAGAAGTATTTTAATGATTGGAAGATTATTCTTTAATGAAAATGTAGATGAAAACGATACAATTAGTTTAGTTGATAAAGATGGTTTCTTAAATAGTGAAGAAGACCAAAAAGAAGAATATAGAAATGAAATGTCTATGGGACTAAGAAGTAAGGTTGGTTATTTAATGAAATTTTATGGAATGAGTGAAGAAGAAGCAAAAAAAGAACTTGCTTTAATCAATGAAGAAGATAGTTTAACAAGTTCAAAATTGGAGGTAGGAAATGAAGATAATTAAAATTGAAGATGGCAGGAAATTAAATGTATCATGTTTGGTTGTTGGATACTTAGAAGAAAATAAAATTGAAAAATTACAATTTGAAATACCTGAAGAATACAAAAACTTTGGCAGAAAAGCTTGTTTTAAAGCTAATGACAAGACTTTTGCAAAAAGCTTTGACAACATAACAGATAACACATTGACTTTAACAAGAGATATGACACAATATGATGAATTAGAAATGTCTATTGCTTTTTTTAAAATTGAAAATGAAGATGAAATCGTGGCTAGAACATCAATTTTGAAAATTTATATTGAAAATGCTATTGTTTGCGATGATGATATTAAACCAGACGAGCCTAAAGTTGTAATTTTAGATGGATTAATTCAAAAAGTAACTGAATTAAATGAACAAGTTACTAAAGATGAAGAAACCAGGCAAAATCAAGAAACCACTAGACAGCAAAATGAAACCGTTAGACAAGAAAATGAGACTGTTAGAGAGACAAACGAGCAAGATAGAATAAAGAATGAACTTGCTAGAAAAAAAGCCGAAGAAGAACGCAAAACTAATGAAAACGCAAGGGAAGAATACATAAGCAACTTAAAAACGCAAGTTGACAATGGTGAGTTTGACGGTGCTGATTTTAATTACAAATGGGATGATACTAAACTAGGCGTTAAAAATTCTAAAGAAACGACTTATCAATTTGTTGAATTAAAAGGCGACAAAGGGGATAAGGGTGATACAGGAAACGGAATTCAAAACATCGAAAAAGTATCAACAGTAGAAAACGTAGATACTTATGCTATCCATTATACTGACGGAACTCAAACAACTTTTGATGTTACGAATGGCGAAGTTACAAAAGAGCAACTAGATGAAGTAGACAACAGGGCTAAAAAAACAAAAAACGAATTAGAAAGAGTTAAAAATGATATTCTTGAAACAGGAACAGCAAGCGACAGTTTTATCAATGCTCAAGATAGTGCTTGGGCAGAATTACAAGAGCTTAGTGTCGATGGTGTTTGCGAACAACAAGCAACACCTTCACCTGATTATCCACAAGAAATCAAAACAATAACAGATAGTCTTAAATTAACAAGTTGCAATAAGAATTTATGTAATGGAGTTTCTCAAGGTTTATGGATTTCTTCTACAGATTTTTCGTATGGTAAAAGTACTACTGATAGTGGCTTGTGTATACCAGTTGATGGGATTAGTTCTTACACGATTTCTTCTAATATTAATCAAGAACAATATAGAGTTGGATTTACTACTCAAAATCCTCTTATTGTGACTTCTGGAAGTTGTTATAAGCATAGTGTTGCAGATGGTACAAACTCAACTATTACTGTATCGAGTGTTGGATATAAGTATTTGATAGTAAATGCAACTGATTTATCAAGTATACAGATTGAAAAAAAAGATAGTGCAACTTCGTTTGAACAACACTTACAATCACAAATTACCGCTAATCTTCCAGAAGGAGAATTTGTAGCTAAAACAGATGATACTTATAAAGATACATTAAAAGTAGCTTATAAAGAGGACGGAAAACATCATTTAATACTAAACAAGATTATTAGTAAGACTGTTTTAAATGGAACTCAACCAATTAGCTATTCAAAAGTGATTAATGATGATAAATTTGTTGCACAATTTAATATAGGAACTGCTATCAAATCAAGTTCACCAATGATTTCTGATAAATTTATTTATAAGTCTAATGGTTGGACAAGTAATTCAGAAAATATTTCTACTGGTGGCTCAAATAACAATCTATTGCAAATAAAGATATTGCAATCAAGACTTGAAGAAATTTCAAGTAATGGGCTAACCAATTGGCTATCAACACATCCTGTAGAAGTATATTATGTGCTAGAAAGACCATACGAAGTCGATTTAGGAATAGTAGATATGCCTTTATCTTATGATGAGATTACAAACATATTTACTAATAGTGATTTACTACCACAAATTAATGCAAAGTATTACAGAAACTTTACTAAAACAGTCCAAAACTTACAAGTAAATGAAAAGGCATTAAAACAGGAACTTATAGACATAAATAACAGACTAACAGCATTGGAAACAGCAAAAGTGAGTGAAAGCGAGGTTAATAATGATATACCAGTCGAATAATGTTTACTATTTAAAAAAAGCAAATAATTATGAAATAGCAAACTTAGAAATAAAATACAATAGTTCTAAAAAGAAAAATGTACTTGTTGTAACTGGAACAGAAGTTTACGTTTCAAATTTAGAAGAACCAAAAGAATACATTTTTAAAGAACTTGAAAAAAAATTGTGTGAGGAAGAGTAAAATCTTTCTTTTTTATTATAAAAATAAGCAATGTTTCACGTGAAACATATAAAAAAACAAAAAAGTTTTACTTAAATATTCAAAAATATTTGACATAATTAAATAATTGTGGTAAGATAGTATTAGTTGAAGGGAGATAATAAAATGAAAAAAGTAAGAGTAAACAAAGAATATGGAGTTTGGTATTATGAAAAAGAAACATCATACGATTTAGAGTTTCCAATATATCATTTTTGGAATGAAAACAAAACTGAATGTTATTCAGTATGTATGTATTCGCAAATATTAGAATGTATCAAAGAAGGTACAAAAGAAGCAAGAGAAAAATACATTGAAATTTATGGTTAGGAGGTGTCATGTTGAAAAAAGATAGAGCAGACAGAATTACATTATATGTTGATAGAAAAGTTTATCAAGAATATAAGATGTATGCAATAATGATTAACAAAAGTGTATCATCATTAATAGAACAATTTATGAGAGAAACACTTAAAGAAATGAAAAAGGAGAAATAATTATGGAATATCCTTACAAAAAAGATTGGTGGGAAACTAAAGACCATAAAAAAATTAAAATAAGTGATATGGAAAATTCACATATAGAAAATACAATTAAATTTTTAAAAAAACACCATGATTTTTATGGCGAAGAATATGAATTTTATGATTATGATAATGGCGAAATTTTTTATAATTATGATGATAATTCATATTTAGTAGATAAAAAAATAACAGAGTTGCAATATGAATTAGATAAAAGAAAGGAGAAATAAGAATATGGATAATAGAACAATAGAAGAAGTTAGAAAAAATGAAACTAAACTTATAAATGAAATTAAAGTACTAGAACAACGATGTAAAAAGCAAAAAGAATTAATTGATAAAATCAGTAAAATAATAAATTATTATGGAACAGATAAAGAACATAATGACAATTCAACTTTAAGATATATATTAAAGAATATGCTAGATATATTAAACGAGGTGAAATAATGTCTAAAAATTATGATTTATATCCTAAATATGAAAGAAAGGTTGATAACTGGAGAAGAAGAATATTAGGATATGAAAAAATGAAAAGAGATTTGCAAAAACAAATTCAAATATTAAAAAGCAAGAATAAAAAACAAAAAGAAGTGATTGATAAAGCAATAGCATTTTATGAAAACAATAAACAAGAATGTGTTATAGGAAGAACTGTAGAAGGAAAATTAAGAAAAGATTATTATCTTCCTGCACACTTAAGTAAGACATTAATTGATATATTAAAAGAGGTGTCAGAATGAATATTTTAGAACAATCAAAGAATGAAGAATTTGTAAAAGAACAATTCATTAAAGGACGTATTTTAGATGATACTAAAGATTATGGTAGAACTCAGTTTGTAGATGAGATATATAAATTACAACAAGAAAATAAACAACTAAAAATGATAAATAAAGAATATAAAAGGCTTAATAAAGAAAATGGTAGAGGTTTTAAGATAACGAATGTTCAAGAATACGATATATACGAATTGTTGAGCTATAAAAATTATAAAGATAATTGGAATGAGTTAAAAGAATGGATAGACAGTGAAATTGAAAATCAAAAGCATACAACACATTGGGAAGTCGAAAGAAAAATGCAAGAACTAGAGCAAGGTAGGGATAGTAATGAATAAAGAAGAAATATGTTTTAAATTAATAGAACTTTATTATACAAAAAAGTCAACGTTTAATAACTGTTGTATGGGTTTGGCTGATTTATTTAAAAAATATAATGAAATGTTAGAAGTGTTGAAAGTAGAGGAGTGATGAGTAAATGAATATTGAAGAAAGTATACAACAAATAGAAACATTAATAGAAGCATGGCAACTAGATGAAGCAGATTTAAACCAAACAGATATAAATGCAATGCAAACTTTATTAAAAGAAAATCAAGAATTGAAGAAGCAACTCGAAGAAAGAAATATTGAGTATTTTAAAGGTGCTTATGACACTCACGATAAATATTATACCCAACAAAAAGAGTTTATAAAGTATTTAGAAAATAAAAAAATATCACCTGTAAAAAGTGTATTGAACAGCATAGGAGATAAAAATCAAGATTATAATATGTTTAAAAATAAATTAGATAATTACGAAGAAATTTTGCAAAAATACAAAGAAATAACAGGAGTATCTGATGAAAAGAAATGAATTTGAACAAAAATATCTAAACAAAATGGTAGAAGTTGTATTGTTTGATAATGATATCTTTAGAGGTTATTTATATTCAACTAATGACTATATGAATAAAACAAAATTATTAGATATGAAAAACCATTATTTTGTAGGTACTGATATAAGAGAAAATGGTGTAAGGTTTAGAAAATCACACATAAAAAAAATAAAGTTAGTAAGTTGTTTAAGTATAAACAAGCACTACAAATTAGGAGATGATAAATAATGATAAAAGTAACATTTGAAAAAGATTATAGTAAAGACTTTAATATTAAATTTTATGGATTAATAAAAGTTAATGTTGTTTATGAAGATGGAAAAATAGTATCAATTAAAGAAAAAAAGAAAGCAAAAGAATTGCTTGGAGAAATAACAAAATTTAAAGAACATTATGGCATAAAAACTGATGATGTCATAACTATAATTGATATGTATTTTGCTAATTATTTTAGTTTAGAATATATAGGCAAGCCATTGTTTTAGGAGGTGATAAATAATGTTTTGGTTAGAACTAAGAGCAAAAATAGAAGTTATAGGAGCTTTTATAGGATTAGGTGTAGCAATATTATATATAATTTTATTAATAATAGGGCGTGATAAAAAATGAATTTCTTGTTGGGCTTAATCGTAGGAGTTATTTCAGGTGTTTTATTTATGGGAATTATTGTAGGAGGTAAAGAATGATAAATGCAATAAGATATATGATTTTAAAATATTTTATATTACCTATTATGGCAATATTATTAATAAGTATAGTTGTTGGAATTATAATGCTTATTAAAGAAAGGAAAGAAAATGAATAGTATAATAATAACATTAATAATTTGTATAACATTAATTATAATAACTGCAATAAGTCATAAAAAAGAAAAATAAGGAGTGATTAAATGATAACACCACAAAGAATGAGTGAATTTGAAAAGAACAAAATAATTGATATGTTTAGCAAGTTAAATCAGGACTTAACATCATCAATAATTAAAAAATTACAACAAAATGAGGATATATCTTCATTTACTAAAGCACAAATAAGAGTTCTTGCTAGACAAGGTGGCAAAGAGGTATTTAGTGAGGCTTTAAACAAGGTAAATGGGCTTTCTAGGGAACGAAAAAAACAATTACTACAATTATTTGAAGAATTACAAAATGAGCAGATGAAGGGCTATAAAGAAACTTACGAGGCTAAAGGATTAGATTATGAGATAAGCCGAGAAGTACAAACATTAGTTGATAGCATTTATAGAAGAACCAATAAAGATTTAAAGAATATGACTAAATCAATAGCATTTTTTAGCAAAAAAACCTATATCAATGCTTTAGATGATTTATATACTAAAGTTGCAAGTGGTTCTTTTGATTATTCTAGTGCAATGAAAAGCACTATAAACGCACTTGCTGAAAAAGGTATAACTTTAAAAGATAGAGCGGGAAGAAATACATCTCTTGAAGTGGCTGTTAAACGCAACCTAATGACAAGTTTAACTCAGACGGCTAATGATATTGCTAAACAAGTTGGCGACGAAATAGGGGCTAATTGTGTCGTTATAGGACATAGCCCTACCTGTCGTCCTAGCCATCATCCCATTGATGATGTTGTTATGAGTTTAAAAGAATTTAAAAAGTATGAATATCTTACTGAAGAATTTAATTGCAACCATATTGTAAATTATGATTGGCGACCTGAGTTTGACAACAAAAAGCAAAAAACTATATTTGGGAATGAACATGGAACTATTCAAGAAATAACAAAAAATTATAATGAACGACAGCAACAAAATTATTATGCAAGAGCTGTTAGAAGTAAAAAGAAAGAAATCTTATCATTAAAAGGAACAAATAATACTGATATATTGGACAAAAAGAAAAAAGAACTAAGGAATAGTCAGATGAAATATAGGCAGTATTCTAAAAGCAAAGGTTTAGAAGTTGATTACGATAAAACTTGGGTTGCAAAATACAATAAATAATTGCAAAAACTAAATTAATGTGATATAATTAATGTAGTGGAAAAAGTGTTTTTACAATTTCCTTGCTTGTTACCTTTATAGGTAGCAACATAGCAATATTTATTGGCTTTAATTATTTTTCTTTTCTTACGCCTTTAAATTTTGTTCTGTTGGTGTCTATAAGGCACTGAAATGTGAAGAAAACACATAAAATCCTGTGTTTGTAAAGAATTAATGGCTGACATGTCAAAGTTAAGTATTGAATCTTATTTTAGAGGTAGGGAAAACGACTAATACCCTAGACAACGAGCGAAGTCGTCTACACGAAATATATGAAAACTTAATTTCTTTCGTTGGTGTTAAGTGAATAATATAGAGTAGTGGTACTACCTTTAACAGGTAGTGTACTGATGATATATAAATGGTCGCCCTGATACAACAATGGAGTGGGTTTGTATTTGAATGAAAGAGATAGCCTTTATATCATTAGTACAGTATCTATTAAAGATACAAAGTAAATATATAGCTGGTGTGCTAACGTTTAAAACTAGTTGTAATAGGTTCAATTCCTATTTATATTTACTATAAACAAACTTAAATGTTTGTTTTTTTTTTGTGTTTTTTTACAAAAAAATTTAATTTTGCTCAAAAATATAAAATTAAAAAATAGTCATTCTAAAAATTGAAATTTGTTGAAAAATAAGGGGAAATCGAGGAATTAAAAAAAAGATATGTTAAAGATATGAAAAACATATGAATAACATATGGAAAATGAAAATATAAATATATATTATTTATTATTATTTTATTATTATTAATTACTAATTATTTATATTATAATTTATATTATTCTTATATTACTCTTAATTTTGTGTATTTGATTTTTTCTGATAAACATGATATAATTTATTCAGGTAGATAATATACCATGATTATCACATCGTAAAAGTGAAACTTTTCTAAAATTCAAAGAGATGAAAAACTCGTATAAAATCGTATGGAGGGAAGAAAATGAATAGAAAGTTTTTAGAAGAATTACTTAATGTTGTTGAAGATGAAACAAAAAGAAAAGAAATCGTTGACACTTTAATGGCAAAAAATGGTGAACTAATTGAAAGCCATAAAACTGAGGTAGCCACACTGAAAAACGACTTAAAAGTTAAAGATGGTGTCGTTAATAATTTGAACGAAAAGATAAAAGAATTAGAAGAAGTCGATGTTGAGGCTATCAAGCAAGAGCAATATGATTTAGGAAAAGCCGAGGGAAGTAAAGAAGTGGAAACTTTCAAAAAATCTATTGCATTAGATAAAGCATTAGCAAACTCTAAAGCAAAAGATATTAAATTGCTAGAAAAACTTCTAGATAGTGAAAAACTAACTTATGAAGAAAAAGATGGCAATTATGTTGTTGGAGGTTTAGATGAGCAATTAAAGAGTATTAAAACTACTCACGATTATTTATTTGAACAAGAAAACAAGCAACAAAATGGTTTCAATTTAGGCGGCGACCATCAAAATAAAGCCCCTGAAAATGAAGCACAAGATTTAGCAAGTGCTTTAAGAGAAAAATACGGTAATTAAAAAGGAGCGATAAAAAATGGCTATAACATTAGCAGAAGCAAAAGTTGGTATGGCTGATAAGGTAGATCAAAAAGTAGTTGATACTTTCCGTAGAAGTTCATTATTATTAGACAAAATGGTATTTGATAATGCAATTTCTCCAGGAACTGGTGGTTCTACATTAACTTATGGTTATATCCAATTAAAAACGCCTTCTACTGCAGCAGTAAGACAAATAAATAGCGAATATACTGCAGGAGAAGCAAAAAGAGAAGAAAAAACTACAAAGGCAGTTGTAATGGGTGGTAAATTTCAAATTGACCGTGTACTTATTGGTACATCTGGAGCAGTTGATGAATTAGCATTCCAAACTGAGCAAAAAGTAAAAGCAACTTCAAATTACTTTAATAATTTAGTTATTAACGGTAATAAAGCAAGCACTGGAACAGGTGTAGTAAATACATTTGATGGACTAGATAAATTATTAACTGGTACTGAAACTGAAATTACATCTGCAGTTGATGTGTCAACAGACGCATTAATGGGTTCTAATTATAACGCATTACTTGATGAAGTAGATGGTTTCTTATCTGCATTAGATGGAAAACCAACAATGCTATTAATGAACAATAAAATGCTTGCAAAAATGAGAAGTGCTGCAAGACGTGCAGGATATTATGGTAGAAGTAGAGATGATTTCGGTAGAATGGTTGAAACTTACAATGATATTCCTATGTATGATATGGGTAAATATTACAATGGTACTAATACTGTTGATATTATACCTGAAACTGCAGCAACTACAACTGCAGAAGGAAAAACTGATATTTATGCAGTAACAATTGGATTAGATGGTTTCCACGGAGTAAGCCCAACTGGTTCAAAAGTAATCAATTCATATATGCCTGATTTAAACGAACCAGGAGCAGTAAAAGATGGAGAAGTAGAACTTATTGCTGGCGTTGCATTAAAGAACACTAACAAAGCAGGAGTTCTAAGAGGAATTAAGATTAGTCCTAAAACTACTGCATAATGGGAGGTTATTATGGCTAAGATAAAAGATTTAAGCAATAATAAAATAATTGAAGTCAAGGATAAAGAAAGAATTGAAAAATTACTTGGATATCCTGACAAATTTGAATTGGTTGAAGAAGTAAAACCAAAGAAAACTGAAACTAAAGAAAAATAAAATAAAAGGAGAGGTTTAATATGATAAATTACGCCGATTATGATTTTTACGCAAATGAATATAAGGGCAGTTTGTCTATTGACCTCTTTAATTCTTTAATAATAAAAGCGAGCCGAGAAATTGATAAAAATGTAAATAAAGATTTAACTGAAATTAGCATTAAAAGATTGACTGAAAGAGAACAATGGCAACTTAAATATGTTGCTTGTGAACTTTGTGATTTTCTTAAAAATAGTGGTGGAAATAGTGGCAAATATAGTTTTGGCGCTGATAGTATTTCAATAGATGGTGTTAGTATTAGCAAAGGTTCTAATATAAAGAGTGAAAACCAAATAAATAGAGATAAAAAAAGTATATTAGGAGAACTTCCTTTAAGTTTAATAAGGTATCTATAATGGATGATTTATTACAAGATATAACAATTTATCATAAAGAGGGAACTCAATATGTTAGATATAATAAAATTGCAAGTGTTAGGAACACATCTTATTTGAATAGAAATAAAACCGGTGTACAAGCCACAGATAATGCTCTTATAAGGGTGTTTGACACAAAAGGGTATAATAATACTTGGAAATGTCAAAAAGGCGATATAATAGTGTCTAAAAAGATTTTAGACGATATTATAAAAGCCCCACTTACTGAATTAAGAGAAAAGTACGGAAAAGATTATGTATATGAGGTTAGTTCTATTGATATATTTGATTTTGATAATGAAGATTTACAAGAACTTAATCACATAAAAATAGGTGCTAGATAATGGCTGATAAGTTAAGAGTAGAATTTCCACAAGGAAAGATTTATGTATCTGATAAAAATGGCAAGGCTTATATAGAATACAATAAGAGTTATGTTAATAAATTTAACACTAACTTAAATAAAGAACAAGTGTTTTTAGATAATAAAGTAATAATGTATTTGCAAGAATATGTATCAAAGAAAAGTGGAACGCAAGAAAAATCAATAAGATTAGCAAGTGAAGCAGGAAGTGGATATGTAACTATTGGAGTACCTTATGCTGAAATACAAGCGTATTCTAAACGAATTAAAAAACGTGTTGGTAAAAGAGGAACTTATCCTTTTGAAAGAATGAAAGCCGATAAAAAAGATACAATTTTAAAACAAGTTGAAGCATATTCTAGGAGGTTAAATAAATGATAAATAAAAGTCAAGATTATATAATAAATCAATGGTTAAAAGAATATGAGCCAATTAACGAAATTGCTCAAACTGAAGATATACATATTGAGGGTGTTAGTGAAACAGTTAAAAATTTAGCATTACAAAGAACAGGCTTTGAAAATTTAGGTATGAAATATATTACCGATAAAGGATGGTATAGACAATATCAATATATGCTTTTATTAAAAAGTGAGAGTGAAATAGATGAACAAAAGTTGACTAATTACGACTGGCTAGATGGTTTAAGTGATTGGTTGGCTCTTAAAAATTCTAAAAGGGAATTTCCTATTTTAGGAGATAATAAAAAAGTAATAAAAGTTAGTTGCGCCAATGCTTTGAATTATGAACAAAGTGAAGATGGTTCGATTAGCGTATATTATTTACAATTATATGTTGATATCAGAAAGGAGAATTAATTATGCAAGATATTATGGTTTATGATGAAGCCCATTATTTTGATGTTGGTACAAGTGAGGCACCTGATATTGAACTAGGTGGTGTTATTACTGAAATGACTGAAAGCAGTAATCCTACTGAACAAGAAAAGCAATATATTCATCAAAAATCAAAGATAACTAAAACAACTGGCTATTCAAATGAATTCCCAATAACAATGGATATGGTTAAAGGAGATAAAGTTTTTGAAAACTTTTATGAAAAATTTTATCAAAGAAAAACTGGAAATGATTTAAACATTGACCATTATATAGTAAATTTATGGGAAAAAGAAACAACAGGGAACACTTATAAGGCAAGAAAAATAACTCAAACAGTATCAATAACTGAATGCAATGGTGCTGCTGGAGAGCAAAAACAAATCACAGGTTCTTTAAAAGGTGGGGACTTTGTGTATGGTACTTTCGATACAAGTACAAAAACATTTACACCTAATGCTTAAATAAAAGAAAACGAGGATAATTTATGAATAATAGAGTATTAAATATTAATGATATAGAAAATAGTATAGAGATATTTGGAAATGAATTTGAATTAGAGTTTAGTGAGAATTATATAAATAAGTTAAAAAGTATAGATGTTAATAAAATAAGAGAAAATAATGTATTTGAACAATTAAAAGAATTAATGAATTTAATTTTAAATGATAAAGAAGCATATAAAAAAATTTCAAAAAGTTATGAAGAACAAAAGGGAAAAGAGTTTGGCTTACAAGCATTTATAAGAGTTTATGAGTTTATATTCAATGAGTATGCAAATGAGATGAATAATTTAACAAATAAAACAAATGGAATGTTTACAAGACCACAAAACAGAGAGCAAAGAAGAAATAATAATAGAAATAATTATAGAGGAAATAAATATAGGAGATATTAGAAATGTTAAAAGGAATGTATAGTAAATTACCTCGTTCAATTAAAATAAAAAATGAGAGATTTATTATAAATACAGACTTTCGTATATTTATAAACTTTGAAGAAGAAATGACGCAGGGAATAGATACGAAAAAGGCAGTTAACAATGCTTTACAAAGTTTCTACCCTGCTTTTTATTTAATCATACAAAAAGGCCTTATCAATGAGGCAGTAGATAAGTTTATTTGGTTTTATAAATGTGGCAAAACTGATGAGGTATCTAAAAATGGAAAAGGGAAAGCAAAAAAAGAAAGTTTTAGGTATTCTTATGATGATTTGTACATTTGGGGGACTTATAAACAACTAGGATATGATTTAACAAAAGATTATATCCATTGGTGGGAATTTAGAGCAATATGGCTTACTATACCTGATAATTTTGAATTTAGTAAAATAAAAGGATATAGGGCTTATGATGGCAAAGATAAAGACATATTAGAATTAAAAGAGCATTATAAATTGCCACCAAACAAAAAAGAAATACAAGACCAAATAAGAAGAAATGAAATATACGAGGCTTTAAAATAATCTCTCAAAAGAAAGAGAGGTTAAAAAATGGCGATAGCAGGTTCGTTAACATACGATACAAAATTAGATACAAAAGGATTCCAAAGTGGTTTAAATAAAATAGGTGGAATTGCTAAAGGCGTAGCGGTTGGAGTAGGTGCTTCAATAACAGCAATTGGAACTGGACTAAGTGCTTTAGTAAAAAGTGCTGTTGATAATTATGCAGAATATGAGCAACTTGTAGGTGGTGTTGATACTTTATTTAAAGAAAGCTCACAAAAATTACAAGGCTATGCTGCTAAAGCTTATAAAACTGCACAAATTGGTGCAAATGAATATATGAATACAGTTACTTCATTTAGTGCAAGTTTGTTGCAATCATTAGGTGGAGATACTGATAAAGCAGCAGATATTGCGAATAGAACAATAATTGATATGGCAGATAATGCTAATAAAATGGGTACATCAATGGAAATGATACAAAATGCATATCAAGGGTTTGCAAAACAAAATTATACTATGTTAGATAACCTTAAATTAGGTTATGGTGGAACTAAAGAAGAAATGGAAAGACTTCTTGAAGACGCAACAAAATTAAGCGGTATAGAATATGATGTAAGTAATTTTGCAGACATTGCTGAAGCAATTCATGTAATTCAAAAAAACATGGATATTTCTGGATATTCTGCTGATGAATTAAAAGAAAAATTAAAAAATATGTCTTTAACTCAAGAAGACCTTTCAAAAATTGCTGAAAATATGGGAATTTCATACGAAGAAGCAATGGAAAAAATGAAAAATGGAACATTAAGTTTTAAAGATGCACAAGTCTTATTAGGCACTTCTGCTAAAGAAGCTTCAACAACAATCGAAGGTTCAACTAATATGGCAAAAGCATCATGGGATAATTTAGCCACTGCAATAGCAAGAGACCAAGTTGATTTTGAAGGTGTAATGGGCGAGTTTGTAGACAGTGTAGAAACAATGTTTGAAAATTTATTACCCAGAATTTTAATCGCTATTGAAGGTATTGGAGAACTAATACCAAAATTAGGTGAAATATTATTAGAACACTTACCTGAAATAATGGAAGCAGGGCAAAATATTATAAATGGTTTAATGCAAGCAATAGTTAGTGCATTGCCTACTTTAATAACAACTGGGACACAAATATTACAATCATTATTAAATGGCATAATACAATATTTACCACAAATAATACCAGTAATAATACAAGTAATAATGAGTATTGTTCAATTAATAATTGATAATTTACCAACAATTTTAGAGGCTGGGGTTCAAATATTATTTGCGCTAATGGAAGGAATAGCTGAAGCATTGCCTGACTTAGTGCCACAAATAGTGAAAGTTATCATTAAAATAATGGAAATATTCAATGAAAATTTTGATAAATTTTTAATGCTTGGAATTAAAATTATTTTAGGTTTAATTGAAGGATTAATAAAATCAATTCCTGATATATTAAAAAATTTACCAACAATAATAATGGCAATTATAAATTTCTTTACATTAAGTAAATTTTTATCAATAGGTAAAAGCATAATAACAGGATTAATAAAAGGATTAGGGCAAGCAATACCAAATTTGCTAAAAAATATTCCTAAAATAATAGGCCAAATAATAAATACCTTTAAAAGTGGTGGATGGTCTGGAATTGGAAAAAATATAATTCAAGGTATTATAAATGGTTTTTCTTCAATGGGAAGTTTTATTAAAAAGGCTGTTAAAAATGTTTGTTCTTCAATGCTAAATGGAATAAAATCATTTTTTGGAATACATAGTCCATCAACACTTATGCGTGACCAAGTTGGTAAATATTTGCCACAAGGTATAGCAGTAGGTATTGAAGCAGATACTGGTAAAGCATTAGATAGCATTGATAAAATGAATGATGAAATTTATGATAGAATGAAACAAGCAGTCAATATGGAAACTGGCAAAATGGCATTTAGTGGTACTGCTGGAAGCGTTAGTCAAATATTATCAAGCAATGCAACTTTTGATGGAAATTTTGTAGTTAAAGCAGAAGTTGAAGAGGGAACATTGTTTGAGGCGCAGCAAAGAATTGCAAGACAAAAGAATTTGCAAACAGGATTTGGAGGTTAGTTATGACTTTATTAAGAAAAAAGAAAACTGATGGGACATATTTTGATTTTGATAAAATTTTGCGAAAAGGTTATGAAATTGATGAACAAGAGAATGAAATTGCTAAAAAGCAAATGGCAAATGGCAAACGAAAAAAGATTGTTACATCTTATGTCGATTGTGAAATTAATATAAATATTGGTTTGTGGGATAATGTAACTTATCAAAAGTATAAACCATATTTAAATGATGGAGAATATCAATATTGGAGTTATAGAGATAATAAAATGAAGAATGCTAATTTTATAATAACATTGCCTCCAATTTCTACTGAATATGCTTATGATAATGATATAGGAATTGAAGATTTATCTATTAAATTAGAAAAGAGTAGTGATGTATCATGATTAAAAATGTACCGAGCACTTTTAAAGCTAACTGTAAAAAAGATAGTGTTAAATATAGAGAATATATTGTAATTGATAATAAAGAAGTTGATATTAAGGGTGATTTAAGTGATACTGCTTATAAAGATACTACTTTTTTTGGCAAATTTAATCTTAAAATGTTAAAGTTTGAAACCGAAAATGATATTGATTATAAAAAGAAAGAATTTATATATTATAAAGAAGTTGATGGAGAGGCATTAAAAATAGGTACATTTATTGTAACGGAAGTGAAAGATAGTGATACTTTTGAAAGTGTAAACGTAACTGCTTATGATTATGGACTTAAATTTGCTAATCCTTATGTAACTTCATTAGATTATTCAAATACAACTTTATTTCAAGTAATTCAAGAAATATGTACGAATTGTGAAGTGGAATTAGAAAATACTTCACTTCCAAATGGTACATTTATAGTTGATAGCAATCAGTTTGTAAATGGAGAACAATATGGAGATGTAGTAGCACAAGCAAGTGGTATTAATGGAATGTTTGCAACAATAAATTCAAATGATAAGTTAGAGTTTATATTTACAAATGAGACAAATGAAATTATAGAAGATTATGTTGAATTAGATGATAAAAGAGACACATGGCCTATAACAAGTGTTTTAGTAGCAACAAGTGAAGATTTAGAGACTGCTGGGGCAGTTATGAAAGACGAAAATTTAATAGCACAATATGGAGAACATTGGCTTAAAATATATTCTTATGGATTTGCTTATTCTACTGAGAAGTGCCAGCAATTGGTTAATGCAATATTTAACCAAGTAAAAGGACTTGCTTATAGTTCTTTTAAAAGTGAATATTCATTTTTACCATATTTGAGTTTAGGCGATAAAATACAATTTAGAAATAAAAAAGGAGAACTAATAAATAGCCTAATACTTAGGTATGAGACAAGCTATGATGAAATCACGTTTGAAGCTCCTAGCATAATAAATGCAAGTATTGATTATACTTTACCAGAAACTACAGAACAGAAAGTTAATAAAGTTGGAATTAAAGTAGACCAAGCTGAGAAAGAAATAGAGCTTTTAAACAAAAAAGTAGTAGACATTTCAACTACAGTTACGGGTTATGGCAGTGTAAATATAATAAATGCAAGTTTGAGCAAACCTTACAATATAACATTAACAGGAAATATCGACTATCCAGTTGTTGGCACAAAAAATAAAAAAAATTTAGTAGTTGGTAATTTTAAAGTTGATAGCCCTGTTTTAGAGTTGTACATAAATGATGAACTAAAACAAAGTTACAGTCTCCCAATAAATCATTTATATAGTTATAATGGTAAAAAAGATGAATTGCAAATTAATTATAATAAATGCACATTTATTGAAAAAATTGGTGTAGACAATAGCGGCTCAAAATATGTATTAGAAAACCCTATTATACACGACTTAGGTGAAATAAACATAGAAATACCTGAGGGAGAAAGTACACTAAAAATAAGAAATTTAAATATATCAATAACATATCTAAACAAAAATAAATATACCAATCAACTTGCTACTCAAGTAGAGGTAAAAAACGAAATAAAAGTAGCAAGTGATGAAATTTTAATACAAAGTAAATCAGAAATATTGGATAATGGTGACGTACTGATAGCTAGTATAAATACAACTTCAACTGGTAATGTTAAAATTAAAGCAAGTGATACAATAGCATTAGAAGGTACTACAACAGTTGGTGATAAAATAAAATTCAATTTAGATGGTTCAATAACAGCACAAGATTTGCGATTATTGGATGGCGGTAGAGTAATCGGTGGCGATGGACTACTGACTAATTTACAATTTATATCAGTTGGAGAACTAGACAGCGGTTTTACTTTTGTGGGTTTTAAGGAAATAGATTATTATTCACAATACGGTTATGCAGATTGTATTGTTGACGCATTTATTCCAGACAATTTCACAGTAACAAGTGCGTATATTACAATATATATTAGCTCAGAAGAAGTGTTCAATGCTAACAATGAGTCTGTTGGGAATGGTTATCCTAAACAATTAAAACTGTATAAAGGTAATTCTAATGAGATAACAAATTATTATGTTGCACCTAGTGCTGGAATATTACAACATTATGAGCCGTTATCAGGAGAAGAAATAGTAAACGCAATTAATAATCAGGCTTCATATACGCCTAGTATAATGCCAGGATATATTACAACAGTAAAAACAATTAATTTAAAAGAATCCTTGCTAGCTGGAAGAAATGTATTTATTCTACGCACATCATTGGACAGACCTGCTTCACCTGAATCGACAGGAAATTCCACACAACCATATTTGAACACAGGAATTGGGAAAATGGTACTAGATATAATTGGTTATATGAAAACAGAAGAAAATTATAATTAGTCAAAAGGAGGAATGAAAAAATGGCTAAAGATTATCAAAAAACAGAATGGAAAGATGGTGAAACAATCGTAAATGAAACAAATATGAAAAATATTGAAAATGGAATATACTTAAATAGAGAATTATTAAATGCTCTTTTACCAATAAATAAAGTAGAACTATTTTATGATGATTTAGACCATTCTAATTATTTTGGGTATACTTGGGAATTAATTTCGCAAGGCCGCATACCTATAGGATTGGATGCGAACGATACAGACTTCAATGAAATTGGTAAAATTGGTGGGGAAAAGAAGCATAAATTAATCGCAGATGAATTACCTCCGACTTATATCTATCCAAATGAAGGTAACAATGATCCTATTACTGGTGGCTTTGATACAACTACTGGTGTTAATTACTACTCATTAAAAACTGGCGTAACTAATAACAATAGTCCTAAGCTGACTGCTAATAATCCAATAATGCATACAGCTTTAGCACACGAGAATATGCCACCATATATTGTTATGGCTTATTGGAAAAGAGTTGCATAAATTGAAAAAATATGGAAACTATGATATTATAATAAAAAGGAGACAAAAATATGAAGAAGAAAATAGAAAAAATAAAAACCATATCAAAATACTTGCTTAATATACTTACAATTGTCAACGCATTAATCATTGGAATTGCTCCAATTTGGAATGTTAATGCTGACAAAATCACAAACACAATATCAGTTGTAATAGCAGTAATCTCTACATATTTATTAGGAAATAAAGTTATAAAGGAGATGAAATAATATGTTAAAAGGAATTGATATTAGTAAATGGCAAAACGGAATTGATGTAGGAACTACTGGAGTAGACTTTGTTATTTGTAAAGCAACAGAAGGAATCGGATATACAGACCCATGCTGCGATAAATTTTATCAAGCTGCTAAAAGCTGTGGCAAAAAATTAGGAGTATATCACTTTGCTAGACCAGATTTAGGAAACAGTGCAGAAGCAGAAGCTGATTGGTTTGCTAGTCAAATACAAGGTTATATTAAAGAAGCAATGTTAGTTTTAGATTGGGAAAGTGGTAACTTAAATAATCCAGCATGGGTAAAAGCTTTTTGTGATAGAGTTTATTCTAAAACAGGAGTTAAACCAGTCGTATATATGAGTGCAAGCCCAGCTAATAGTTATGATTGGAGTTCAGT
>ENA-ORSS01000748-ORSS01000748.1-human-gut-metagenome-genome-assembly--contig:-NODE-748-length-38009-cov-3.333061_pt1 | contig 38009 bp, 47 predicted proteins | sample MGYA00241899_ERZ509162 | MGnify/ENA primary metagenome ERZ509162 (study PRJEB26280, sample SAMEA2338641) | human gut metagenome | biome: human gut; feature: human-associated habitat; material: faeces... | reverse complement strand
GCAAGCCGGCTTGTGTCCACTTTGTGGGCACAAGCCTGAGCTTACACTGCGAAACCCGTGTTGGTTACCTTTCAATATACCCCCCTTCCTGTCTTCGTGTTTTGACCTTTTGAAGTTTCTTTGTCGCCTTGGGAGACTGGGCTTTCAACTGCGCCAATACCGGCTCCGCTTTTTGAGTTAAAAATTCCAAAGCGTTTTCCAAATCGGTAATAATCTGATTCAATTCTGGGGATATGCGTTTTTTCGCCGAATCAATAGCGCGCTTATAAAATTTCTGCGCTTTGGTAAATCCGCTGAAAATGTTTTTTACTTTCATCGAGCGCGTTTGTTTTTCTCCGACAGCTTTCGGTTTCGGCGAAGACGGTATCTTCTGTGTGCCAGGAGTTAGAGTTTTGCACAATTTTGCAATTTGTTTTCTACGGGTATTGCTTTGTTCGCCACGCTTTTTATTTTCGTATACGAAAGTGTTTTGATTTTGCCCAACAACTGCTCGTCGTTTATCGCATCTAACAGTTTCTTAACTTTCGCGCATTTGTAGAATTCGCTACGCGATATGAGAAATTTTCCCGCGTTCGGGAACATCTCCTTAAATTTTGTATAGCAGTTGATGTTTCCCTTTGATTTCCCGTCTTGCGGGACAATCTCTGGATTTTTCTGAAAAATCCGCAACGTCATTTGCCCCTTGCCAGATTCTACAAAATCCTTGATACGTTTCGCGCTTTCTCCGAATTCGATAATCGCCTTGCCTAAATCACCTCCGTTGTTTTCGAGATATGAATCTATACAAGACTCGATTTCGGCAAAACTTTCTGGAACTACTTTTTGTGAAGTGGCGTTCTGGTTTGACGTTGTCGGACATGTTTCTTCGGCAATTTCCACCTCGTCGATTTTTGCTGAGGGATCTCTGCCGAATGTATTTTGCATTTCAGGTAAATCAGGTTGTTCCATTGTCTACCTTTCCATTTGGGGTTGAACGAAGCGGTGGTCGTATTTAGCTTTGAGAATTTTCTCTACGCGCAATACCTCCGATTTTACATAGGAATGTGGTTTTCCAATGCACCGCATTTCGGGATACTTTTTCAGGTATTTCCCGAATGTCCTTCGCGACATTCGCAATATTGCGAGCGTCTGGTGAATGTCTATCAGTTCGACTCCGCAATATTCCGACAATTTTTTGTCGCTTAATTCGGCGGTCGTCCTGATTGTCTGCGCTATTTTAAGTAGCGACTCTATTTCTGAGTTATTTATTTCTATTATCATTTGTATCTTTTTTTAATGATTGTATTCATAAGTTTTACTGGATAAAAATTTACGCCTGTAAATTTTCCGTCGATTCCTCCGCCAAGCTTTGCGGCGTGATGGATAAGAATTTATCGGCATCATCAACATTGGCGCTGCCCATGTAGTGCTGAGCCAATGTTGCGTAGCCACGAATGTGCCCCATATCGGCAACGGTCTTTTGCGGACCGAATTTGAAATACGCGTATGTGGCGAAAGTATGCCGCAAAACATCCTGCGAGAGGGCAACCGGTAACTTGCGCCGCATTTTCCGAAACTTCCAATACGAGCCTTCAATTATGTTTCCTTTCCGCTCCTTCTCGGGAACGGCTTCCAAAAACGCCCATAAGTTTTCCGAAACATTTTGAGTGGCACGTTGCTTGCGCACCTTCGATGTCTTCCCCTGAATCGTGATAACCCTCGACTTGAAGTTGATGTCCGACCACTGCATAAAACGCTTCTCGAAATTGCCAATCAGTTCTCCCGGGCGGACTCCGTAAAACGTCATCAACGCAAAGCCTGCCAGATACTCTTTCGGAACTGATTTAAGCAGCGTTTTGACCTCTTCGACCGACAGAATTTTCGCAGGCATCGTGTCGCTATACTTGCGCACAAGCGTAACCTCGGCGGCAACGTCTTCCGTAATATATCCCTCACGCTTGGCGAACTTGAACAACGCCTTGATTACTTTGAGATTGTTCTTCTGAGACCCGCTAGAACCTATGTAAGCTTCGATTTCGCTTTTGAGAATTGTCGCAAAATTCCGAGTTCCCTTGAAGTATGGGATAAATCGGACACGCAGGTATTGGTCGTATTCTTTGAGCGTTTTGTCGCGGAGATTTATACGCTTACTGTGCGCCATAAAGTTGCGCACGCAGTCTTGCACCAATACAACCTTGTTGTATGAATTTAACTCGACGCGCCTGATGGCATCGTTGATTACAATCTCGGTGGACAACCCGCGCTTGTGGCATTCCGTGTTGAGTTTTAAGACGGCCAAACGAACGCCGCTTGGAATTGTCATATCCTCTGGGAGCGAATACTCGCTCCTAAGCGAAAACATAAAAGATTCCGCTTCGCTTTGGGTCGTAAACGACCTTGATTTTATTTTGCCCGCGTCGGGATAAAACACCAAATAAGGCGATTTGCGCCCGTCGCGGTACTCCACTCTGAGTGAATTTTTCTTCATACAAGGGAATGTGTTCCGCGGATAAAATTTCCACCAAAACACAGAATCCCTTGATACGTGCGTAGCACGTCCCGCGCCCACTCGGGCGCACCCTATAAAAACAAAAAGCGGCAAAGTCCCCTTTGCCGCCGATGTTTGTTGTAAGATGCCGTTAAACGCAAAATCCGATAGAATGGGTGTTTTGCTTTTGCTTAAAAATTAATTCACGTTGTAGAGTATTGATTATTTCAGATGTAGTTGGGTTTCCCTCGAAGCGTAATTGTTCGTACACGTTTTTGAAATCTCCTGCGCAAATACCGTCGAGCGTTTCCAAGTCGAGTGTGTTTGCAGTATTTGCGTCTATGGAAAAGTATTTTTCCAAAAGCGATTTTATTCCTTCGTTTGTCGGCGGACTAAATTTGATTTTCTTTTGAAAACGCCGCATTGTGGCGGAATCGAACGACTCGAACAAATTTGTTGTACAAATAAGGATTCCTCGGAAATCGTCCATCTGGGAGAGGAACTCGTTGACTTGGCTTATTTCATAACGTTGTTGCGCCAAGTTGCGGTCAGAAAAAAGTGAGTCAGCTTCGTCAATAAGTAGGACTCCGTTTTTTACTTCCGCCTCGGAGAATGCTGACGCTATATTTTGTTCGGCCTCTCCGACAAATTTTGAGAGAATGTCGGACATTCGCTTTACTATTAACGGGCAATCTAGCGTTTCGGCTATATATTTGGCAAACTCGCTTTTCCCCGTACCCGAAACTCCAAAAAACAATAGGTTCATCGAGGAATTTACGTCTCCCGCAAGTTTTGCATTTTGATAGGAACGCAATGTCGCCAGAAGTTTTTGGATATCGCAATCGGCGTTTATTATTTTTGAATCGAATTTATCCGAGCATGTTTTTGGTTTCTTCGTGAAATCCGATTCGCCGCGCAGGGTTGCGTATGCCGATGCAAAGGAGTCAATTATCGGTAGTATTTTGTGTTCATTCCCGTTCGCAATAACCGCTGCGTTTTCTATTGCAAGGCTGATTCCCGCGGGCGACAGCGAGTATTTTTCGCAAATTTTCGAGATATCTTTGTACATCACTGGCTTCAAATTGGTGGACTCCAACGCGCTCAAAATCGAATGTTTTTTTAGGCATTCTGAGACGTTTTTGAACCCGATTGAGAATGTAAAGCGTCTGCGTGTAGATTCATCCATTCCGTCGATACTGTTTGTTATCCAGATGCTTTTACCCTCGGCCTTATCGAGAATTTCGTTAATTTCACCTTTATCGCAGTTGCTTTTTTTGAAAATTCCGACATTAGATTCTATGTAGGAATCTACTTCGTCGAACAACGCAATGCCATTTTGTTGTTCAGCGACTCTGCACGGTAACAAGAATTTCATTCTGTTTGACTTTGAATTCGAATTTTTCTTATCGGAAAAGACAGGCTTACCCAATTCTTTTGCGAGCGAATTTGCGAATGCGGTTTTGCCCGTTCCTGGAAGCCCATAGAAAAGAATTTTACACCGCTTCCCCGATTGTAGAAGGCCTTTGACGATTTTAAGTTCCATTTCTTTAAGTCCAAATGTATCCAGCCCGAATGAAATTGACGGCTCGATTTTCGAGACCATGTTTTCACAATATCCCTCTGCTCCATTGCTGATGAAATCAAGAATGTCGTCGTTACAAACATAATTTTCATCGATGACACCTCTTTTGCGGAGAGCCGAGTTTATACCGAATAAACAGTAAAAGTTAGAAGCTTTCAAATTAAGAGCAGCCATAATAATACGCTGGCGCGACTTCACAGAAAAATTGTTGAGTATGCTTGTAAACCTTTCGAGAATCGTAGCAGTTACGCAATATAAAAGCGCGGACATTTCAGCGTCGGAAAAATTCCAGAATCCCCTGATTTCTTCGAACCCTTTATAATTTTGCCAACGCGGTTTCTTCCCGAAAAAGTCCGAAAGTATTTTCCGAAATGTTTTCACATTTTCAGGTGTCATAGCCTTTTGGTAGTCAAAACACGAGTCAAGTCCGCTGAATCTTCTTTTATTTGGGAATCCCGCGCTCTCGTCAAAATCGAAATGCGCTGAGAGTTCACCCAAAAACGTACTGGGTAAAAGTGCCCGCGAATATAAGATAAATTCGGCAATTCCCGGATATTCTTCAACGAGTTTTGAACCGAAAATGTTGTAGATATAATATGCGCCGAGCTTGTCTTCGTTTAATTCCTGATACCGTCTTGCCATACTATAATATATGCGCAAAAAATACGTTATTTTGCAGATTTATTTAAATAAATGCCGAATACAAATATCTACACCCGAAACGCTCCAATTCGAACCGAGTGGAGTATAAAAACACGACTTATTCAAGCGTTCTGCCAAAAATTTGCATTGAGCGGCATAAAAGAAGAAATCTCTTTCCGAAAAATCGAATGAAAGATTTTTGAATATCTTTACGTCGGCAAGCGGACAATGTTTTGGGGCAAGCATTGTCCCTATCGTAGATTTCTCGCGAAGTGTCAATTTCTGCGAGTATTCGCCCAATAAAGAGAAACTGTCAAACAGATTTCCTCGCGACAGTGTATCGTATGTACGTTTTAACTTTCCTGTGTTTATTTCGGTTTTGTGGATCCCGATTTTTTCGAAAAAAACATCTTTTTTCTTAAACAAAATTCCGTTGCAAAGCCTATTTTTACACCATTTTTGAGTTGAAATAAAATCGGCATTTTCAATAAACGCGCTTTTGGCTACAGACAAAATTTCCTTTTCTCTAAAGATTAACATACACTATGTATCTCATCCTATAGTAAAGAAATTTCATTTCGCCGATAACAATTTCCCGTCTATAAATGGAACGTCTTTATCTATTTTTGGGCATTTAACTCCCTTTTTTAAATCTGCAACATATTTTCTTTCACGCTTGCGTCTAATGGATTCTGACGCTTCGAAGTCATTTTTCCAGCGGTAAACATTCGCACGAGATTCTCCAAGTAGTTTTATCAATTTGGGCGCAGTAATTTTAGAGCATCGTAGCAAGTATACGATTATTCTATTAGGAAGTCCTTTTTGCTGCATTTCCGGAATAATTTTAAGAAACAAATCAGGCTCAATCCTTGATAGAAATGCGAGAAATGCTGTTATCGCAAGATATTCTTTGTTCCCTATTTTCCCCATTCCCCAGTAATCCTTTAACAGTAGAATGTGGTATTCCATGCGGTAATCATATTCAATCCCAACCGATGTATCCTTATTCCCTTTTAAAAATTTTTTGGAGTATCTTGAGTTTAGTTCTTTTACGAGATCAGTTATAAAATATTTATCAAAATCAACTGCAATGGAAATTCTTTCTCTTGTACTAAAAGATTTCTTTTTCCTTTTTGAAAAGACTTCCTCAAACAGCTTGGGGGAAATAAATCCCATTAGTGTCTTTTCTACAATTTCATCTTTTTCTTCGGGTGATATATCTGGGTATAAACGTTCTACCTCTGAAACACAAAACGAAACAACCTGTCTCATTTTTATTTCCTCTTGGAATTGCTCATTGTTTCTTATTTTACTATCTTCCATTGTGTTGCGATATTTTGAAAATTTTGACTAGAAAACAATTAATTGATATAATAGAACAGTATGGCTTCAACAAACGTTAAATACACTGTTCTTACAAATTACGTCAACGCTCCCACAGAAAGGAATTTCAACAAAATTGCTACTGTGTTTATAGATGACATCAATATGATTGTTTATTCAAATACTTACGATCACGAATATAACATATTCGGGGAAGACATTACAAGTAAAACTTTGCTGGTTTTGTGGAACAAATTGAAAGACTTCAAACTAGATTCCGATCCGCAAATTGCTGTCAGTTCTTTTACAAAATATCTAAAAAACATTGTCAAAAATATATTAAAAAGAGAAAAATCTGAACATTTTAAAAGGATGAGTCGGTATCTCTACCTTGACGATATATGCGGGAATTCAGAAGATTTGGATGCAATCGAAACGTATGACGTTCCGTACGAAGACTGCGGTTTCAGGAGAATCGAACTCAGAGATCTCTTTGATGCGGTGAAAAATTCGCTGTCGGGAACTAAAAGAAGAAACTTTGATATGGTTTTCGATTCAGTTGTAAACGGTTTTGGAACTGACGACATTTCTCAAAAATATGGAATTATCGCATCAAAATTTTTCTTGAACAAACATAGGACAATCAAAGAATTGAGAGGGTGTATCCCCCTCTAATTTCCGATCCGTTGTGTATCTAAGGTATTTAAAAAATATCTTCTTCGTTCCATTTTTTTAGAATTTCAAGGCTTGTTTCAAGCCCGTCTGCGTAGTGGCCAAAAAGTTCCACCAAGTCATCATGGGGAATTTCACGGTATTTATTGCAGTATTTTATTAGTCTGGGCTTGAACCGAAGTACACCGATCCAATCTTCGACAGTCAGTTCTTTTAAAATATTACATTCCAAAACTAGTTCTGGTTTTAAACAAAGTATTCCCGCCCAACCAGAATGGTAGTTTTTTGCCAGTTTTTCATAAAAATCTCTTCCTACGGATGCGGAAAATAGTTCTATCCATTTGGCGTAATTAAGCTCATTCCATTTGTCGAACCATAATGAAAATTCGGGGTATCTTCCAAGGATTTGAACCCAGTCAAACAACTCAATTTTGCCCCAATTCCCGTATTTTACTGCCATTCTCGGATACAACACTTTTAGCGCGTCCCAGTCATAGTTTTTTACATCGTCGGGAAGAATAATTCCTTCCGATCCGAAACCTTTTTTGTATAACGACATACGTCCGCGCGGGTATTGCTTTGCTAATCTTTCAAAAGACGGCTCTTCTCTCAATAGGAAATCCCAATGGCTTACATCAAAATTTATCCAATTCTGGAATTTATTTGCATTCTCAGGATCTTTCAAAAGCGCGATAACTCCACCATTGGGATAATCAAACGCAACACTCGCATATTCAGGGCGGCGTTGCAGCAGATATTCCCAATCGGAGAAGCTGAAATCTTCGGCATTTGTTTTGTCTATTTCTCCTGCGACTACGGATTTTGCGACGGCAAAACTTCCGTTGTATGGCGACAGTGTTGTGCTTTTCAAAACGCAGACGGGAATTTTCCAGAAAATGTCCTCCCATTCCGTATATGAAAAATCGCACAAATTCAAAAATTTGCTGAACTCGCCGATGTTCCGCTTCAAAAAAACGATTTTTTCGGATTGTGATAGTTTGCTGAATTCCTTTTTTGTCATATCGCTCCTGCATATAAATCTGCCGATTCGCCCCCTATATTTCAAAGAAAAATATTTTCATTCGAAATATCGCGGCGTAACGTTTACATCATATACTATATGAAAAATATTTTTTTAGTGTTGTTTGCGACCATATTTCTTGCCGCCTGCGGCGAAGAGAACATTACTGATCCCGTTGTTTTTTACGATTCGGGATGGCGTCAATACAATGTATCGATGTCGGTTCGGTGCGGAATTTTTCAGTTTGAAGATGCAGCGGAAAATTCCCCACAGGAGAAAATCAATAAAATGCTACTAGACGAGTTTCACAAAAAAGAAGCCCATATTTTGAAGACTCTCACTGAAACCGCTGTGTCCGAATTTCCGTCCTACAGGGCTGAGCTTCGCGGAACGAGCGAACTTTATATGTGTACTCCCGAAGTTGTGTCGGTAAAAAACAAAATGTATTATTATAATAACGGCGCACATGGCGAAATCTACGAGACGGGGCTTAACTTCAGGATTCTTCCCGACGGCAGCGTAAAGCTTATGCGCATTTCCGACTTGTTCGACAACTCAAAAGATTGGCTAACTCCCCTTTTGATAAGAGCCGTTCGTGGTCTGAAAAGGGAATACGGCGCGGAAGCTTTTTGGGACGGAAGCGCCGCAGAAATAGAAGCGGAAATTTCCACCAGCCCCGACAAGCCGAAATACATACATTCATTTGTCTACACGGGACGAGATACGCTGATTTTAATTTTCAATGAACTCTCGCTTATGCCCAACGCCCAAGGAATGCCGATAGTCGAAATTTCAACAGAAGATTTGCCGCATTATAAGGGTATTTCCCCATAGGGATGACACGTTAAAAGGAATTGGGATTTTGCGTTGTTTGCCTCGTTTTACCTTCCTCTTTTTCTCTATCTATAAAATTTCTTGTGCGACGGCGGCTGTTTTAAATTTATGGTTTACGCGTTGAAGATAGATATTGGTATGTAGTTGTAATGTAGAATAGAAAAAACAAAAAATTGATTAAGAAAACAGAAGACTCAACGTGTAAATTAAATACCCGCACTTTAATTTTTTTTGCAAGAATTATGACCCAACTTGTGATTATACAATGTTAAGAAAAAATTATGAAAGAATCGTTCAATAAAAAATGTAGAAAATTCATCTTGCTTCTGAAAAATAGGAAACCGTCGAGGGACATCACAATCTTTGATGAAGATGTTTGGTACAACTCGGCGTATTCAACTGTTGCTCGGGCATTGGGTAATATCAAAAAGGCTGATGGTAAAGATTACCGTAAGTGGCGTGAAGAAAACTTCGAGAAGATGAAGAAGATGATTCTCGACTTGTTGTCAAGGTTGTCGCCCAATGGAACGGTAAGCATTTATAACGAAATGCAAAGAATAGCGAATACGTGCAACGTTCCCATTGGAATTGTGCAAAAGATTGTGGGGATAATGATAAAATACATTGTCGCTAATTACTACGGAGACTTCTGCTCGGGAACTGAAGAAAAATTCGATTCGGGAACTGTAGGTAAGAAATATCCTTGGGTGAAAGATAGGGACTTTGTAAATACACTCCCCATTCCCGTTGATTCGAAAGTGTTGTGGAGTCTAAAAGAACTTGGGGCGAACTTAAAGATAAAACAGATAGGAGATTATGCCAAAATTGACGGATTGGCGTGGAGTAGAATCGATATCGATATATACAAAAAAATCCAAAAAGAAGTAGGTAGGCTGTCAGGGGATGATGGTATGTTGGGATTAGAGATGAATGATTTATGGAAATAATCCCCGAGAAATCGCGAAAGTTACTTGGCTCGTTTGCGAAAATGACTCCGCGTCAAATCCGCAAATGGGCAACGCTCGGCTGGGCGTCGTATGGGCGGTTTGTCCAGATGAATGCGAACGACAAACCTGCCGGTAGAAAGCAATATCTCGGTTTTGTTCTTAAAAATGTATTCGGCGAAGAAAAGCCTCAGATTGTTGCCGACATAGAGCCGTTTTATCGGGAAATTCTCAGTGTATATCCCGATTGGGAATCAATGTCAGTGCAAACACAAAACGAGTATCTCTTCGCGGGAACAGGTTTCTTATGTTGGCAGAATTTGCCATGTCCAAAGTGCAACAAAGACCTCTTGGCGGAAGCGAAAGAATTTTTTTTGTCGGCAGGACATGGCACATATGCGAAAGGAATAAAGTCGGTCGAACTTTTGACGGGAATAAAAGGTACAGCAAACAAGGTTTACGCTATTTACTACGAACGCCCAGTTTGTAACTCAATGATTATTTTTACAACCTACAAAAATATCGAATACGACTTCGCCCTCAGCGTTGACGGGTCTGTCGATTGCATTGTAAATCGCGACGGGAAATTTGTTTCCTGCTTCGATTATGCTCCTTGTCCGCCGATTTATCGCGAGCTGTTTGTTATGAAGATTCGAGAATATTTGGAGAAAATTTTAGTGGGAATGAAATAATTTTTTTTTAACCGCACATAGAAAAGAATAGAAAGGTTTAGTTTATGAAGACTGTATTAATAATATTGGCAATTGTCCTCGGAATATATTTCTTTTCGAGCGACGACAAAATGGAGAAAGTGAAGGCGGCAGGAAGTGTTGTCGCTTCCAAAAGCGAAATGGCGATGGTTGACGTTGCTGGTAAACAAGAAGTAATTCTCGAAATGGCCGAGAAACGCATGGAATCGCTTCGGAAACGCTTGATTGCAGTAAAAAGCACCAAGCGCATGTTAAAGCGCAAAATGGAGGATTCAAACCTGTCAACAGAATCAAAGGAAAACTATACGAAGCTTATGGCGTCGCTTGAAAAATGCGAAAAGAAGGGGGAACAGGCTTTGACTAATGGCAAGATGAAGCTGGATGAACTACGCGTAAAGCTCGAAATGATAGATACAGAAATCTCCATTGCAAAAACAAGTTCTAGTCTGATAAAAGACTACGATTTTTCCTCAAACAACAGTGAAGTAAAAAAACTTATCGAGTCGCTCGAAAGGGAACTCGACAACGCGAATGCCGAGCTTGATGTGGCAATGTTGGAAACCAACTAAAATGAAGTTTATCATTCCAATGCTGTGCGCACTCCTTACGGGATGCGCATTTGTCGAAAAAATCGATCCGTATATGCGTTGCCCTGAATATTGCAAGAGGTGTCATCCTGTTAGTATACACGGTGAACCTTCTTGGAAAATATTACAAGGTATATGCGACGAATCCTGCCAGATATGCGAGAACAGACGGATTCAAAGTGAAACGCCTACATGGAACGAACGCAAGGAAACTACACTTGCTCGTATGGAAAATAAATTTAATCTACCCTCCGAGGTCGAGTTGTTTTTACATGAAGCAATGCCGATAGTGGAAAAAGAGCGCGCTATTCTTCTAAAAAAATACGCAAAATTACGTAAAATATATAACAATTTAGATCTGACAAAATCCAAGACATATTCAACCCCGTCCAGAAAAATCTGTGACATCAAACGGGAATCGGTATTTTCAGACTTGATGGCTTTCGCGGAAAAATTGTGCGAGCTTAATTCGGATATAGAAAAAGTATATATAAAATATCAAACTACGACTGATAAAAGCGATAATCTTAATGAACTAATAGATGAAATCGATAAAATTTCCGCCAAGATTTCAAGAATTAACGAAGAAATAAAATAGAATAAAAACCGAAAAAAAGCCGCATGAGCGGCTTTTTATTTTTAAGACTAAAATCCTAAAATTTCTTTAATAAGCACAAGCATAAATGCCGCAACAAAGGGCCACGCAAGCAATGTTCCACAGCCCTTCCCCACGGCTCTTTGCCCATCCCACGGAATAACGCCTAATATCCATCCCAATGGTTTTGCAATAAACAAAGCGGGAATAAGACAGAGGATAAAAACCACTAAATCCGTCCACCCCATTTTGATGTCTGAAACCGAATTTGTAGTCGCTACGTCCGAAACGGATGTCGCCGCCTCTTGCGCATACGAAACGATAGGTAAAATTAATGTCAATGCCAAGTATTTGTATTTATTGATGTTCATAAAATGTTATATTATAGTGAACGAATGTAATTCCCGTATATATCATACACAAGAGTATTGCCGGAATCTCTAACCGTAACAGATTGTTGAGTATACCCGACCAATAACCCATTTATATTGGATACATAATTACCGTCTGTATCGTAGACGTAAATAATATTACCATCTTGCTTACAAGCACCAATACAACGGCTGCGTTTACGTTCAGTTTCCGCCTTTTGATATTTGCTTAAGTCGCTAAACGCTTCTTTGAATAGAGATAATATTCCCATTTTTACCTTTCTGTTTTGTTTTTTTTATATAGAATTTACTTAATCAAACCTTGTCACATAATATAAATGCACAGAAACCCGCTAAATATTCTAAAATTTTTGCTTTGCTACGAATATTTCGGAAAAACGAAAAGATAATAATCGACCCACAAGGAAATTGCCTTTTTGACATTATGGGAAACCCATACCCCTCCCTTCCCCCTTCTCCTCAACGCAACTTTGCTCTGTAACTGCAATGGAAATTTTGAGGCAAGACAGCTCAACATTAATCAAAGATATGACGCCAATTTTGCCTAAGTATCCGAGTCAATATATTAACGCGGATAACAAAAATCGGGACGATGACAAATCTTTTACCCCTATTTTAAAAAATCCTATAACATTTCTTTTTGGGAACGAGAAAAGTCTCATTTTATAAAAAATATATATTTTGCATCTATTTGCAATTAAGCAATATATTCACATTATCATATTGACAGTTAATCTATATAATCCGCTCATTGATTGTAAAAAATTAAATATTTGTCGAAATATTTTGGCATTTTTTATGCATTATTTATTTCGCCAGGTTTTGTTAAGAGAAATATTTTCTCTGTCAACTGTATCTTGGGCGTGTTCTTTGACAGTTTGTATATCTGTTAGTTTTTTTAAATTCAATGTCCTTTAAAATATTAGGACATTTTTTTCGTACAATTAAACTATTAAATTAAAAAAAGGAGAAATATGATTATCGAAAATGTTAAAGAAGAAATTATAAAAATTATAAATTCGCTCTTCCAGGATTGCGATATTTCAACAATCCTGTCGGGAGATGAAGAATACATAGAAGTTAATTTTGGAACTAAATCGAATGTACTGCTTGAAATTGGAGAACTTGTTGAAATAATTAAAAAATTTGTTGCAAGCCGTGTGATTGAGAAAATAAAAGAGGAAAATGGGTTCAATAGCGTTCCGTTTGAAACGTTTATAGAAAAATTTGCCGGTTTGTTTTCGGCCGCTCAACTTAAAAGCTTGGTGAAAAATGTAGCTTTTATGACTTCCAAAGAATTGTTGGGAATATGTGAAATGATAAAGATTAAATACGAAGATGAAAAAATTAAGGATGAGAAAGGGGAAAAAAAGTATGAAGAATGCATAAAAAGCATAATAAGTACAATAGTAGAAAGAGGTGGTGGAGATAAAAAGTTTTGGAGGGAGATGTTGGAAAAAGTAGAAGGGTATGACATAAGCGATGTAAATGAAATGGTTGAGAAAAAAATAGAGGAGTCGATGGAGTTTTAAACTCCATTTTTTGTTTGTAATAATTATCGGTAGAGTGTATATGATTTTATGTATGAGTAAAATGGTTGTCGGTAGTGGTGTTTGCCCGTTGGCTGTTCATTTTCGAATGAAGTCGGGCGACATTGAAGAGGTTGTCGGCAGGGTAAAGTCGTTAAAATCTGAAATCAGAAAAGGCGGACGCTTGTTTAAAAACTATCCCGAAAGTCTGTTCGCTGAAATCCGTTCGTGGGGGGATGTTGAGCCGGGTTATTTTTACGAAGAGGGGGCGAGATCTTCGATAGTAATTGCGTTGAAGGTAGTTAAAAATTTTTGCGAAGACGATGCCGATTGCGCTATTGCGTACACATCGGGCGAACGCAGTGGCGGGGCGACGGCGGCAGTCGAGAAATCCCTGTCGGGAAAGGGTATTCGCCCGCTTTTTGATTATCTGCCCGACGGTAAGGGCGACAGCCAAATTGATGTCATGTTTGAAGACCTTTCGGAGCACGAAACCGCGCGTGTTTATCAGGCTTCGCGCACATCGTTTAAGTATAGGTTCAACTTGGAAAAAACGGAGGCTTCGCTAGGTTCGAAAATAGATGTTTTATTGCTGAATCGAGCGGCGGCGGGCGCAAAGAATGCCGCGTCGCAGTTGTCGGAACGTGGGTCGTACAGAGTTCACAATTTCAGCAGGCATGTAGGAGTGTCGGAGAATGTCGAAATGCTCGAATCTGCAAACTACATTTTCATCACCGACCCCGCAAAAGACCCTACCATCGCCCGCGATTTAAAACGCTATTTCGACGTCGAAACGCTCGATGAACTTGCCCGCCGCATTCTTGAAATAAACGGGCTTAGGCGAATGGTCGTCGTTCCGCCGTCGGACGAGTGCGAAAATCTGCGCTTTTACTGCGCGGGTTTCAACAGGTGTGTTGAAGTCAAATGCCCCGACAGCCCGAGGGCTCGGACGGCTTGGCTCAACGGCGCGTGCGTTGGACTTGCGTTGAAAAACTGGTCAGGTAAAGCTCCGTTCGCGCTGGACGGCTATTTCCCGAAGACATATTCGGATTTCGAAAAGTTTGCGGATTGGTCGGTTCAGCTGGCGTACGCGGAAAGCCCCGACGCAAACTTCGCAATTAACGGTTCATGGATTATTAAATAAAAATGGGACGAAATATTATAGGAGACAGCATTTGCGTTTTGCGCGTAAAAGTGGAGGCCGAAAACGGTTTTGACGAGCAGGTTGCCGAAAAAATCGGCGAATTGCAGCCGCAGGTAAAGGCGGGGATTTTCGACGAAAATTATCCGCGCTCGCTTGTAGACTACGTTGCGAAAAACATCGGCAATATCTTGAACGTCGAAATATCTGGCCCGCGCAGCGCGATTGCGATTCCGCTTCGGGTGGCGAAAAACTTTTCTCCCGAAAGCGGCGTTGCGTTTTCGTCGAAAGTGGGCAACGGCGGCTGCGGACGGCTGATAAGGGATTTCCTCTCCGAATGGGAGATAATTCCCGCTTTGCAAACCGCCGAAAATTCCGACAGCCACGTCGAATTTAAATGCGTCTGTCCGTGCGGAGAATTGAGCGAAGTTGTTATAAAAAAATCTTCCTCCAAGTCCTTCAAGCACGCGTTTGACATCGACGAAATCGAGAATTCGGTCGGCGTGAAATTCGATACAATCCTCGTCAACCGTCCGAGAGCGGGGCTTGCCAAGGCGGTTGAGAAAATTAGAAAGCGCGAAAATCCGCTCGTGTCGCTGATTGTTCACGACTTTTCGAAATACCAGTCTCCGGCGGATTACTTGGCGTTTCTTGAAAAGTCGGACTATGTTTTTATAACGGCGGAGGATAGCGATAAATCCGTAATTCGCGGAATGCGGAAAGCCTTGGGGGCGAACTCGTACGAAGAACTTGGCGAAAAGGTCGTTCAGTACAAATTGGGAGAGGTCGGCAGGCGCATGTTTCTGCTTCCGCCGCATCGGGACGCCGAGCAAAAATTCATAACGTTTTTTCAAACGGGATTGACGCCGGTTCGCGTTGAAGTTCCCGATAAAATCAGACTCAAATTGAAAACGGCGTGGCTCAACGGTGCGTGCGTTGCGCTCGCCGCCAAAGATTGGGACAACGCCGAGATGGAAGCTCCGTTCAGGCTCGACGGCGTGCTTCCTGCGGCGCAGTCGGACCTTGAAACGTTCGCAAATTGGGCGGTGAACATCGCCTATTTCGGTTATCCTGACAAATATTTTAAACCTGAAAGAAATTTGATTTTAAGATGACAAACGAAGAAAAAGCAAAAATTATTCTCGGTTCAAATGCCGTCGAACGGCTGCCGCAAAAGGGCAATAGAAACGTCGGAATGTATGTGCCCGTCGGGGCGCATAAATTTTCGGATAGCTTTGCCCGCGCGGTTTGCAAATTCTACAAAGGCGACGGCTCGACAAAGGGCTTCTGCGAAGGTTACATGCCGTTCCACAAGCGCGACTTCCCGAAAATCGGCGCATTGAAAAATCCGCTTATTCAACAAAGCCTTGAATGCGGAATATTCGAAGTGGAGGGCAATCCCACCCCGTACTCGGTATTTCAGTTCATCGAAGGGCGAATGTTGCGCGACGTCGTCGAGGCGGAAAGCCCGAGCCTTTCGGAAGACGAAGCAATAACGATTCTGGACGATATGTTCCGCGGCGTGTGGATTCCCCTGTGGGTGGCGGGGCTTCGTTTCCGCGATGGGCACACCGGAAATTGGGTGCTTGGCGACGACGGGCACGCGTATATGATAGATACCGAGCAAATCCGCAAAGACGCCGCCGAATTTTTGTACAACGGCACATCGTGGGCGCAGCGCGATAGGCACGAAAAGATGTGCCTGCGCTTGGTAAGCGGAATTTTCGCCGACTTGCTGAACGCCTGCGGAAAAGGCATCGGTGACACTGCGGCAAAGAAAATTCTGGCGCAAACCGAATTTCTCGCCGCTCTGTCGGTGCTTGGGCGGGGCTCGACCGATACCGCTCAGGCGGAACTTGAATTAAAGAAATGCATTTCTTTATTTTTTCGATAATTTTTAAACGTCTAATCGGCATTAATAATTATTGAACTCAAAAAAAGGTACTAAAAAGATGGATAACGAACCCGCAAAATTGACATTTCCCGCCATCATCTTCGACTTTTCGATAGACGACGAAGTGAAGTATGAAACGATGAAAAAGCATTCAGACATCAAATCACAAATGGAGCTGATTGCGATGTATCGCTATGGACCTGGATTTCTATACGCGGCAATGAAAGGCGCGGCCGAATTTATTTCGAACATGATAAGCATGTCCTTGGATAAAGGAGATACCAAGGCCCAGACTTTCATTCTTAATTTCATAAACGCGTTTATGTTTTGTTTTGATAATAAGGATGTAAGGAACGCTTTTTATCTGGAAATAAGCTTATATCTTCGGGATGAATCTCTTTGGCGGATAAGTCCCGATATGGCGGTTTCGCACTTGCTCGAAACTCCCGATGACGCCGAGAAATGCAAATGCTTCAACCTCTTTAAGGGCGGGCACTGGTGCGCGTTGTTGTCGAAGCATCCCGAGAAGTTTGAAGCTATTGCGGACAGGTACGACGGGTTTAAAAAACTAATCTATTTCCACGAAGAGAGCGACGACGGTTCTTGGCATGTGGGATATTCGGAAGTGCTTTCGTATTGGGGCAATCTTTTGCGGGCGCAGCCGCGCTTCAAAAATAAGTGCAGAATTTACAACGGCTTTGCCGATTTTTGTTCCGAATCGCCAGACCCCTTGCCTTCCGAAGTCTTGGAGTGTCTGTTTAAAGGCGATGAAATTCGGGTACAGCTCATCGGTTATGACGAAGACGAATTAAGCGAGTATTACAGTGGCGAAAACGGATGGGTAGAATTGCTTAAATCTACAAAGGAGTTTGACGCCGAATTTGAAGAATTTCAGGCGTATTATTCCCTTATCGACAACGACTGGAATGACGTATTAAAGGTTCGTCCCGAATTGGGGAAGTTGAAACCCGCCGAACGCGATTTGGGAAAATACCCCAGTTTTGATTTTTCGGATTCGCGCAGATGCGAAAACGACGATTGGAATGAATGCGATGTCGGGGGCGTTGAAAACCCGACGCTAATTCTCAATAAAACTAAAATATCAAAACTTTGGGATAAAATTATTGCAAAACAGAAACAAAATGATAAGATAGAAAAAGACGACGTTAATTATGAAAATGAAGGAGAATAAAATAACGGATTCTGAAATTGAAAAAATCGCAAATGAAATAGTAGCCAAAATTCCGATTTCGATTTTTGACGATAAAGCCGGAGAACTGGGGATTCGAATCCCAAGTGCTGGTTGCGGTAATGGAACTTGCGTTTGCAAATCAAAATGTTACAATGTTTGCAAGGACTTTTCTCCTGTCTCATGCCTGTGCAAGGAATTTGGACACAATTATTGCCAAGATCCTACGTTGTTGAAAGGCATGAAAGTTCCCGCGAGTTATTCACACTCCGATTGCTTCGCCGGTGCGGACATTAAAAATATTCCCAATTACAAGGTTTGCAGATTGGCACTGAGGCTGATGGCGAATAATTCTGTGTCGGCAACTCCATTATATTCAATTACCGATATTATAATTTCCATTTTTGCATGGGGTGCAGCAAATATTGCGCACAGTGGGCGACATTGGAAAACATGGATTGCTGACACAGCCAAAATTTCCAGCCTGACTTCAACGCTTAAAAATATTAATGCCAATGGGTATTCTGATACTGATATGAGAACCTTACTGCTTTTGCCGGGTGTTGGAATCTCGTTCGCTTCAAAAATAATGTTTTTCTATTCGAAGAAAAACGATGCGTTTATATTGGATAAATTTACAAATGAACACCTTTTGGAAATACTAAATCCGCTGGGGCTTACTTCCGAAATTTGTCTCAGGCTTGGTCTCCCTTCCGATAGCAAACTTAATTTTAGGAATCAAGATACTGAGAAACAACTTGTTCTCTATAAATTATATAATGAAATTTTGAAAGAACTTGCCCAAAAATTAAATCTTAGTTCTGGTGAACTTATTGAAATATTGCTTTTTTAAGTAAAAACAACAAGATCCCGCAAACGTTGTGGGGTCTTGTTGTAATTACATATCAATGGCATTTGGATTTGTCGCATTTCGTATGCCCAATTTCATCGCAAGCATTAGTGCTATCCAAAACGAATCATAAGACCCATATGAGGCTAATTGTATTCTAACCATTTTAGTTGTGATAACTTTGCATCCATAAAAATGCAAGTAAGTGTCGTAAATAGGGTTGAATGGAAGTGTGATTAAACTTCCTTCCCCATTTTTCCTCCGGTACCTAAAACCGTTTTTAGAGTTGAGTCCTGCTCCTGTTATTATAGCAGTGTTATTTAGACTTGGAAAAGTCGTATTAGCGACTGAGCTAAGTACAGTTAAGAATTGAGTTTTATTTAGTGGTGGCATGTTTATATATATTTGATTATTTTGTATATGTTTAATGTAATATCTATATTAACCAAAAAGATCTTTTATATCTTGGGGTGTTATGATTTCATCTGTTGGATATCCCCGTGCTTTGACTATTAAATCATCTATGTCTTCGCCATATTTTTCTTTATAAAACGGTTCATACTTTTTTGTTTTTTCATCCTGCCATGCGAGTTCACCCATTCTATTATAGAGACTTATAAGGAAATCTATATTTCCATTTTGTTTTCTCATAGATTCAAAAAGGTCGGCGGCAATCTTTAAATTTCCGGAATACATTGCTATTGAATAGGGTGAATAGACATATAGGTAAATATAGTTGTATTTGTCGAGCAAGTGTAAAATATACTGTGGATTTTCTCCAACGTTAAGATTAGGAACTTTTATCTTCCAGTATCCGATGTAGTTGCCCCAGTTTTCTCCAGCGTTAAGATGAGACTTTTTCAAATCAAATTTCATTGATGTTTGGTTTGACACGATTCCAGCAATACAAAATTTGGTGGCGTTTGAAATGCTGGCATAAGAATTGTATAATTGAAACATTTCCCATTTTTTGATGTCTTCGTCGGTATTAAGCTTAAAATACAAATCTTCATTCAGCATTAAATAGTCGAATGGCGACCAATTAAAGATGTCGCGATATGGATTCAGGTCGTGTTGCGTTATCTTATTTAACGTATTGAAGATTTCTTTGTTCCCTCCAAAAATGGCATAGTAAAGTGCATTCCAGTTAAACGGAGCAGAAATTGCGGCAATATATGCGAATTGTTCCTCCTTTTTTACTGCTTCAATCAGCAAATCAACCGCGTTTTTATTTCCGAGAAAAGCTGCGTACATTAACGGGGTTCTGCTTTCCGAATCGCGTCTATAAATTATAGACGGGTCTTTGGTTAAAGACTGCTTTAATGAATCGCAGTCTTCATCGTCAATATATTTGAATATTGCGTCGTTTATGGATTCTTTTGTTGAAATTGAATCGAACCAATCTCTTATGAATTGAACATTCGGAATGAACTTGTTTTCGGCAAAGTAGTTTTTTGTTGTTTTCATATTGTTTATTCTATCGGTCTTTGTTCTAAGATTGCGTCAATGCAGGCACTTTCGTTGGAGCAGTAGCCTGCGAAAGCGTTATCGCCAATTACAAACAGGGTTTCTTTATTGAACGGTATGTCTGTGGTGGGCGGAATTACGGAATCAATTCCGCAATACGGACAAATTAAGGTTTGTCCATTGTCAGTAAAGTATTCTTCGGGAATTTCTTTGGGGTAGGGAAATATTTCTCCGCAATGGTAGCAGCCGCAAACTCCCGCTTCTTCGAGTGCTTTCCTATTCTTGAAACTGTTATGCATACATGCGTCTATGTCTATGCCGTCGTAGACGGAATCCATCACGCCTTTAGGCATGGGAACGGCGAACTTTAACTCATAGCGTAGGTATTGCGATTTTTTTATGATTTCTATTGTTTTGAACAGTTTGTCTTTTAGCTCCGGCGATTCGCGCTCTATGCGGGAAATAATTTCCGAATCCCGTATTGCCAGTGCAGCAAGGAAGTCCATCTCAAGCCATCCCACATATGTTATTTTTGCAAGTTCGCTCAGCTCGCTGTATTTTGATGCAAGTTCGGGGCTGTTTCCCAATGCTTCTATCAAGTCGATTTCTGACTTAGGCGGAAGTCCGATGAGGATACGGGGTTTGTTATTTGTGTAGCTCATATATTATAACCTCATTTGCTAACAGTTATTGTTTTTTGTGTTTTTTCTTAAAAGTCAAATTCAATCTCCCGCATAAACTACCGAATGAGATTGCTCCTAACAAAGATAGTTTTTCTTCCGTGATTGGAAATTCATCGGTGGACGGAATTACGGCGTCTATTCCGCAGAACGGACATATTGCCGTTTGTTCTGTTTGCGATTCCATGTAGTTTTCCACTTCGTTTGGCGAAAAAATGCGTCCGCAATGGTAGCAACCGCAAAGTTTCGACTTCGATAGAATTTCTTTGTTATTGAGAGAAAGTCGGAAAATTTTGTCGAAATCCACGTCGTCATAGATTGAATCGAACACTCCTTGTGGCATGGGGATTGCGTTTTTTAGGAGGAATTTAAGGGCTTCCGAGTTTTTGATTCTGTCAATGTTTCCCAGCACTTCCTGCTTCAATTCCGGCGATTCACTTTCAACAAAGGCCAAAATTTCGGGTGTTCTCATTGCGAAAAGGGCAAGATACTCCGTCTTTACAAAGCCGCGGTAGGCGCATTTAGCAATTTCTTTCCAGCAATCACATTCGGAGGCACGTTCGGGAAATGTTTTGAGTATTTGAACCCAAGTGTTGGCGTAGTTTGCCCGATATTCGTCGAATTTTTTGACGAAGAGAGGCTTTTTATAAAGTGCGAGCCAGTCGAAGTCGGAAAAGTCGTCGAATTTATCGCATTTTTCTTCAAGTTCTGGGTGTTCCCCAAGAATCTCTATCCATTCTTTGGCAGACAAATTTCCTAAGTTTGAAATATCCATTACTATAATTTATGCGTTCACATAAATCATTTCTTTCTAAAAAAATTTTGAAAGGTAAATGAAAGATGCATTCATATATACAGCAGTTTCAATTTTAACTTAAAAAACGGAAAGATATAAATAAAATGAATATAGAAAACGTAAGAAAAAACATGAAAATCCACAGCGGCGAAACGTTCGAAACCCGCACTGGGAGCGAATTCACAATGACCTATGACGGCGGAAATACATTCTATGTCGGCGTTGTTAACGGAAAAACTCACTGCTGCACAATCAGCAATCTCGAAAGGGTAATAGACGCTGTAAACAACGGCACAATAACCTTAATAAGCCCGATAGCGTCGATAACTACGCGCGCGGGCTGCACTGCAAGTACATCGTATATCGTAGGTTTACTTACCGATGGTAGGATATAAAAATGTAAAGGAGGGGAAAATTCCCCTCCTTTTTTTTACCAAGCGACAGTCTCGTAGCCTTTGAAAAACTCAAAATAAATACAGATGCTAATTAATTTTTACTCTGAAAGGAAGATCTCGCGGCTTCATGCTTCCCTCAATCTGTTTAAGAAAGAAAACTCAGGCGTTCGCCGATTTTCTTGCCTTTGAGGAGGTCGGTGTATTTTACTTTCTTGGTATCGAGGTATTGGGTCAGGAATTTGCCTCCCAAGAAGACGATTTCGATTGCGCTGTCGGGTTCCTTTTCAGGTGTGGGAATTGCGGACGGGAGAAAGCCCATGGGTGAATAGCATTTCATGACATCGCCTTAATCGTATGGACGTCAATGTTACTGCGGCAGGCGTTTAAAACAATCCAGCATTCCTGCTACAATTTTTTCAAATAAATGAATTGCCGCAAGATATATTTTGCGACAAACTGCGCATATAGACATATGGAAAACTATACAGACTATACAGACTATACAGACGAACAACTGAAAGCGTTAAGTTCATGGGAATGGGTGAAAATTTTAAAAGGAAACCCCGAACTTGCTGACAAATACGATAAATGGGAGGAACTTGATTCGTGGGATTGGTGTAATCTTCTTTCTGAACAACCACAACTTGCGGACAAATGTGATAAAATAAATGGTTGGGCGGAATTCAATTCAGGGGATTGGGTGGAACTTATTTCTAATCAACAGCAGTTTGCTGACTGGTGTGATAAGATGAATGGCTGGGTGGAATTCAATTCGGTTGATTGGCTCGATTTGCTATACGATTACCCGCAGTTTGCAAACAGATGTGATAAAGTGGATGGTTGGAAACAATTCAATGGACCAATTTGGAGTCATCTTCTCACTGAACATCCGCAATTTGCAGACAGGTGTGATAAAGTCAATGGTTGGGCAAAATTTAGCTCGGATGAATGGGAAGAGCTTATTCCCTACCAGCCGCAGTTTGCGGATAAACAAACAAATACGGAGGAAAATCCATAGAACACATGTAGGTAAAGATTCGCATTGGGATAGTGGTTAAACAGTTAAATAAAAACCTTGCAAATTGGGAGCCAAACTCCCAAAATGCAAGGTGTGAAAAATTGAACGGTCGGAAAAGTTAAAAATCGAGAATGATTAAAAAAGGGTTGCCGTTGAAGATGGTACCCGAGGCATTTGCGTAAGATTTGGTTTGCATGAATGGGACAATTTGTGTGTTCTGTTTGTCCGTTTTTGTTTTAATACATATCTTCTCTGCGTGTTTCGGAGGGCTTGGGGATAATTCCAAGCCTTTTTTATTTGAGACATTGGGGAAAAAATGCCGAGTTATTTACAAAATTTTGTATCGCGCGACATATATTGCCGCAACGTGCGCATATATTCTATATATGAAAAAAATACGAATAGGAGACTTAAAGCGGCATATCAGATTTTTCGACAAGGCGAATATTCCCCTCATGGTATACGGAACTTTCGGCATAGGAAAGTCGCAAATTGTGCGGGAATCGGCTATCGACAAGGCTGAGTCCATGCCGTCGAGGAAGTTTTTGAACTGGATGTCGGCCTCGAACGAAGAAAAATCCGACGCCATCGAAAATCCGTCAAAGTATTTTGCGTTTATTGACATTCGTCTGAGCCAGCTCGAACCAAGCGATATACGCGGAATTCCGAACATTTTCGGGCATGGGAAGAATCCGTGTTTGCAGACAATTCCGTGGTCGTGGATTGTCTACATTTGCCGCGACGGTGCCAGTGGAACGCTGTTTCTCGACGAAATCAATTTGGCAGCTCCGCAAATTGCCGCATCGGCCTATCAGGTCATCAACGACAGAATTATTTCAGACAGGCGCATTTCTTCGGGGGTAAACATTGTCGCCGCCGGCAACAGTTTGCGCGACACCGACATCATCTACGAAATGCCGAATCCGTTGAAAGACCGCTTTGCCGAAATCGAAGTCGAATTCAATGCGGAGGACTGGTTGAAGAACTGGGCGGTGCAAAATTGCCATCCGTATGTGTATGCGTTTTGTTCGTTCAAGTCGGAATGGATTCACCACACGTTCCCGAAAGGCGAGGAAAAGAATATAACTCCGCGCGGTATCGAAAGGGTCTCGACAATCTTAAAGTCGGCCGACATAAATTCGCGCGACCAGCTCAGCCCGTTCATCGTCGATCTTATCGGGGCGAGTGTCGGGGAGTCGTGGGCATTGCAATTCAAGGCGTACATGAGTATTTATGAGCGGATTAATTTCAAATTCCTGATTTCGAATCCCGAAAGTCTGCTTGATAAATCCTCTTTTAATACGGAAAGGCTTTATGCGGTAATGGGCGGACTTATCGAACGTTTTTCGCGGATTTTCAGAACTTCTACTGGCAGCAATATAGAGAAAATCGCCGACATGTGCGCGCTGATGCGCGTTGCCGCCTACCTGCCCACAAATCTTTTTGTCCTAGCGTTCAGGCAAATCAAGGCGATTGACGAATCGACGGTCATGGACGTTTTGGAAACCGATTCCCAAACGAGGAAAATTATAGGCGAGCGACATGGCGGAATCATCGCCGACGTGAATTGATATGGACAAGGTTCGGCACGCATTGGAAGTCGCGAAGACATCTCTGATAATAGACTATCCGTTTTTGGGGTATATTTCAGCGCGAATGAGTTTCGAAGAGAATCCCGATGTAATAAGATTCTCTGTGAATCCGCGCGGAGACGTTTTATACAACAGAAAATTCTTGCAGGAGAGGGTACTGAAATACACCGACGGTCAGTTGTATTTGGAAGCAATGCTTGCGCACGAAGTGTTGCATATGGCGTTTCAGCATTACGCCATCGACTGCAATTCGGCGGACGTGCGCGCAATGAATCTGGCGAAAGACTTGGAGGTCAACAATGCCCTCGTTTACGGCTTGGGATTGAGGAAGAAGCTCGAAGCCGAAGCTTTTGAGCATCACCCCCTAAAAATGCGGACGGAAAAAATCGACTTGTCCCAACTCAATCCCGTTTCGCTGTTGGGGTGTTGTCCCGATGAAAACGGGAAATTCTTCATAAACAATACCGCCGTTTATGTGGGAGACCTCCCTGCGGAAGAAATATACAAAGAAATTTCGCATTTCTTCAATGGAAAGAAATCTCCAATTCGTCAGGATACAAAAAAACGCACGGATTTAATTAAAGGGTGGGCAAAGAACATCGACATAGATTTTTCGGGCAATGACTTCGGACTCAGAAATTCGGACACATACCATTCCGAAAATGCCGGAAATGCCAATATCAACGAAATAGACGAGGAAAATTCCTCTTCAAACGTAGGCGAAGACGGACAATCGGGAACAAACAATCCGTTCGGATTTGACGAGCACAATGATAACGACGTTTCGGACGAAGAGAAAAACGACTTGGCGTCGCAATGGGAAGACGTCATCGTTTGCGCCCAAGGTCATCAGGAAATGCAATCTCCGAATAACGTAAGGGGATATGGGAACGATTTTTTCAAACGGTTTATAAGAAAACTCCTTAAACCGCAGGTCGATTGGCGGGCTGTATTGCGAAGGTACTTGCAGAACATAATGCCGTTCGATTTTTCGTACGAAAAACCCGCGGCACGCTCGTATGCGGTCGGATTTTACGAACCCCATATTCTGCGAAAACCGCTCGGAATCACGGTTTGCATAGACGTTTCGGGAAGCATAACGAACAAGACTCTTGAAATGTTCGTCTCCGAAATAGTAAACATTGCAAAACAGGTTAACGACATAAAAATTCGACGCCTCGCGTGGTCTACAAACGTCTCCTCCGACGAAGTTTTCGAACGGCGGAATATTTCGGAGTTGGGCGAGTTCGGCAGTATTGTTTCCGGCGGCGGGACTGAAATTTCCTGCGTCAAAAAGTATGTCGATGAAAATCCGGATATCCAAACGTCGTCGCTTTTCGTGTTTTTGACGGACGGTATAGTCGGCAACGAGTTCAGCCTTCCCAAAAAGTCGCTCGTCGTTATTTCACCCGACGGCAACGACGTGTCGTTCGATAAAAATATCCAGATTGTTAAAATGCAAAAAACTCATGAGGCATGAGAAAGAAAATCATAGAGTTTCTGGCAAATCATCCTAATTTTGCATACAAATACGGGAATTTTCTCTCCGATTTGTCAGTTGAAGAATGGGAAAATATTATAATTTCTCAGCCCGTCCTGAAAAGAGAGGCATTAAAATATCTCAACGGAGCCGTGCTTTTTGCCGAAGAATTTTCCGATTCGCAACTTGCGAGATTCGGATTCGAACATTGGGACATTTTGATAAAGCGAAATAAATTGCGCGAAAAGGCAAAAAAATTCCCGGCAGGCGTGTTCGCTTTGTTTGTTAACGGACTTGGAGGCGCAATTCCGCCGGAGTATTTCGAAATTTCGCCAAAAGGGTGGTTCAGAATCCTCTCGGACGAACGCAATTCCGAAATTCTTAAACGGAATCCGCAAATAATTGCCATGTGCGAATGCTGGACTGAAATGGACAATTTTTGCGACAAAATAGTGCCTCTCCATCCCGAATTGTGGACGAAATTCAGGAAAAGTTCCATCGAGAAAATATTGGAGGATTACCGAAATTTCGAAAAGTCCGAAAGCGTAAATAGGTTTACAAGGGAGGAATGGTTCAAGATTATCGAAACATGGCCGATTCTTGCCGCAAAGTGCCCGAGGGAAATTTTTCTGCACTTCGACAAATTCCAATGGAATAAACTAAGCAAAGCGCAAAGTGCTTCAATTAGCGACATGCACTTAAAATCAATGTTGTTCAAGCTGTAATAAATATCGTTTTCGAGCAAATTACACGAATTTACAAAATGGCGTATCTTATTAATGTTTTTTATGAATCTCATGCTTTGAAAACATAACCCCTGAGAAATAGGGAAATGCTCCGCATGGAAGCAACGTATCTAGAAGTGCCATCTCAGCCGCTCCAAAGTCCAAAATGGCGCTTTAAAATGCACTTTTGATAATTGGCGTTATGGGCGTGATAGGGGCGAACTCTGCGATTATCCAACAACAACTTGCCGAAAAGATAAATCTCTCCGCTCAATCAAAAGAATGACTGTAGATCTGCAACGTCGCGGGGTTTTGCCAAGAAAAGGCGATTGCCTGTAAAGTTTTGATGTAGGCTTAATTTATGTTGTAAATACCCTTTGAGTAAAATTACGCCACGTTGACATTTCGTCGGCAAAATTCATGCATGGACGCTTTTTGTCAAAAAACTGGCAATATTTTTCTTGAAAACGTGAAAATTATAGGCTTGATAATTCTTGAAAACGTGATAAGGGATCGGTATGAGGCGAAAAATATACGACAAACTGCTTAAATGGAAACGTGACGATTCGGACAGAACTGCCCTTCTTATAGATGGGGCGAGACGTGTCGGGAAAAGCTATATCGCAGAAGAATTCGCGAAGAATGAATACGAATCGCACATAATCCTAGATTTCAACATTGCCGGAGACGACGTAAGAAATCTTTTCGAATACCATTTGAGCGATTTGGATACGTTCTTTTCGTATCTTTCTGCATATTACAACGTCAAGCTCGTCCGCGGAAAATCCCTGATAGTTTTCGACGAAGTCCAACTTTTTCCGAAAGCGCGTGCGGCCATAAAATATCTGGTAAAGGACGGCCGTTACAACTACATCGAGACGGGTTCGCTGATGTCCATAAAAAGCAACGTGAACGGGATCGTGATTCCGTCGGAGGAGCGGCACATTAAAATGTTTCCGCTGGATTTCGAGGAATTTCTCTGGGCTATTGGGAACGAAACGATGATGCCGCTGGTTTCGCGGTGCTTTGAAGAGAAAAAGCCGCTCGGACAGGCCATGCACAGAAAGGCGATGTCTTTGTTCCGCGAATACCTGATTGTCGGCGGAATGCCGCAGGCGGTGGAGGAATATTCGAAAACGCGGAATTTCGAAAAAGTGGACGCTATCAAGCGCGACATTCTGACTCTTTACCGCGCCGATATCGTAAAATACTCGAAGGGCTACGAGCGCAAGGTCGAGGGAATCTTCGACGAAATTCCCGCGCAACTACAAAAACACGAAAAGCGTTTCAATCTTGCCTCTATATCCAAACAGGCGCGGTACAGGGACTACGAAGATGCCCTGTTTTGGCTGTCGGACGCGATGATAGTAAATATCTGTTATAACTCCACGGCACCCAACATCGGATTAAAGCTGAACATGGACAGAATGACGCTCAAATGCTACATGGCCGACACCGGATTGTTGGTAAGTCACGCATTCGACGAAAACGGTATCGTCTCCGAGGGCATATACAAAAAACTGTTGTTCGACTCGCTTGAATTCAACGGCGGCATGATAATGGAAAACATCGTGGCCCAGATGCTGACGGCGGCGGGGCACGAACTGTACTTCTACTCGAATTCGAGCAGAACCGATGCTTCCGAACGTATGGAAATAGACTTTCTGGTATCGAAAAGTAAAATAACAAGCAGACACAACATCTCTCCGATAGAAGTAAAATCTGGAAAGAACTACACGATCAATTCCCTGCAAAAATTCGGGAAGAGATTCGGGCAACAGCTGCACACACCGTATGTTTTGCACACTTTGGATTTCGAGGAAAAGGGCGGAATCACCTATCTACCTTTGTATATGACCCCGTTTTTGTAGAAGCTGCCTGTCAGCCGCCCCCCAAAGAACGGAAGCATCTCTAAATGCCGTTGGGCGCACATGTTTTTCGTTTTATACGCTACGACAATGTTTCGAGGCGTTCGAAGAACAATTCTTTGTAGTTTTGTTTTAGTCGGGGCGATAGGAAAGAATTATCCACAAGTTCGGCAGTAGCCGATTCGGATTCCTTCGAAGTAAACTTTTCGAGAATTGTATGTGCCGATTTTAAATTGCACTCTATGCGTTCGGCGAATTCGAGAAAATCGGCTCGCTGGACAAATGACAGTTGTCTGTCGGCAAGCAATCCTTTGGTTGGCGCAAAAGTTCTGTCTTTTAAGTGAAGGCGCGTGTTCATTAGGTCGTATGCGGGCGCGAGTTTATAATCTCCTGCACTGCCCTGTATGACGGAAAAATTTTTCAGATGCGCATCGCCGTTGCAGAAAAGATAGTTGAAAAGCACTATCGAAAAGAACTTCTCAATTTCGACGTGCCACGCGGGCACAACCTTGCGGATTAGTGCGCCAAGTTCCGCATATGAAAAATCGTATTTGAAATTGCCTCCATCGGCGGGCGATTTTTTCGCAAGCGACGCAAAATCCTCCATTTTTAGCTTCATTTTGTTTGGGAGGACGTCGAAACGCTTCGTTATATATGCGGCTTCGCCGTTCTTAAAAAATATAAGAGCGTTTGCCGCAGTCTCTATTCCGAAAACTTGTTCCGCCAGTTGCATTGTAAGATGTTCGTTCGCACACGAAAAACGCCCGTTCGGGAGCTCCGCAACGGCCGTTTTAAGAATGTGAGTGCTTTGTTCTCCGCTTTCGGATAGGCGCAACTTGTTGCCGACTTGGATAAGCCCGACTTTTATCTGGACTCCCGAAACGGATATTACGTTGCGGTTTTCTATGAATTTTTCTTTTGTATCCTCCGAAATTTCGGGGGCATCGTATGGCAAAATGTGCGAAACTTTTTTACCCGAAAACAAAAATTTTAAGGCTTTCGGCGAATATGTGTCATATCCGTCAGCCAACAGCGACGGGCATTTTGTTATATTCATTGCGCAACCTCCTTTATAGACACTGCCCCGATTGTATCCGCACCGACAGTTGCAACGAGCAACCCGAAAATATCGTTTTCGTCAACTTTTCGCATCTTGCACAGAATATACTTGTTTTTGCCTTCCGGCAAAATATTGGCAAAAAACGGGAAGAGGGCGTTTGAGCGAAATTTCGTTTGTGTTTTGGGGAATTCGTAGGCGATTGACGGATTATCAGAATTTGCCAAATAGGATTTGTCGTATTCAAAAACGTAGGATTGTGCGGACTCCTCTGTAAGTTTCCCCGCCAAGGTCTTGTTAAAAAATACCGAAACCTCTCGCATATATTACGTTCCCTTGATTACGAATTTCAGCTCAAAGCCCAAAACTTCGGCAATCTTTTGCAACGATCCCAACGTAGGATTCCCCTTGCCGCTTTCCAACCGCGAGAGCGAATTCAACCCTATGCCCGAAAGCTGCGCAAGCTTGGCTTGATTTATCTTCAAGTCCTTGCGACGTTCACGAATCTGCTGCCCAATCGAATTTGCCATATATTGCATATTTTACGTTTATCATCAGATTTTTTACAGCCAAGTCAACTAAAATTTGCATTATATGGTGAATAATCTTCAAGAGATTGTCTTTGTCTCAAAAATTCTCTAATTCCCATAAACATGCACCTCTCTCGATGTCTTTAATTTCGGCAAAAATTGTGCGTTCTACTCCCTTTTAGTTTCCGTTTATTATATTGACAAATTTTATAGAAACGGTCATATAATGACTACTTCTATAAAATATGAACAAGCTAACACAGACTTTTTTCAGACGGCGTGAAAACATTTTCAACACGGCGGATGTTTCAGTTTTGCTTGGCGGAACGCGAAACAGCCGCAACGGACTTATTAAACGCGCAATGAAAGAAAAGGACATTTTTCGCATTCGTCGCGGGCTATATGTGCTTTCGCCGGAATTTTCGGAAAAACCTTTGTCCGAATTTGTCATTGCCCAGCGGATTTACGGGCCGAGCTATGTAAGTCTTGAAAGCGCGCTCAGCCATTACGGGTGGATCCCAGAAGGGGTTTGTGCTACAACGTGTGTTTCGTTTGGAAATGCAAAATCTTTTGACACACCCATCGGATATTTTATGTATGCGCGAATTCCCCAAAATTGTTTCTATCTCGGTGTAAATCGGGTCGAAGATTCTTCGGGAGTGTTCTTAATCGCAACTCCTGAAAAGGCTTTGTGCGACTACGTTTACGAGAAACGCCTGCAATGGTCAATCGACGATGCAATAGAAAGCCTCCGCATTGACGATGAATTTGTGGACGGTGTAAAAATTTCGGCATTAAAACAGCTGAGCTTGAATTATAATAATATGCGGGTGGTAAGGTTTCTGAAAACTTGGATTAACAGACTGAAAGGCAATTCCGATGAGCATAGAAATAATTAGGGAACGACTGCGTTCCTACAACTGTAAGACAACAAACGAAGAGCAACAAGCCCTGCGAGAAATCACGCAAGAGGTTATTTTGGCTGCGCTCGGGCGGGGCGATTTTTTCGAATATGCAGCGTTTCAGGGAGAAACGTGCCTGCGAATTTTCTACGGCCTCCAACGTTTCTCGGAGGATATGGATTTCGTTCTTCTCAAGGCTGACGCGAACTTTTCGATTGGTTCGCATATAAAGAACCTAAGCAATGAGCTAAAATCTTACGGATTCAACATTGCCGTCTCGGATAAAAGCAACGCAGATTCCGTTGTCAAAAAGGCGATAATTAAAGATGATTCCATTGTAAAGATTATCAGTTTATCATATCCCAATAAGCACGGTCTGTTGCCCGATATAAAAATCAAATTGGAGGTCGATACAGAACCGCCCGAGGGAAGCGGATACGAAGTGAAGTATCTCGATTTTCCGTTTCTGTCATCGATTACCACGCAGGATAAACCGAGTTTGTTTGCAACAAAGATACACGCGCTTCTTTGCCGAAAATATGTAAAAGGGCGCGATTGGTATGATTTTCTGTGGTATATCGCAAACGGCATTGGCGTGAACTACGACTTACTTTCTTCTGCGCTAAACCAAATGGGGCCGTGGCAGGGACAAGGAATAAAAGTTGACGGGAATTGGCTAAAAAAGACACTTTCCGACAAAATAAAAGACATTGATTGGAATGCGGCAAAAGCCGATGTTGTTCGATTCCTGAAAGTAAACGAACTACCCTCGCTATCCTTATGGTCTTCCGAACTATTTTTGTCCAGACTGGACAAGATTTTTCAATGAAGTAGTCATAAAATGACTGTTTATTGTAAAAATAAAAGATAAATTTCAAAATATCTATTTGGCATAAATAATAAAAGAATTTGCCAAGGGCAAAATTTCCGAGAACGACATATCCATGTTTGACTAAGTAAGCCAACCCTTAAAATAGCTTGACTTTTACACAAAACATTCGATATTTAAGGAAATAAATCCTAAAATATATACATATTTATGGAATACATTGAAAGAAATATCGAGTCCGACATCAAAGAAAAGCTTTTCAAAGGCAAGGTTATAATTGTATACGGCCCTCGCCAATGCGGGAAGACTACCATGATTGCCCATATCTGCAAAAGTTATGGCGATGATGTGTTGTGGCTAAATGCCGATGTCATCAACGTCCGCGACACGCTTTCTGATATGTCGGCTCAAAAATGGCTGTCAGTTATCGGCAACAAGAAAATTGTCGTTATAGACGAAGCGCAGCGCATTCCGAATATCGGGCTTTCGATGAAAATCTTTGTGGATGAGATCAAAGACCGCCAGCTTATAGCGTCGGGGTCGTCGTCCTTCGATTTGGCGAACAAAACCGAAGAACCGCTTACGGGTAGAAAATACGAATATACTCTTTTGCCGCTCTCCTTTGCCGAACTTACGGGCAAGTTCGGGCTAATCGAGGAAAAGGGCGCAAGGGAACAGCGTTTACTCTTCGGCAGCTATCCAGATGTTGTCAATAATCCGCAAGATACCCAGCGAATTCTCGGCGAGCTTGCAAGTTCATACCTTTACCGTGACGTTCTCGCAATGGAGGGCATAAAACGCCCCGCGCTTTTAGATAAAATCGTGCGCGCGCTTGCCCTGCAAATAGGCTCGGAAGTAAAAATTCAGGAGATTTCGAACCTTACCAACTGCGACGCAAAAACCGTCGAAAAATATATAAACCTCCTCGAAAAATCGTTCGTCGTGTTTTCGCTGCCTGCATTTAGCCGCAACTTGCGCAACGAAATCAAAAAAGGCAGGAAAGTTTACTTTTACGATATCGGCATTCGAAATGCGATACTCGGCAATTTCGTTCCGCTGCATTCCCGCACCGATTCAGGAGCGATGTGGGAAAATTACCTTGTTGCCGAGCGTCTAAAACAGCTGATAAATGCGCCGTTTCCGCCACGCCGCTTCTTCTGGCGGACAACCGACCAGCGCGAAGTTGACTACATAGAAGAAACCCCGCAGACATTGTCGGCATGGGAATTTAAATCAAACCCGAAGCTCACTACAAAACTTCCCGCAGCCTTCCTAAAAGCCTACCCAACAGCCCAAACCGCCTGCATCACCCCCAAAAACTATGAGGAGTTTGTTGGGTGAATTTCAGCTTCTTTGGCGCGTTATTCGGCACCGAGAGTCATGAAGTAAGTATTTTCTTCCGATATTCGCATTGTTCGTTTGGCATATTTCCGAAATAAGCCAAATTATCTGTGATATATTTCCGAAATATATTTAACTGAATACGTGAAATTCTTTTCATATTTGTCCGATAAGAAGACATTATTACAGTTAGTTAAGCAGTTTTGTTATGGGATATAACGCCACGCCAAGTCGTAGGACTTTGCCGAAAGGGCGAAATTACAGGCGTAAAGAAAATAGGGCGGAATACGGCGTGGCTTTCGGTGGCAAGCGGGTAAAAATTTCTGATAAATCAGACTAGGACAATTTTGCGGTACAGGCGTTGAAAATCATACCGAAAATGAAGAGTAAAAATAGACTTTTTGCTTGCAATTAAAAGATAGTTTGCCAGATTTATAGAAAGATAAAACAACATATGTTTTGAGGACGAGCATCCAACAATTTTCCAACATAATTTCCTAATAAACTGATAGTTATATAGAATTACTCTGTCTGTCACGCAGGAGGTCGCGAGTTCGAGTCTCGTCCATCCCGCCACTTTGAAGGCGCAATCCGCAAGGGTTGCGTTTTTTTTATGCCAAAGAAGGCGACTTTGTAGGTCGGGGTTTGGCAAGAATGCGGTTCAACTCAAAAGGTTGTGGAATGGCGCGATATTTTAGTTTTCGATTTCATAGGGTTACTCCGTATTCCGCATAATCTTCGGTACTTGGCGTTTTTTATTGCCGAGTTTTCCGATTGGCATTTTATAAAAAAATGTTCCGAGCCCAATCAAATGATATGGCTATGCATTAAAAACAGAAAATGAGGAATAAAGTGGCTAAAATGAAACCCGTAAAGCTCGAAAATGCCTTTCTGATGATTGAAAAAGGCCCAGTAGTTTTGATTTCAACCTCATGCCGCGGGAAAAACAACATAATGCCGCTTAGCTGGATTACTGTAATCGACTTTACCCCGCGCTTTGCGTTATGCACCGGCAGTTGGAACTATTCGTATGAAGCTCTCGTAAAGACAAAAGAATGCGTAATCGCAATCCCAGGCGTAGACTTGATAGACAAAGTAATCGAAGCCGGCAATGTCAGCGGCTCAGACACCGATAAATTCGCGCTTTGCGGATTTGAAACAGCTCCTTCAAAATTCATATCGCCTCCCCTTATAAAAGACTGCCTCGGAAATATCGAATGCAAGGTGGTCGACCATATAAAAAAGCACGACCTCTTTATTTTGGAAGGCGTCTATGCATGGACCTGCGCGCGGAAGGAAAGCAGGGCTTTCCATGCCGTAGGCGACGGCACTTTCATTGCGGACGGCAGAAAGCTAAACCGCAGAAAACTAATGCTTAAAATTCCTGAATGGCTCAAATAAAAAAAGTTTTACGATTACAATGCAAACTGCGCCGGCGAAAAAAATTGCGCTCACGGCAAAAAAACATCAAAGTTATTTTTATAAAAGAAATTCTTTGATTTATTTTTACATATTTATCCTCGTCTCCCCACATTATTCCTTTCCATTTTTAACAAAATATAAATCGATTCCTTATATGAGAATTTGTCTCTTTTTAGCTGTAATCACAGCCGCGGCCGCAATCTGCGCAGCTCCAATAGAATCAATACAATATAATCCGCGCGAAGTCTCCGTCAAAATTCCCGACGGCAAAGACGGCTCAAAAGAAATAAAAATACGTGGCGATTGGTTTGATTCCCCCGTCAGCGGAATCGGCGAAAAAGTCATTGGCGGCGATTCCCCCATTTCCGCATACAATAATGCAATGTACTATCTAAAAAAAGGGAATATCGAAAAATTTTCCTCTTTCTACCCAAAAAAAATGCGGGAAAAGATGTCAAACTCCAAGCTTGCATTCATCGAGCAGCAAATCAAAGGCTATATTTTATCCGGCGACTATTGCTTCGTAATTTGTACAAACGGCAGTTTTACTCCCCTAAAATTGGACTCCGGCAAATGGACAATATCCACTGGCAACTTCCCAACTGGGGAATTGGCAAAATACTATCCAATACTCGAATCCCTCAATAATTCGCCACATATCAGAAATTTGAAAATCTCCAATCCAAGCATTTCAAAAAAACCTAACCAAGAACATCCGGAATTGTGCAAAAAAATAATCGACGATTTTAGGGCTTCCCAAGATCGAGGCAGTGCCACCCGGCAGTTTTATCTGGCGTACATCCGAAGCGCAAATGGAGAAAATCCAAAATCGGAATTTCTAAAACTTTCCGACTCCATGCGCGACCCGCTCGCAAACGTAAAGATAAAAAATCAGGGCGACTCCACCCTGGCGTTCGATATCGACTGCAATTTCAAAGACGCGTCCTACAAGGGCTCACTCGCCCTTCCCGATAAAAACGGCATTGAATGCATTCTGATTCACGCGTTTTGCGACGACAAAAATAAATCGGAAAAAGTTTTTCTAATTCTCTTTTCGCTTTAAAGCATAAGGATACTAACCTGTGCCAAATGTACTATGAAATTGCAATGGTTAAAAGCGATTATCGCACTGCCGTTTAATGCAACGGTAACTATACCGTTTATAATATTGTTTTTTACAGACAATCTATCGTTTTCAAGCGGCGCGCTTCCGATAGTTTTTGGAGCTCTTATTTTTTTTGCGGGGTTGTTCCTTGCCGTATGGACAATGCTACTATTTGCAAAAATAGGCAAAGGCACACTTGCGCCGTGGGCGCCTACTAAAAAATTGGTAGTATCCGGCCCCTACTCGCACGTCCGCAACCCGATGCTCTCGGGGGTAATCATGATGATTATGGGGGAAGCGGCCGTTTTTGCGTCTTTGGGGGTTTTCATCTGGGGAGCCGCATTTTTTATAATAAATACTTTTTACTTCAAATATTCGGAGGAAATCGGGCTCGAAAAGCGTTTTGGGGAAGAGTATGCAAGATACAAAAAAAACGTCCCGCGCTGGATTCCGCGAATTACAAAATGGGAAGATAAATAAAACTTATCTGCATTCTAAAATTTTATTTTTCCAGTTAATTTATTGCCATAAATATCGCAAGATTCTCTGCCAAATAAACTTTCAAAAACGCGCAGTATTTGGCAATTACACCATCTGCAATTTACTTCAATTCCATCGCCCCGCTATAAGACCCGCCGCTGTCAAAAGATTGCGCCGCGTACCAGCCACTCGCCCCGCACGTAAACTTCACTTTGCAATAAGCACTCCCGCGGGGACTCGAACCCCGATTAACGGTACCGGAAACCGTTGCTCTATCCATTGAACTACGGCCGCATATTAAGAAGCATTTTCTCAATGCGCTCCGTTATTATAGCAGGGATCTTCCAAAATGTAAAGGGGATTTTTCACTTTTGGGGGATTTTCTTTCCAACGGGAGGGAGTTGCCCCGGCGTGAGCCAGCGGATGGAGGAGGCGCAGCGGGCAGGAGAGCAGACGGCGGCCCGCCAGCCGGGGCCGGAGAACAGGGTGAAGCAGACGGAACCGAAGGGGAGACAGGCGCCGGAAGGGAGGATCTGCCGGGGAAGGGGGACGGGGATGGCGGAGACGGGCCGAGTCAGACCCAGACCGGTGAATTTGCAGAAGCTCTCCTTCAGGGTCCAGAGCTGGGTAAAGGCCTCCGGGTCGTCTCCCAGCCCCAGCAGCCAGGCCCGCTCCTCTGGGGAGAGCAGGCGGTCGAGAAAAGCGGAACGCCGCAGGGTGATCTGCTGGATGTCCACCCCCACCTCGTCCCGGTCCAGGGCACACAGGGCCCGGGGTCCGCTGTGGCTGAGGTTGAAGCGGAGCTGGGGGAAGTCCGGAAAAAGGGGCTTTCCCCGCTTTCCACGGGCGATGGAGGGCAGCTGCTCCAGATCCCAGTGCTCCCGCAGTCCCACAGCCAGAAGCCCGTAGGCCTGGCTCCGGTGCGTCATGCCGTCCAATCCGTACAGCACCATGGTCCTCACCTCCTGAGAGGGATTTTACCACACCGGCCCCCAAAAGTCATGCCGAAAATCAGGACAGGTCGGCAAAGAGCACCCCGGCAGGCGGGAAAAAGGTAAACAGGAGGATCAGCGCCCCCAGAAGGAAAGCCAGGATTGCGGGGATGCGCCACCGCCAGCCCCGGAAGGGACCGGAGAAGCGGACAGGGAACCAGAATCCGAAGGCCATCAGCCCCAGATACAGGGCGATGTCCAGCCACAGGGCGTGGAGGGCGAGCGCCGCATGGAGCAGCAGGCCCAGGACCAGCATCAGGGGACACAGGATGACAAGGGACAGCAGCCAGGGGCGCATCCCGGTGGGACGGCCCCAGGCGAGGAAGGCGGATGCCGCCAGATAAGGCCAGTACAGGATCTTGATATGCTCCCACAGGCTCTCACAGACGGGAGAAAGAAGGGCGGAGAGGGTACAGGGAAATCTGGCATACAAAAAGTGGAGGCCCACGCCCGCCAGAACGGCGCAGACAAATACCGGGACGATCAGCTTTTTGGGATAAAACATGGATATGCCTCCTTCCATGAGACGGTCCTGGAGCATTGTATGGCGCGTCAAAAAAATTATGCAGATGCCGCCGTATAATCCATGAAAAAGAAGGGGAGATTAGGAACGAGAATTTTTTGGATCGCGGAGGTGTGCCATGGATATGACGAATCAGGACTATGGAAAACTGGTCAACCAATACTCTCAGTCCTCCCCTCTGGGGAAAAATATGGTGTGGGCCTTTTTGGTGGGCGGCGCTATCTGTACCGCGGGGCAGGGGCTGTCCAACCTCTATCAGAACTGGGGGATGGATCAGGATGCAGCCGGCGGCGCCGTCTCCATCACCCTGATCCTGGCGGCGGCGCTGCTGACCGGGCTTGGGTGGTTTGACAAGCTGGCCAAGCGGGCGGGGGCCGGAACCCTGGTGCCCATCACCGGTTTTGCCAACGCCATGGTCTCCCCCGCTCTGGAGTT
>ENA-ORSS01000735-ORSS01000735.1-human-gut-metagenome-genome-assembly--contig:-NODE-735-length-38432-cov-3.252000_pt1 | contig 38432 bp, 17 predicted proteins | sample MGYA00241899_ERZ509162 | MGnify/ENA primary metagenome ERZ509162 (study PRJEB26280, sample SAMEA2338641) | human gut metagenome | biome: human gut; feature: human-associated habitat; material: faeces... | reverse complement strand
GCAACGCCAACTACACCAACCGCTTTGAAATAGAGCTCACCGAGTCACAGCAACAGAAGCTCACCACAGCCGAGGGCTTCACCCTGCAGGCCACCGTGGGCGTGGGGGCAGCCAAGGAGGGCGGCTTCAGCGACGTGCGCATCGAGGGCACGCTGAGCGGCACTATAGAGAACGTGGCCAAATACACCCTTACGGCCACGGCAAACCCGGCCGAGGGCGGCACGGTGACGCTAAACCCGGCCTCCGACGAGTATGACGACGGCACCGAAGTGAAGGTGACCGCCACCCGAAACTTTGGCTACAAGTTTGTAAACTGGACCGACGCTTCGGGCAATGTGGTGTCTACCGAAACCGAATTCAGCCTCACCGTGACAGATAACACCACGCTCGAAGCCAACTTCGAGCCCGTGAAGACCTATTCGCTGACGTGCAACATCGAGGGAGGCGGCAACGACTACATGGTGACAATGGCACCAGAGCCAACCGTAATAGAAGGCAAGAACATGTATGAAGACGGCACCGACGTGATGCTTACAGCCTCGTCAAACAAGATAGTGACCTTCACCAACTGGAGCAACGGCGAGACATCGGCCTCGATAACGCTCACCATGGACCAAGACCGGGAGCTCACGGCCAACTTCTCGGCCACCGACTACATTGCGGCATGGGACTTCATCACCCCGGGCTGCGACAGTCGCAAGGCCGACTTCGCGTCGGCCGACAACGACGCGGCAACGCTCGTTATGCGCAACGCCGCCGGCGAGACCAGCGGATGGCTCGACAAGAGCTGGCAGGCGGCAGGCGGCTACGAGGGCCGCAACGCCGCAGTGAACTGGCGCACCACGGGGCTTGGCGACTACTACTGGCAGACCGTGGTCAACGCCGAGGCCTTCACAGACATCAAGGTGCAGAGCGCCATGTCCTACAACTACAACGCATACACCAAGCAAGACCTGCAATACTCGCTCGACGGCGAGCAATGGACCACCGTGGGCAGCTTTAACATCGAGGGAGCCAAACAGTGGCTGGACAAGGAGTTCAGCCTGCCGGCCGAGGCAAACAACCAGAAGACGGTATACCTGCGCTGGATTTCAGACAAGAGCTCGGCCATAAGCGGAACGACATCCGACAACGACGGCATTGCACTCTCCGACATATTCATCACCGGGACAGAGAAGCTGGTAGACGACGGCACTGCACCAAGGCTGCTGTCGACCGTGCCCGAGGAGGGCAACACCAACGCTTCGGCCAACGGCAAGATAATACTCACGTTCGACGAGAAGGTAAAGGTGGCCGACGGAGCCACGGCCACGCTCGGCCTGACGGAACTGCAGCCCAGCGTATCGGGACGTACTGTGATATTTGAATACAAGGGCCTGGAATACTCTACGCCCTACACGTTCACCCTGCCGGCCGGAAGCGTTGCCGACCTGACGGGCAACGCCGTCGACGAAGCCATCACCATCAACTTCAGCACCAAGACCCGCCCGGCCATATCCAAGGCACTCTACGACTTCATAGTGCCCGACGACGGCACGTTTACCGAGGCCATAGCGGCAGCTGAGAAGCGCGAAGACACCTCGGTGCGCTTCAGGATATTCATCAAACAGGGCCATTACGTGATACCGGCCAGCGAGACAGAGACCATCATGGGCTCCGACGGGGTGGCCTACCCAAGCCCGATAACCCACATAACCACGCCAAACGTGTCGATAATAGGCGAGGATATGGACAACACATCCATCGTCAACACGCTGCCCGAAACCGAGATTGAAGGCCAGTACGGCCCGGCGTGCCCCATCGAAGGCCTGCACAAGAACCAGACGATAGACCTCGGCAAGAACGCCACGGCCACCTACATACAGGACCTGACCATAAAGAGCGGGATGAAAGACGACCGTGGGCGCAACGGGGCACTCGAAGACGCATCAGACAAGACGGTTTGCAAAGACGTGAGCCTGGTGGGCTACCAAGACACTTACCTGTCTAACAACGACCGCGGACGCTTCTACTTTGAGGGCGGACGCCTGCGCGGGCGCACCGACTTCCTGTGCGGCAAGGGCGACGTATTCTACAACGAAGTGGAGCTGATGGTTTGCGGCTCGGGCTACATCTGCGCCCCGTCTAACCCCAAGCAGTATGGCTATGTGTTCAACAGCTGCACCATCAAGGGCGAGACCGGAGGCATAGACGGCAACTACACGCTCGGGCGCCCATGGGGCGACGGCACTCCGATAGCCCTCTACATCAACACGCGCATGGAGGCACAGCCGTCGGCCATAGGCTGGAACGAGATGAGCGGCGGCTGGCCGGCACGCTTTGCCGAATACAACTCGACCACGGCCAGCGGAACGGTGATAAACCTCGACAACCGAAAGAAGACTTTCGGCGACGGCCACGCCAACAACCCCGTGCTCACTGCGGCCGAGGCGGCACAGCTGACGCTTGAGAACGTGATGGGTGGCGACGACGACTGGGACCCGACATCGGCCACCGAACAGGCATCGGCACCCAAGAACGTAACCATAGACGGCACCACCCTGACATGGGAACCGAGCGACTATGTGCTCTGCTGGGCTGTATGCAAGGACGGAAAGGTGGTTGACTTCACCACACAACCCACATACACCGTCGATGATGCCGACGCCACCTACTCTGTGCGCGCGGCCAACGAAATGGGCGGACTGGGCGAAGCTGCCGCAGCCCAAATAGCCGACGGCATAAGCAACGCCACCGGCGAGACGGCCATAGGCGAGACGACGTATTACACCATAGGCGGAATAAAGACCGGAAAGACAGCCAAGGGCGTAAGCATACGCATAGACAGGATGGACAACGGTAAGACAAAAGCCACCAAAGTGGCCAGGTGACGCTTCGGCGGACATGCCGGGCAAGCACAGCCCGCATTGAGGCGAACGCCCCTGATGAACCACAGGGGCTGTCACTATACAAGACGAAAGCCCCCTCCAGGATACTACAGCCATCCCGGAGGGGGCCGTCTTGTCATCGCCATCGGCCGAAACCACTGCGCCGCCATGTGCCCGGCACCCTACGGCACTGCCGCCCAACCAACCCGCCGGCTTTCCGGCAGCCACACCTCGCAGCAAGCGGCCCGCAACACGCGCCTGCAGGAAGCAGGCGCACGGAGGGCGTGTTTTTCATGGTTTTTATGGCTCAAAAAGAATTATTTACCCCAAACAAACAAAATTTCCACCATAAATTTCACCATAATACATAAATTTGCAGCAAGAAAAATAACTAAAAACAAAAACAAAAATGCGCAAAACATGACTAACAGACCAAATTGCATACCATAATCATGCCGTGTTGCCAACTTACGAAAAGCCGTAAGCAAAGGCAAATCGACGAAAGGAAAGTGTTGTTAAGAAAGCATAAATCAAGACCACACCTAACCTTTATATTGAAAATTTAGCTATATTTGCATTAACACAATGCCAAGCTAACCCATACTTCGACATCTGTCAACCATAAAAACAGAACTAACGGCAGTCTGGTCACACTCACTGTGTGCAACTAACCAAATACAAAATAATTAAAAACCGTATATGAAACAACTAAAACTCATCAGAAAGTCAATATGGATATTATTGCTTTCATGCTTGATGTTACCTTCATGCTCGGATTTGGACGAGTACTTCGAGACACCCGAATGGATAGGAGGCTCGATATACAAGACGCTGCAAGACGAAGGCAACTACAGCATATTCCTCAAAGGTGTGGACATATCCGAGTATCAGCCGATACTCGACGGTAAGTCGATACTAACCGTCATGGCCCCCGACGACGACGCCATGACGCAATACCTGCAGGAAAACTATGGCACAACCGACATCAGCCAGATAGACAAGGATGAAGTGCGGAAGCTAATAGGATTCCACATACTGTACTACTCCTTTGACAAAAACAAACTCGTGAACTTCCGTCCCAACGAGGGCGACGGAGCCACCGACGACGAGCTAAACCTGAACGCCGGACTGTATTACAAGTTCCGCACGCGCAGCCAGGACGCCATCTCGACGGCCTACGACAACACCCGCAAGCGCAACGTACAGGTGTACCACAACGAGCGCTTGCTGCCGGTGTTCTCATACCGCATGTTCCAGACGAAGCAAATCGACGCAAAGGAAAACTACGAATACTTCTACCCTGAGACAGGATGGTCAGGCGACGGCGGCTTCAACGTGGCCAACGCCAACGTGACCGAATATGAGCGAATAGCGCGCAACGGCTACATCTACAAGATAGACCGCGTGCTCAAACCGCTCGAAACCATCTACGACGAGTTGCAGAATGCTGGCAAGTACAGCCGCATACTGAGCCTCTACGACAAAAGCGAGGTATATTCGTATGACAGCATACAGACACGCGAGCTCCAGACATCGGACTCGCTGTTCCACCACTACCACCAGAGCCCTCTGGTAAACATAGACAGCGAGTGGGGAGACGTGATGGACTATACGATGATGAGCGCACTGTCATCGATGGGCTACACCATCTTCGCCCCTACAGACGAAGCATTCCAGAACTTCTTCAACGAATACTGGGGTGAGGGCGGCTACTCATCGATAGAGGAAATAGACTCGGTGACAATGCAGGAAATCATGCGCAGCTGCGTCTATCCGCTATCAATCATCTTCCCGGGTGAGATAAAGAACGGTACGGCAGAAAACATCGACGGCGAGGTAATCACCGTCAACACAGACGAAGTGAGGCCCGAAGACCGCGTGGTATGCTCAAACGGACTGCTCTACGGCTGCTCCGTGCTCACCCCGCCGGCCAAGTTCCGCGCCGTGACCGGCCCGGCATTCCAATACAAGAAGTTCAGCAACTTCAACGAAATGCTTAACAACTCCGGCATGTCGTCGACGCTTGTGGCCGACGCCGTGAGCTACATCATGCTCTACCCCGACAACGACCAGCTGTACAACAACGCCGGAATACAGCGCACCGGCGGCCGGCTGGTATCAACAGCGCAGCCCGACGGCATGAGCACAAGCGCAATGACGGCATACATCAACGGCCACGTGGCCAGCCCGATAGACGGCAACTCTGTACTGCCCGAGACCGGCACGAAGGTGATACCGGCACTCACATCCGACTTCAAGCTCTACTGGTATGTCAAAGACGGCAAGATTACCAACAGCATCATGCACAACAACTGCCTGAAGTATGCAGGCAACACCGTCACCGACGACCAGATATGGACTACATTCGAGCCGCTGGCATACCGCGGCGACGTGAACGGCTGGACCAACGGACACGCCTATTCATACGACAGGCTGCTCATGCCAGGCGACTACTCAAACGAGAACAACATCCAGATGGTGAGGCTCATGATAAACAACCGCACCGACGAAACCACTGAGTTCTACGGATGGATAAACCTGCTCAACAAGGCAGGCCTTGTAAACACGAGCTCCGGCTCGCTGAAAACGACATTCACGCAGGAAGACTGCATGATGCTCATACCTACGACCAACGTGATAGAGCAGGCCATCGTCGACGGGAAACTGCCCGGAGTGAGCGCCGGGGCCGGTGCTACGGTAGGCTCGTCGACATTCTTCGACAACATCGAGATAACCGATGCCAGCTCCCTGACCGAATACCTGAAGCTGTATTTCGTGCCACTGTCAACGGCACCGTTCAGCAATTACCCATACATAGGCTGGGGTGAGAACACCGCCGACTACGGCGGACTGCCCACGCTGCAGCAAGAAGTGGTGTCGGAAGGTGGCTCGACAAGCATCATCTCTACCAACATGAACATCTACGACGACGGCACGGCACTCTATTGCGCCATCATCGACCGCAATACCGGGGTCGACGGCCACAGGGTGAAGGTTTCAGGGGCATACGACTACTTCCCGTTCGTATTCGAAGACGGGCCTGCCCACTTCATTGAAGACGTGTTCTGATGAAGCGGAAACCCAACGAGACACTATAATCACATATCTAATGGAGACAACATGGACAAGATAAGAAACATATTTGCAGTGGTGCTGTTATGCTTGGTCCAGCAGGCACTGGCACAAAAAACGGTTTCGGGAACGGTGACCGAAGACTTCGGGGGAAGTTCAGAACCGTGCATAGGCGTTAATGTGACTTTCCAAAATGCACAGAAACGTATAATCACCGGTACGGTTACCGACTTCAACGGAAAATACTCTATAAAGGTACCCGAGGAAGAGAAGGGGCAGCTGACGCTCGTATTCTCGTACATTGGAATGAAGTCGCAGTCGTACAAATACACCGGGCAGACCACGCTCAACGTGAAGATGAGCGGCAACGCCACGGAAATAAAAGAGGTGACCGTGCAGGGCAAGCGCGGCAGCCGCAACGAGATGGGTGTGACGGAGCGCCAGATGGCCTTTGCAACCCAGAAAATCAACATGAGCGACATCACGGCCGTATCGCCGGTGACGTCGATAGAGGAAGCCCTGCAGGGACAGCTCGGAGGCGTTGACATCCTCGCCGCCGGCGACCCCGGTGCAAAGAGCACCATCCGCATACGCGGTACGGCCACGCTGAACTCAAATGCCGACCCGCTCATCGTCATCAACGGTGTGCCCTACTCTACCGACATCGACGACTCGTTCGACTTCAACACGGCCAACCAAGAAGACTTCGCACAGATGCTCAGCCTCAACCCGAACGACATTGAGAGCATCGAGGTGCTGAAAGATGCCGCATCCACCGCCGTATACGGTACGGGTGGTGCCAACGGAGTGTTGCTCATAACCACAAAGAAAGGTGCAATGGGCAAGACGCGCTTCTCGTTCTCAACCAAGAACTCATTCAAGTTTGAGCCGGAATCAATGCCGATGCTCAGCGGAAACGACTACGTGGCCTACATCCAGGACGCCATCTGGAACTCGGCAAACGCACAGGGCCTGAGCGGGCAGAGCGGACTTCTGGAATACCTTTACGACACGCCAGAGATAAGCTACAACCCCGACTGGCGCTACTTCGACGAATACAACCAGAACACCGACTGGCTTTCGTACATCACTCAGAACGCATTCACCACCGACAACAGTTTCTCGATGTCGGGAGGAGGCGAGAAAGCCACATACCGATACTCGCTGTCGTACCTGAGCGAAGGCGGAACGACCAAGGGCACGGGCCTGACCCGACTGAACACCAGCCTCGACATAGGCTACCGCTTCTCGGAGAAGATCACAGTGAACGCCGAGTACACTTACTCTGACTCAAAGAAGAAGGCGCCCTGGAGCGAAAACCTGCGTGCAGAGGCCATGCGCAAGATGCCAAACAAGAGCCCCTACTATATCGACGACGAGACGGGGGCCATGACCGGAACATACTTCACCCGGCAGAACGACGAGGAGTTCCAAGGTGCATTCAGCAGCAAAGACGACGGCAGCAATGCAAAGAACTTCCACCCGATAATAATGGCCGAGGACAGCTACAGCAACCTGCGCACCCGCGAACAGAAGATAAACGTGAGGGGAAACTACTACCCCATGGAGCACTTGCAGTTCAACGGATATGTGTCTATGAAGTACAAGACACAGCGCACGGAGTCGTTCCTGCCGCAAACAGCCACAGGCGCGACAATAGAGAACACCTTTGCCAACCGAGCCACAAACTCATACACCAACAACTTCTCGCTGCAAACAGAGCTCAAGGGAATGTACAACAACTCGTGGAACGACAACAAGCACCAGTTCACCGCAACAGCTATATGGCGTACATCGCAGAGCCGCAGCTCAACGTCGTCGGCTTCACGCTACAACGTGGCATCGGCCAGCCTGGCCGATCCGGCCTCGGGCAGCGGCATACTGCTAAGCCAAGGCTCAGGTACCTCGGAGGTGCGCAAGCTCTCTGGAATTGGAAGCGTGGTGTACACACTGCTCGACCGATACACCATCAACGGAACGGTAAACTATGAAGGCAACTCAAGCATAAGCCGCGCACACAGGTGGGGAATATTCCCCGCAGTGGGTGTGTCATGGCAGTTTGCCGACGAACCATTCATGAAGTGGTCGAAAGACGTGCTGACAGAATGGAAGTGGCGCTTGAGCTACGGAGAGAGCGGCAACACGCCGAGCGGCACATCGCCATACGTGGGCACTTATGTTTCGGAAGGAATGTATATGGAAGGCAATGCCGTAACGGCAAGCACAATGCAGCTCAACAACCTGAAATGGGAGCGTTCGACCGAGTGGAATTTCGGCTTTGACTTCAACCTGTGGAACGGCAAGCTCACCGGCTCGTTCGACTACTACAACAAAAAGACCAATGACCTGCTGCAGAAAGACTATGTTGTGTCGAGCTACCTCGGCTACACGAACCACGAACTGAAATATTACAATGCCGGTTCGCTGCGCAACAAAGGAGTTGAGTTCCGCGCCGACTGGCAGGCACTGGACACCAAAGACTGGAAACTGAAAGTGAACTTCAACATCAGCCACAACGAAAACGAGATACTGAGCATGCCGGGCTACTCGGAAGAGAACTATTCGTTTGAAAACGGTGAATACGCCATGCGCATAGTGCGCGGCACCTCTGTAGGCTCTTTCTTCGGCTACAAATACCTGGGCGTTTACCAGAACACTGAAGACACCTATGCAAAAGATGCCGAGGGCAACGTGATGCACGACCTGCATGGCAACCCGGTCATAATGTCTAACGGCACATACCGCTGCTACCCCGGCGACGCTAAGTATGAAGACCTAAACAAGGACGGCAAGATAGACAAGAACGACATCACATACATCGGCAACAGCAACCCGCAGCTGCAAGGCGGAGGCGGTTTCAACCTGCGCTACAAGAACTGGAGCCTCACGGTGTTCATGCACTACCGACTCGGGCAGAAGATAGTGAACCGCGCAAGGATGAACGCCGAGTCGATGATTGGCAGCGACAACCAGTCGACAGCTGTGCTACGCCGCTGGCGCAACGAAGGCGACCAGACAGACATACCACGCGCCCTGTGGGACTACGGCCTCAACTACCTCGGCTCAGACCGATTTGTGGAAGACTGCTCGTTCCTGCGCCTGAAGACCCTGTCGCTGAGCTACAACCTGCCCAAGACATTCTGCCAGAACCTGGGACTGACATCTGCCAACGTGTACATAACAGGCTACGACCTGTTTACCATAACAAACTACACGGGCCAAGACCCTGAAGTAAACCTGCCCTCAAATGTCACCGACCTTGCTGAGGACAATTCGCAGACACCGCGCAGCCGCCGCGTTGCAATGGGCGTTACCATCAACTTCTAAACAGTCACAATCATGAAAGGTTTAAAGACTATAATCATAATAGCTACAGCTGCCATGACATTGACAGCCTGCAACGACTATCTCGACATAATGCCGGAGAACGCTCTTCCGACAGAAAACATGTGGAAATCGAAAAGCGACGTTGAGTCGGCCCTGTTCGCCGGATACTACAACCTGCGCTCTTCGATACAGACCCACCTCATACCGCTTGGGGAACTGAGGGCCGGATGCGTGAAAAGACGCTCTGCAAACGACCTCGACAAGCTGGACATCAAGCCGACAAGCGGCGACTTCACCGACTGGAACATATTCTACAAGGTGATTGCCGACGCCAACGGTGTGATTGCCAACGCAGGAAAGGCACAGAGCAACGACGCCACATATACCACTGAAGAGATGAACTCACACCTGTGCGAAGCCTATTTCCTCAGGGCACTGGGATACTTCTACATTGTGCGCAACTGGCGCGACGCCCCACTGATACTGCAACCGGTGGAAAGCGATGACATGGAACTGTATGTGACGCAAAGCAAAGAGAGCGAAATAATAGCGCAAATAAAGAAAGACCTGCTCACTGCCATCGACTTGGGCGCCGCCAAGGAGACTTTCGACACAACCTGGGAAACCAAGGGCCGAGCCACGATATGGGCCATCTACGCCCTCATGACAGACGTTTGCATGTGGAACCAAGACTTCGACGAGGCCATAACATACGCAGACTTGATACTCGAAAGCAAGTCGCCCTATGCGCCGAGATTCATGTCGACAGCCTCACACTCGAGCTGGTTTACAATATTCAACCCCGGCAACAGCGAGGAGTCGATATTCGAACTGCAGTTCTCGAGCATAATGCCCGACGGCTCAGGATACCAGACAAACGACCTGCCTACACTGTTCTACAACGACAACACCACTACATACATGCTCTCGCAGACACTCACACAAGAGCTCAACCAGGACGCAAGCCAGATACTGACGCGCTTCAACGGGGACATTGACATGTACGGACGCACAAGGTATGGCAGCTATGTTGCACAGGAGAACTCGCTCACCGGCTATGTGTGGAAATACCTCGGGGGTACCACCATCACCGAGCCGCGCACAACAGAATATTATGACCCTAATTTCATAATATACCGCGTGGCCGAGATAATGCTCATGAAAGCAGAGGCGCTGGTGATGCGCAACATGGGAGAGAACACCGAAGACAATACCGCGGCAATAGAACTGGTTAACCAGATTCGCCAACGCACCAACCTGCAAGATGCCACGGTAAGCCCGTCGTCAGGCCTGTCGGCTATAATGAACGCCATTATCCACGAGAACATAATGGAGTTCATAGGCGAAGGCAGAACATGGTATGACCTGCTGCGGGTAGGGCGATACAAAGACCCGTCGGGCACAGTGGACTTCACCAGCGAATTCTTCATCAACAACGTTTCCACATACAACGAGACGGCCGGCGGAAGCAAGATACGCTCGGTGCTGCTCGATGAAAACGCGTGGTACCTGCCCGTGAACGACGAAGAAATACTACACAACGACAAGCTAGTGCAGAATCCATATTACGAATAACATTTAGACCATACAGATATGAAAAAGATATTATTCACAATGACTGTCGTCGCATCTCTCATCGTGGGCTGCCAAGACCCCAATGAGGACACGCTGTTTGTTCAGCCGACGAACATTGAAAGTGAAATGTCGACGACAACCATACTGGAAAAGTCGCCCGAGACATACTCACTGTGGATAGAGATGCTGAAGTACACCGACTACTACAACGCTCTGAAGGATGCCAACGCCAGCGCAACGGTATTCTCGCCAAACAACGAGGCCATAAAGAGGTTCCTGGCCGACAGGGGCGTGTCAACAATAGAAGAACTAGACCTTGACTATGCCCGCAAGGTGGTGCAGAACCACATAATAGACTGGGAAGGCGGACAGCCGGAAGTATCGGACTCATCGCTGGTCAACGACGCCACCGCCGGTGAGTACATACACACGAGAAACCTGTTCAACCAATACATCACGCTGAGCTATGGATACACCATAACCGACGTGGACGACGACCAACGCACAGACATTGTGTACAGCCCAGACAGCATATTCCTCAATAACCAGGCAAAGCTGGGACGTTTCGTAGGACAGTCGGGCTCAAACGGAAACATTTACATGATGGACGATGTTATAGTGCCCAACGCAGAGAACATTGTGGAAAGGCTCGACAACCTGGACGGAGACAACAATACGTTCAGGATATTTACCGACGCAATCATGTCTGACCCCGAAATACTACACATGGCCACAACTGAGCGTGACACAACCACAGGACAAGGGGGCGTACAGGTTATCAACACGTACAGCTATACATGCTTTGCCGTTCCTGACCATATAATGAACGAATCTGGCATAACAGACGTTGAGTCGCTCAAGCAATGGCTGGTAAACAACAGCGACGGCGAAGAGACCAACCCGGACAGCGCGCTCAACCATTACTTAAAGTACCACTTCATGCCATCACAATATACCATGGACGAGGTGTTCAACTTAAACGACTCGAGCGAAACGCTCATATACGACACAAAGTACACCGGACAGGCCTTCACGGTGCAGCTCGTTGACAACAAGCGCACCATAAACACCGGCATACCCATCCTTCGCAGCGACATACAGGCAAGCAACGGACTCATCACAAAGATTGGGGGCATCATGCCCGTATACCATCCTACTCCGGTAAACGTGAGATGGGACTTCCTGAACAGCGCCGACATCATATCGTTTGTCAACAACTGGGGAGCAGCCAACAGAGAAGGCGACTTCTTCTCAAGCGCGCTGACAAACAGCTACCATCAGGTTGACCTCAGCGAAGAAAGATATGACGGCGAGTATGGCGAGATAACATCATTCACAGCCAACCTCACCGAGACATCAACCTCATCGGGAAGCTACAGAAGGATTGCGTTCATGAAGGAAAGAGCTGCCACTGGCCAGCCCAACACACCTGAGCATGGCGCTTACATGAACAATTACCTCATCCTTAACCTGGGATTCGCCGGTTGGATAGAGTTCAACACTCCTACGATAATTGCAGGCAAGTACAAGGTGGTGCTGCACTACATCAAAGACCCATTGCTGGCAACCCTATACACATCGGGCACGCTGACGCAGTTCAACATCGATGATGAAGACTACCAGACTCTGGCTTACCTGTATCGCGGACAAAGCATGACAATGCCATTCTTCGCTTCAATAGAAGAGACATTGTGGAACTCCGTGGAATTCGACGGTTCTTCTCAGCATAAGTTCAGAATAACCATGCGCGACATCAACGCAAAGAACCTGAGCAGTTACCACCAGCGCCTCGACTATGTGGAATTCATTCCTATAGAATAATGTAACGACCAACGAATCATAATTAAAATACCCGGATATGAACATATATATGAAAGCAATCCCACTGGTAATGATAGGTTGCCTCTTCATGGCATCCTGCTCATCTGACTGGGACGACCATTATGACGAATCAAGCATAACACTTGCCAACGGCAGTGAGGTGACCATATTCAACGGAAGTGTCACCGATTACATCAAGTCCGCATCAGACTTGACAAAGGTCAACGAACTGTTCAACCGCAACGACATATTCGCCGAAACGCGCAGCGACGGTCAATACACATTCATTGTATGCGCCGACGACCTGTACGATGAAAGCAAAATAAACGACGAGGCAACCTTCGCAGAGCAAAGCGTGGCCAACATGAGCATCAACCCGTCTAAGCTTGTAGACGGCTGGAACATCAACATGCGCTCCGGAAAAAGCGTATGGGTGTATGACGGAGGCAAGCGTTTGGACGACTGCAACATAATAAAGGCCGTGAAAGCAGACAACGGCTACGTGTATTATGTCGACGGCATGCTGCCGGTAAGGCAGTCGGCTTACGAACTGCTGATGTCGCTCGGCGACGAGTACTCACGTTTCAAGGAGCTGGTCACCAATTACAACTATGAGTATTTCGACCGCGAAAACAGTCTTCCCATAGGCGTTACCGATGACGGACGCGTCATCTACGACTCTGTCAAGGTGACCAAGAACACGCTCATGGATCGCTACGACTCCGACGGCACACCAACATGGAACATGAGAAGCGAAAGCTATACCACGACCATGTTCATACCAAACAACACGCTGATTGACAAAGCCATCAACTCGGCAATGGACAGCATACCGCTTTGGCTTAACCGTCAAGCAACCGACGACGACAGGGTGAAGTTTGAAGAGTGGATTGTCAAGGCGTGCTTCTCGGACAAGCGCCTCGAAGTGGCCGACGTAAGCAGCTCGGCTCCCGACTTCAAGTGTGTGGAGGGATATCAGGAAAGCATTGACGAAACGTCAGACCTGACAACCTACAAGAACCTTGAAGGCGCATGGTGGCGCCCGTCGGTGCAGACTGTAGACACAAGCAACCCTGTAACTCTCAGCAATGGCATGGCATACTACTGCACAAACCTGAAGATACCAAACCATGTGGTGATTTATCGCGTAAAGTCAAGGTTCTACGAACTGTGGAACAACATGACGGCCAGCCAGCAAAGCCAGTACTTCAGATGGGAGAACTGGGTAGACCCGATGGTCATCAACGACTGCCAAGGCCAGTTCGACCTCATTGCGTCGGGGTCGACCACGACGACCAACGCACAGTGGCCCTCCATATTCTATCATGAGCTCTGCGCCATACCAAGCGAAGAGGCCATGGCCGAAGGCTTGCCTTGCAGCGTTGAATATGACGGACTGACATGGAATGAAGACGAACAGAAAATATACGAATGCCATCTGCCTGCAGGAGAGTATTACCTGCGCATGGGCTTCAAGCACTCGTTGCTCTACTCTCTCAGCATTGCATTCAACGACACTTGGCTCGTGGAAGACATGAACATGCACGCCACTGGCTCCAATTACCACTTCGACCGTGGTGCAGCCAGCGCTGTGCCCCACTATGGCGAAGAGTTTGGCATTGCATACCCGGAGGGATTCGACGTCGACTATTGGCAGAAACAAAACGAAAAAGCCATTGCCTACGACACCGACGGATATACCGTAGGGGTTGTCACCTTGCCTCACTCGGGCAATTTCCGCATCCGCGTCACTTCCAACGACATGGCAAGCATTTACAAAGCAGCATTGGACAGCGGCACCGTACTCAACCGCGACAAGAACAACGTAAACCAGCTGATGATGTATCACTGGTGCCTACGCCCCACTCACAATAACTATTAATACCCACGAACATGAAGAGAATCAATATACTGGTAGCAGCCTGCCTCATGGCGGCAGCGGCAACAGCACAGCAATCAACAGTGCGCTCGCAAATCAAGAGCACTGACGGGCAGCCTGTGAGCGGAGCCATCATCTCGATTGTAGGCGACAGCACCACTGCGCTATCTGACGAGCGAGGGCAGTTCTCAATAGCCACGGCCATCAAAAATGCCATCGTCACGATAAAGGCTGAAGGATATTATCCCAAAGAAATGCCACTTAGCTTTCTCAGGCAACTATCCGCCAAGAAGCATGGCACGATAACACTAGTGCCGGAAAACGAAGTACTGTACTCTGAGAAAGCCAACCCTTTCTTCGGAAGCCTTAGCAATGACAGCCGTTCGGCAACAATATCATCAATAGAAAGCAAAGACTTCACGGAGAAGCAAAACCTCGGGGCGGCTTTGCGTGACGGACTGGCCGGACTACAGGTGATTGAGAAAAGTGGCATGCCGGGCGAGGGCTCATACATGAACATACGCGGCATACACAGTTTCGTTGCCGAGAACAATCCGCTAATTGTAATTAACGGTGTGCCCTATTTCGGCAATCAAGACGTGTCGAGCGTTATCAACGGATACTCACGCGACTTGCTTTTCGGCTACGACCCCAAAGACATACGCAGCGTGACGGTTCTCAAAGGAGCCGACGCTGCCATGTACGGATCGCTGGGAAGCAACGGAGTGATTGTTATCGAGACGCAACAGGCCACATCCAACAACCTTGAGACACGGATGACTTTCTCTGGGTCGTATGGCTTCAACATTCGCCAGTCGAACCTCCCCGTGCTCAACTCGTCGCAATACAAAGAATACCTGAACGACATCGGGCTCACGCGATATCCGTCAATGGAGTCTCTCATAGGCGATTACCCTTTCCTGCAGAACGGAACATATCCGCAGGCCTACCTCTTCAACGAGAACACCGACTGGATGAAAGACATACAGCATACAGGGTTTACGACCGAGAACCTGTTCAGGGTTGAGGGAGGAGACGAGATTGCCAAGTACAACATTTCGTTTGGATATACAGGCAACCAGGGCACGCTGCGCAACACAAACACGGATCGTTACCATACGCTGATAAGCGCAGACGTGCTGGCAAGCCGTAAGGTTGACATCTTTACAAACATCGGCCTGGCATACATCACGAGCAACCTGCAGAACATGGGAATGCAGTTGGAGACAAACCCGATGCTGGCGGCCTACAACTCGATGCCCCTCATCAATGCTTACCAGAAACAAACAGACGGTTCTGTTCTCAGCAACCTTGCTCCTTATGACTTCTGGAATACGTCTTCCAACCCTATGTACGCCTACGACAATGTGAGCAACCCGCTCGCCATTGTCAACACCGTCGAAGGGAAAGACAAGATATATGATGTAAACACACAGATTGGCCTGAACTTCAAATGGAATGACTACCTTACGCTGAGCGCAATAGCCAACCTCTACTACAATTATATTGAGGAAACTCTGTTTGTGCCGGGCATGACCAGTCAGACCATCATGCCTCAGCTTTACGGGGCCGGACGCAACAAGGTGGCCAACGGGGTTTACACCCAAGACGTTACCACCCTAACGCTGCAAGGCACTTACGACCGCATCTTCAACCGCGTACACAAGCTCAATGTGTTTGCTTCGGCACGCATGATAATGAAAGACTTTGAGTCTGACATATCCGAAGGCTACAACACAGCGAGCGACGACTACCAGACAATGGACAACACCAATGATGAGCAACTCACCTTTGGCTCGCTCGTTGAATGGAACTATGTGGGCTTCAACATACACGGAGCCTATACATACAACAACATAATACGCGGCTCGCTCGGTCTCGCCGTCGACGGTACCAGCGCCTCTGGCGTCGATGCACCTCGATGGGGTTTCTTCCCTTCGGCCGGGGTGACGATGATGGTGGCAAACCTCGGCGTTCTACCGTCGTGGGTCAACCGCCTCAACGTGTCTGTCGAAGGCAGCCTGACTGGCAACAGCCGGTTCTCGTCAAACTACGGCAAGAACTACTACACTGGCGACAACTTCTTCGACATTGGTTCTATCAACCGCTCAAACGTTCCCAACACCAAGCTGGAATGGGAAAAGAAGACGCAGCTTGACCTCGGGCTCGACATGGCGCTGTTCGCCAACCGCGTCAACATAGGCTTCACCTACTTCACCAACCATGCCTACGACCTGCTGCTCAACAGCAATGTGTCGGCCGTGTACGGTTCGTACGACTATTACGAAAACTGCGGTACAATCAATACCAACGGCATAGAGGCTTCGCTGCGCGTCAATGCATTCCACACCAAAGACTGGGATGTCGTGATAGGAGCCAACATCTCCACTGCCAACAGCACAATCAAGTCGCTTGGCGATGCCAATAGCATGACTATTGAATACACTGGCTACAACAACGACGATGCGGAATTGATAATGGCCGTGGGCTCCGACCCATACGAGTTTTACGGATACCAGACCAACGGCATCTTCTCAACAACAGACCAGGCTCGGCAAGCTGCGCTCAAAAACAGCAATGGCGATGAGTACCAGGCCGGAGATGTGTGGTTTGTAGACCAGAACAACGACGGTGTCATCGACGAGAGCGACAAGGTCAGCCTTGGCAGCAACATGCCCGATTTCTATGGAGGCATCAACCTGTCGGTGCGCTATCGCCGCTTCGTGCTCGACGCAAACTTTGCCTACTCCGTCGGCGCAAAGGTATACAACGCCACACGTCGCGAACTCGAGTCAATGGACAACTTCTACAACCAGTCCGCTGCCGTGCTGAACCGCTGGCAGGTAGAAGGGCAGCAAACCAACATGCCACGCGCCAACTATGGCGACCCCATGGGCAACAACCTGTTCTCCGACCGCTGGATTGAGGATGGCGACTTCCTGAAACTGCGCAGCCTGAAGCTGTCTTACAACTTCGACATGCTGTTCAACTTCATACGCTCAGGCAATGTCTACGTCGCAGCAGAGAACCTGTTCTCACTGACCAACTATCTCGGCCACGACCCGGAGTTCGCCTACTCTTACGCCGAGCAGCTACGAGGATTCGACTATTCCAAGATGCCGCTGCCCATAACAGTAAGGCTCGGCTTCAACATCAACTTCTAATTATAGTACACTAAAGAATAAAGACATGAAGATCAGGAACATCATACCGGCAGTAGGACTGTTAGCAATGTCTGTCTGCTTCCACTCATGCGAGGATTTCTTCGATACCGACCCGAAGAACATAATCAACGAGGGAGACTACATTGCTGAAGAGGACGAGATATACAAAGGCTTTCTCGGAATATTCAACCGCATGCAGGAAGCCGGCGACCAGGCCATCTTCCTCACCGACACCCGTGGGGCTTTGCTCGAGACGACCGACAACGCCCCGGCCGAACTGAAAGCCATATACAACTATAATGAGACCAATGGCAACTCATACGCCGACCCAACTTGCTACTATTCCATCATAGTGGCCTGCAACGACTACTTCAACAAGATGGAGGAATATCACAAAGAAGTCGGCGGCATGACCGAGGTGGCCGAAGAAAACTTCCCTGCCCTCATCAGCAGTGCCATGAGGATTAAGGCTTGGGCCTACCTCATGCTTGGCAAGATATATGGCGAAGCCTATTGGTTTGACGACCCCCTCACCGAAAAGAAGCAGCTGAGCGACGCTTCGGTATTCACCCACTGCAACATGAAGGAGCTGGCCGACCGCGCCATCAACCTGCTTGAGAACGGAATGACCATCGACGGCGTACACATTCCTGCCGACCTTGAGGTCAGCTGGTACAAATGGATAGACGAAGAAAACCAAAACGCCACGCTGTACCGCGAATGGGAATACCTTACCCCGCCGGCAATAGTGCTCAACGCCGAATTCCGCTCATGGCGCGCCAGCTACGTTGATGAAGAAGCTGCACAAGCCGACTGGCAGTGGATTCACGACAACTTGCTACAGTACATGTACGATTACCAGATGGGATACAACGAAAAGGCAACGGAGCGCATCACCGGCGAACAGGGTGTGTCTGATATCTTCCAGCTCAACATGAGGCTGCAGAGCGACAACCTGACGGCCTACTTCCTCATTTTCTACAACAACCGACAGGGCTTGATGACTCAGTTGCTCAGCAGCATCATGTACGACTATGACAACCATCAGCGCAACAGGCTCGTGCAATATTTCTGCCCGGAATACCCGTCGGACGAGTCATTCTACCTGCAACCGTCCGACTACGGAGTGAGCCTGTACAACGAAAACGACATACGAGGCTACACGCAGGGGTGGATGATGAGAACCCTTTCGGGCAAGCGTTGCGTGTCTAAGTATTATTATGGCTACGACTTCGTGACAAGAACCTACCACTATCTTGACGACGAGGACATATACAAGATTCAGCCAGCCATACCTACGTTCCGTGCCCACGACCTTCACTTCCTGTTGGCCGAGGCCGAAACTCACCTTGGACATTTCGACCAGGCTTACGTGATACTCAACCACGGTGCCAGTGCCGAATTCCCCGACAAGAAGCTGCCTTGGCAAACCGACCCGGCATGGGATCAGAGATATGACCCGTGGGTGAGCGCTCCTGCAGGCGGATACGGCAACTTGGGAATAGCCGGCTCGGCTAACGGAACCATGCACGACCTGCCACGCCCTGGCGATGACGACTGGGACAACTACACTGAAGACCAGCTCAAAGAAATGTACGACTGGGCGCTGGCCGACGAGCACATGAAGGAATACATTGCCGAAGGCAAGTCGTACAGCTATATGTGCAAGATTGCCGAACGCTATGCAAACAGCGCATACCGCAACGGCAACGAAGAGAAAGCCCGCGACAGCGTGGCCGTCAGAATTGGCCCGAAGTATGCCGTCACCGGCCGCCAGGGCACTGTCGAAGGCCGCATCAGAAGCAACGGTTACTTCATCAACTGGCAACTGCAGGAAATAAACAACCCGCAAGACCAGGACGAGGAAGAGCAGCAGTGAATGCAAGCTAAGGCCCCCTGCCCTGCCAACATGGTGTGGGGGCCCATGTACCGACAAATAAAAGACAATCAACATTATTAACAACCAACTAAAAAATCAAAGCGATGAAAAAACTTACTTTATTAGCTCTGGCTGCCATGACCATGGCACCGGCTACATCGTTTGCCGAAAGCTGGACGAAAGAGGTGACCAACTCCTCTGAATTTAAGGACGCGTTCAATCTCATTGGCTCCGGCATGGAAGGCGACACTTACGAAATCGTCTGCAACTGGGACGCTGGTACTCTTGTCAACGTTGGCAGGTTGAAGCCAACCATGACCAAAGGAAAGCTCGTCATCCGCAGCAACGAGACCGATTTCGACAATATGCCTCAACTGCAGTTGGCATTTGAGTGGTCTGCCGATGCACCATCGGCAGAGGAAGGCAAGCGCATGTCTGTTTTCTTCAAGAACCTCAACCTCGTGGGAACCGGCAGCTACCTCATCGACAACCGCCGCGACCTCTTTGCCGACACCATCTCGCTGACACGGTGCGACATCCACGGACAGGCCCGCTCTATACTCCGCTTCGACGGCGACAAGAGCGAGACAGGGCTCACCGGGGCCGACATGGCTATCGCATGCATCGAAGTAAAGGAATGCAAGATACACCAGACAGCCCAGAGCAGCGGCGACAACTGGTCGGTATTCCGTACCTTCATGCCCGTAAAAGCGTTCAACATCACCGACAACATGTTCTACGACATGCCGTATACCAAAGGTCTGTGGGAGACACGAAACAGGACGGAGACTGCCACGACCGTTACATTCGCCAACAACTTTGTATTGTTGGGCGAGAACAAGGTGATGCACCCGCAAGGTTTCACGGTGCTGGGCGCAGCCGGAAACATTGGAACAGGCTCTTCGCTTAACATTTACAACAACCTGTTCGTGGGCCCGTCTGAAGGCTACACCCTCCTCAAAGACGAGAACAGCTTCTACACAGACACGAAGATAACCAACATCGAGGACGGTTATGTCATTACAAACAACAACGTCATCGACAATGAGACGTACAGGTCACTGACAGACCTTTCCACCTATCTTCTCAACGAATGCAGAAGTGCAGCCATGCCTATGGGAGGCGACATGACCCTTGCCGACTTCGCTGACTTCACATGGACAACGGGCGGCACATTCCAGGACGCTTCAAAGAACATGTACTACATCCTGAACAGCAATCCTTGGAAGACGGCCGGCTACGACTACAAGAACAATGGCGGCACTTACTACATTGGCCCGTCGATAGCTTACGTCGACGAGTTCCCGACACCGGCTTCAGTAAATGTCAACATTGACGGCCCATCGTACATCACTTACTCTATCTCGCCCGAGAAAGATGTATACTATGTAGGCGACGAAATCACCGTTACGGTTGACCCGCAGACCTCTCACTACATCGACAACCTCAACACGTTTGAAGGCTGGGAAGATGGAACGAAAGAGCTCACGCGCACATTCACGCTCGACGGCGACCTCAACCTCACGGCCAAGTTCACCGAGAACAGCGAAGTGCTGTCAGCCTTCACCCTGAAGGACATCACATCAAACGGCAAGCCTGAGTCATACTCTGCCGACGTTTACCTCAACATGGATCCCGCTTACCAGAGCACCGTATATGCCATCGTCAACGATACAACCGAGGCTACAGGCAGCAAGGAAGCTCCATTCACCTATGTAAACGGATTCTTCGAGTCGCGCCCGGGCAAGTTTGGCGAGGACGATGCCGAACTCCAGATGCCTATCCTCTCTCGCCGCACATGGTCTGGTGCAAAGGAGACACAGCGCAACTACGCTCTGTTCGTCATCCCGACAAAGGGCATAAAGGACATCACCTTCTCTTGCTACGTTGGAACAGACAACAACGCTGCCAAGATTCAGAAGCTTGAGTTCTCTACCGACAGCACCACATGGACAGAGGTTGGCAGAATAGAGATTGAGAACCTCGTATGGGGCAACCTCAAGGCCACACTGCCTGCCGAGGCCAACGACAAGGACAAGGTATACGTACGCGTCATAGGCGACATTGCCGGAGGCCCCGTTGTGACTCCCGACGAGAGCATTGGCATGTGGAATCCTGAGACTGGCGAGGTTATCTGGGATGTTTACATCACCCAAGACGCATTCGAGTACATGGGCAGCATACTCATCACCGGCGACACCAGCTCAGTGAGCGACGGCATCGAGGAAGTGACTGCCGACGAACAGCAGTTCGACGAGAACGCTCCGATGTACAATGTGATGGGCATGAAGGTTGCCAAGGGCACCAAGGGCCTCATCATCCAGAATGGCAAGAAATTCATGGTGAAGTAACAAACCTGCAGGCGGGTTACCCGCCACGCGCCAAACCCAAGGGGCGCACCGCTCGGCCGGTGCGCCCCTTTTCTTGTTTCATTGCCGCAAGCCAATACCGGCGGCGTCTTTACCGGTTTGGTTTCAACGCCCTGTTGGTGGCGAAGCATCGATGTAAGTACTGTTGGCAAAAGCGCAAAAACTGGCATTAACCCGTACAAAAGAACATTTTCCACCTTTTAAGTGAAAAAATTCCCCCTTCGAACGGATAAAGTAAGTAACTTTGTAGGCAAAAGCAACACATATCAATAACAATTAAAACATCAAATATGAAATTCAGACTACTCACTTTGGGCGCTCTGTCGCTCATGCTCGGCACATCATTCTCGACAGATGCCATGGCCGAAAGCAAAGAGAAGCAACTGGCTTTTCCCGGCGCCGAGGGCTTCGGCCGCTATACTACAGGTGGGCGCGGCGGCACTGTCTACCATGTCACCACACTCGAGGATACCGACGAGGAGGGCTCGTTCCGCTGGGCATGCAATCAGAAAGGGCCGCGCACCATCATCTTCGATGTGTCGGGCACCATCTACCTGACATCTCCGCTTAGGCTCAACAACGGCGACGTGACCATTGCCGGCCAGACCTCGCCCGGTGGCGGAATATGCATTGCCGACTATCCTTTTTCCATCGGTGCCGACAATGTCATAATACGCTACATGCGCTTCCGCTGCGGCAACCGCCATGTCGACGAGCATGAGGGCGACGGCCTCGGCGGCATGGACCTCAAGGATGTCATCATCGACCACTGCTCCGTAAGCTGGAGTGTCGACGAGTGCCTGTCGGTATACGGCAGCCGAAACCTCACCGTACAATGGTGCATTGCCGCCCAGAGCATGGTCAATGCAGGCCACTCCAAGGGTAGCCACGGCTACGGAGGCAACTGGGGAGGCAGCGGGGCGTCTTACCACCACAACCTGGTAATTCACCACACCTCGCGCACACCGCGTCTCGGCCCGCGCCCGAGCACACAGACCGACGAGCGCATGGACATGCGCAACAACGTGATTTACAACTGGGGTGGCAACGGCTGCTACGGTGGGGAGGGCATGAACGTGAACATAGTCAACAACTACTACAAGCCGGGGCCCGCAACCGAGAACAGAAGCGAAACCATACAGCGCAGGATTGCCGGCATAGGCATCAGGACGTCAGAGTACACCGGCCACAACACCGACAGCCCCAACGAGTGGGACAAGATGTGGCACGTATGGGGAAAGTTCTATGTCGACGGCAACGTCAACTCCAAATATGACGACGTGACCAACGACAACTGGACCTACGGCATGTATAACCAGATAACCAACGGCAGCGGGGTTGACAACACTTACACCCAAGCCACTCGCGACACCATGCGCATCAACGAGCCCATCGACTTTGTTGCCGTGACCACCCACTCTGCAGAGGATGCCTTCGACCGTGTGCTCAAGTATGCGGGATGCAGGCGCACGGAAAGCTCGCGCGACGCCCTTGACATCATCCTTGTCAACGATGCAAGGGAAGGCCTGGCCACATTCACCGGCAGGAACTGTGACCAAGGCTTCATCAACAGCCAGGATGACTGCGGCGGATGGCCCGTGCTCGCCACGGCCAACGCACCGGCCGACCTCGACAACGACGGCATCAGCGACCAGTGGGAAGACTTCAACGGCCTCGACCCGTCAAACCCTGACGATGGAAACGAGGTCGGTGCCGACGGTTACACCAACCTTGAACGCTACCTCAACAGCCTTGTCAACATTACCACCATCAACCAGAATGCCGGCGGAACGCAGATGGGCTACATCATATATGAAGACGGCACGACAAGCATCACCGGCATTGAGGACACAAACGCAAGCCAGTATGGGGCAAACGCCAATACCGACAACAACATCTACTTCCTAAACGGCACCATAGCCAAGCAAAATGCCACAATGGAAGACTATGACGGCCTGGCAAAGGGCATATATATCCACAAAGGCAAGAAGGTTGTGGTGAAATAGCCTGGCTGTCGCATTGCCGCAATCACTCTTGGCAATGCCATCGGAGGCAGGCAAAATAGATTTCGCGGAAGTTTCTGTCTTCCGCGAAATCTTTGTCAACCACAATGTGGCTGCATTTCCAACAGCAAGTGGCACACATGCCCCCGTCTATTCACGGAAAAGCCATAAAGCCCATGCCTTCACATGACAAACCTGGAAAAAGCATCGGCATGCCTATTGCCTATGGCTGTCTGCACTATCGCCTTTCCGGCCTACGGAATCCCTTATGCAGTATCCTGCATCAGCAGGCCTGCCAAGGCATGTGATTAAAAGTGAAATGCAGGCAACTGCACGCTGGCCACCATGTGAGGCAGCACCACCATCTGGCGAGGTGGTGGTAACCAATCGCCAACGGCCTGTCCGTCTCGCCACGCAGACGTTCTGCCTACTGTCAGCCCTACCTTGTTGCCAATGCCGGGGCAAACGGCACTGACAACAACTTCTCAGCCCATCCGAATGCACCCAAAAACTGCCTACATACGTAAAAGAAACAAATTTAACCCCAAAATAGCCAAATAATCGCCGGCAGGTTAACGGCATTTCACTAACTTTGCATCAAGCAATAGTAAACATGGCCGTAAGCCAACGCCATGTTGCATGCGGGCAACCCATGCATCATGTTGTGGCTGAAAATGATATCAGGCATGCCACAGGCCATAAATAATTATCAACGCGAGAAAACATGATAAGAAAACTTCTCATAGCCAACATGCTGCTGATGGCAGTCTCTGTCGGTGCCAGCGGGAGCGGCGAAGGGGCAAAAGCCTCGTTCGACTACTTCACTTACACCGGCGACGACGATTATTACCGACAGAATCCGCTGGCCGACAAGGCATCGTTCTACAATCCCATAATCCCCGGCTTCCACCCCGACCCTGCCATTTGCCGTGTCGGCGACGACTACTGGCTTGTCAATTCCACGTTCGGCTACTTTCCCGGGGTGCCGCTCTACCACAGCCGCGACCTTGTCAACTGGACGCTCGTGGGCAATGTGCTCAACCGCCCGTCACAACTGCCTGCGCTTGCCGGACAAGACGTGGGCAAGGGGGGCATCTATGCACCCAACATTAGTTTCGACCCGCAGACCGGCACTTACTACATGCTTACCACCGATGTGGGGCGCGGCCACTTCTACGTCACAACCAAAAACCCAATGAACAACGACTGGAGCGACCCCGTATGGCTGCCAGCCATCGACGGCATCGACCCGGCGTTCTTCTTCGACGACGACAGCAAGGCCTATATCATATACAAGGAGTCTACCGAAGGGCAGCCCAAGTGGAGCAACCACCGCTGCCTGCGCATAGCACGGTTTGACCGCGCTACGGGCCAGACCACGGGTGCACCGGTCAAGTTCCGCGAAGCGGGCGTGGGCCCCGAGGAGCGCCTGGCACGCAACGAAGGCCCGCACATATATAAAATCGACGGCAAGTACTACATCATCTGCGCCGAAGGCGGCACCGGCATATTCCACTCGGAAGTGGCCTACAGGGCCGACTCTGTGTTTGGCCCTTACACCCGCTGGAGCCGCAACCCGATGCTCACGCAGCGCGAACTGAAAGCGGGGCGCACCAACCCGGTTACCTGCACTGGCCATGCCGACATAGTGCAGACACCCAACGGCGAATGGTGGGCCGTGTTCCTGGGTTGCCGTCCAGGCCCCGGCGGCGTTGAGCAACTGGGCCGCGAAACGTTCTTGATGCCCGTGAACTGGAGCCTCGACGGCTTCCCTTACATCACCCAAGAGAAAGACACCGTGCCGCTGATGCTGCGCCGCAACGGCACAGAGCGCCGCGAAGGCGTCACGTTCGGCAACTTCACATGGCGCGACGATTTCGATGGCCGGCACACCGGGCCCGAATGGCTCTCGCTGCTGGGCCCTGCCGACGCCTACGCGAGCATGGTCGGGGGAAGGCTGGACATAGTGCCCGACGAAGTGTTGCCTCAAGACAGGCGCACGCCGCCCATGCTCCTGAGGCGCATACAGCACCACAAGTTCACCGCCGAGACCAAGCTCGATTTCCTGCCCTACCCCGGTGCCCAGGCGGGCATGGCTGTATTCAAGAACGAACAGCGCTACTACCGCTTTGGACTGCGCCGCGGCATGATTGTGGTTGAGCGCAGCGACAAGGGACGGAGCACCTCGACCATAGCCTCGGTCAGCGTGGACAGTGAAACGAAAAGCGTCATGCTGCGCACCAAATGCCTGGGCGACAACTATGAGTTCAGCTTCTCGACCGACGGAGGCGCAACGTGGCAGACGGCAGCCAAGGGTGTCGACGCGTCGTTTGTAAGCCAGCGTGCAGGCGGGTTTACAGGCACCATGATAGGCCTCTATGCCTACAGGCAGTATCTCTGAGTCGCCGGCCGGCGTTCATCGCCCGGATGTGGCTGGGCCGCGGCCGGCGTTACAAGCCTCATCACCGTCACTATACCAACCACGGGGCTTGGCTTGGCCAACAGCGAAGGGCCTTGAAGCCACCCCGGCGCTGGCAGCACGACAATCTTGAAAAGAGTGGAATAAAATCCTAAAACAAAATAACGGCAATGAAAAAGAACCATGTCATATTTGCAATCGTCACGGCGGCATCGGCCATGATAGCCGCCCCGGTAGCATCACAAGTATATGAATACCCGTTTCAAAACCCGGAGCTGAGCTTCCACGAGCGTGCCAAGAACCTTGTGTCGCTGCTCACCCTCGACGAGAAAATCAACCAGGTTGGCCACCAGACGCTCGACATCACCCGCCTGGGGGTGAAGGGCTACAACTACTGGAACGAGGCCCTGCACGGCGTGGCGCGCTCGGGCAAAGCCACGTCTTTCCCGTCGTCGAAGGCCATGTCGAGCACATGGGACCTGCCCCTCATCTTCGACTGCGCCTCAGCCACGTCGGACGAGGCACGGATATATTACAACACAAAGCAGAAAGGGCTCATCTACTGGTGCCCAACGATAAACATGAGCCGTGACCCGCGGTGGGGGCGCGACGAAGAGAACTACGGTGAAGACCCCTACCTCACAGGCCGCATCGCAGTGGAATACATACGCGGCATGCAGGGCGACCACCCCAAATACTACAAGACCGTGGCCACGGCAAAGCATTTCGCCGCCAACAACTATGAAAAAGGGCGGCACAGCACCTCGTCGGACGTCGACGCGCGCAACCTGCGCGAATACTACCTGCCGGCATTCGAGACGGCGGTGAAAGAAGGCAACGTGCGCTCGGTGATGAGCGCATACAACGCCCTCAACGGCATACCGTGCGGAGCCAACCACGAACTGCTCATCGACATACTCCGGGGCGAATGGGGATTCGACGGATTCGTGACGAGCGACTGCGGCGCGGTGGAGGATGTGTACAACAAGCACCACTATGTGGCCACCCCGGCCGAAGCCTCCGGCGTGTCGATGCGCAATGGCGAAGACCTCAACTGCGGCACCACGTTCCAGGATTACTGCAAAGAGGCAATAGAAAAAGGCTACATGACCGAGGCCGACCTCGACTCGGCACTCACCAGGGTGTTTGAAGCAAGGTTCTCGGTGGGAGAGTTTGACGATGCCGCGCTGCTGCCGTGGAGCAGCATTTCGGAAAGCGAGCTCGAGTGCCAGGAGCACATCGACCTGGCCCACCGGGCTGCACGCGAGTCGATAGTGCTGCTGAAAAACGACAACTCGTTTCTTCCGCTCGCCAAAGACAAGAGCATTGCCGTCATCGGGCCGCTCGGCAACACCGTCAGCCTGGGCGGTTACAGCGGCTCGCCGGTTGAAGTGACAAGCCCGCTGGAGGGCATTGCCGAGAAGATAGGCTACACCATAAGCGACGGAACGATACAGTGTGAAGACTTCACGGGCAGCAGCGTGCCAAGCTCTTCGAAGCGGCTGAGCATAGAGGCCAACGGCAGTTCGGGCAATGTGGGATACATATATGCCGGCGACTGGATTTCGTTTGACGACGTCAACTTCGGCGACGGCTGCTCGAAGGTCGACATTTACTCGGGGGCAGAAAACGACCTTGCCACCACGGTAGAGCTCTACCTCGACCGCATCGATGGCAAACCGGCTGCCACCGTGACGCTTGCCACCACGGGCGACTGGGCAAAATACGCCACAACGACGGCCGATGTCGACCCGGCCCTGTTTAAAGGAACCCACAAACTGTACCTCGTCTTCGGCGGAGGCGACAAGTATTGCGCCAACATGGACTGGGTGAAGTTCTACAACGAGGGCGACGACAACCCGCTCGAGACCCAAGGCCCGCTCTACTTCTACAAAGGCTGCGCCGTAACAGGGAAGGCGGAAACCAACATAGAGCGCGCCGTCGAGATAGCACGCAAGGCCGACGTGGTTGTGTTTGCGGCCGGCACCAACCTCGAAGTGTCCGACGAGAGCAACGACCGCACCTCGCTGTCGCTGCCAGGCGACCAGCAACAGTTGCTCGAAGCCGTCTACGAGGCCAACCCCAACGTGGTGCTCCTGCTGCAGACGTGCTCGTCGGTGACAGTAAACTGGGCGCAAGAGCATGGCCCGGCCATAGTCGAGGCTTGGTACGGTGGCCAGGCGCAGGGCAAGGCCATTGCCGATGTGCTCTTCGGCGACTACAACCCGGGCGGCAAGCTGACATCGACATGGTATGCCTCTGAATCCGACCTGCTTGCGGACATGCTGCAATACGACATCAGGAAAGCCAAGTATACATATATGTACCACGACAAAGAACCTCTCTACCCGTTTGGTTTCGGACTGAGCTACACCACGTTCGGCTACAGCGACATGGCGCTCAGCACCAACAGACTCGACGCGGGCGACAGCGTGGTCGTCACGGCCAACATCACAAACACGGGCAAAGTGGCCGGCACCGAGATAGTGCAGCTATACACCCACGCACAATCGGAGATAGAAAGGCCGCTGAAGGAGCTCAAGGGGTTTGCCCGGGTTGAGCTCGAACCGGGCGAGACCAAGCCCGTCAGGTTTGTGCTGCACCACGACCAGCTGGCCTATTTCAACGACCTCACCAACACGTTTGACGTGGAGGATGGCACTGTCGACGTGCTCATAGGTGCAAGCTCGGCCGACATAAGGCTCAAAGACAAGATCACAACCGAGGGCGCCACGGTGAAGACCACATACAAAAGCACTACCAGCGGCATAGAGAACGCCATGCGCAACCCTTCGCTCAAGGGCGACAGGGTGTACACGCTGCAAGGCACCTGCCTCGGCACAGCCGACAACTTAGGCGCGCTTCCGGCCGGTATATATGTGATAAACGGCGAGAAAGTGGCCGTAAACAACAAATAAACGAACCATAGAACAACTCTAAAACTACAACAACATGAAAAGAAACAATCTGCTCTTATCCATCATCGTGATGTGCTCTGCGGGGGCGGCAGCACAAAACCTGCCTTACCAGAATCCCGACCTACCGGCCGAGCAGCGCGCCGAAGACCTGCTGGGCAGGCTAACCCTCGACGAGAAGGTCAAGCTGATGATGAACGGCTCGCCTGCCATACCACGCTTGGGCATACCGCAGTTCGACTGGTGGAGCGAGGCTTTGCACGGCGTAGGGCGCAACGGCCTGTCGACAACGTTCCCCTCGTGCATCGGCATGGCAGCATCGTTCGACGACGAACTGCTCGAACGCATCTACTCGGCCATAAGCGACGAGGCCCGGGCAAAGAACACCGCACAGAAGCGCAAAGGCAAGGTGGGCAAATACCAGGGTCTTTCGTTCTGGACCCCGACAATAAACATATTCCGCGACCCGCGCTGGGGGCGCGGCCAAGAGTCGTATGGCGAAGACCCATACATGAACTCAAGGATGGGCCAGGCCGTGGTGCGCGGACTGCAAGGGCCCGAGGGCCACAAATACCGCAAGCTGCTTGCCTGCGCCAAACACTTCGCTGTACACAGCGGCCCGGAAAAGACCAGGCACAGCCTCGACATTGAGTCGCTATCGCCGCGCGACCTCTGGGAGACCTACCTGCCCGCGTTCAAAGACCTTGTGCAGAAAGCCGGGGTGCAGGAAGTGATGTGCGCCTACCAGAGATTTGAGGGAGAGCCGTGCTGCGGCAGCAACAGGCTGCTGCAACAGATACTGCGCGACCAGTGGGGATTCGACGGACTGGTGGTCAGCGACTGCGGGGCAATAGGCGACTTCTGGCGCCCCGGACGCCACGGTGTGTCGAAAGACGCGGCGGCGGCGTCGGCCAAAGCCGTAATCAGCGGCACCGACGTGGAGTGCGGCAGCAACTACAAGAGCCTGCCCGAGGCCGTCAGGGCCGGCGAGATAAGCGAGGAGCAAATCAACGTGAGCGTGAAGCGGTTGCTGAAGGCGCGCTTTGAGCTCGGCGAACTCGACCCCGACTCGCTCGTGGAGTGGACAAAGATACCCGAAAGCGTGGTGAACTGCGACGCCCACAAGCAACTGGCGCTGCAGATGGCGCGCGAGCAGATGGTGCTGCTGCAGAACCGCGGCAATCTGCTGCCACTCGACAAAGAAGCCGGCCGAATAATGGTGATGGGCCCCAACGCCGCCGACTCGGTGATGATGTGGGGCATTTACTTCGGGCAGCCGGCCCACACGGTGACGGTGATGGAGGGCATCGAGGCCAAGCTCGGCACCAAGGTGAAATATGCCAAGGGATGCGAGATTACCGAGATTACCGACACCCGGAGCCTGTTCGGCGACTTTGTAACACCCGACGGGAAGCCGGGCATGGAGGCGCGATTCTGGAACAACACCCGCATGGAGGGCAAGCCTGTGGTGGAAACACGCTACACAAGCGCGCTGCAATTCGACAACGGTGGCAACACGGCTTTTGCTCCGGGCGTTGAGCTCACCAACTTCACGGCCAGCTTCCGCGGTTCGTTCACGGCAAGGCAAGACGGACGGGTGTTCATCAACTATGTCAACGACGACGGCATACGCCTGATTGTCAACGGCGACACCGTGGCCAACCGATGGAAGGCCGAGGAGATGAGGAACAACAAGAGGGAGATGAAAGTGAAGGCCGGGCAGAAGTATGACATACAGCTCGACTACATGCAACTGGCCGACGGCGCCACGCTGCAGTTTAACGTAGAGACCATAGAGCCAACTACGCCGGCAGAGGTGGTGGCCAAGGCCGCCGACGCCGACGTGGTGATATTCGTAGGCGGCATCTCGCCCGACCTGGAACGCGAGGAAGCCAAGGTCAACAAGCCCGGCTTTGACAACGGCGACCGCACGAGCATTGAACTGCCGCAGGCACAACGCGACATACTGAAGGCGCTGCACGAGGCCGGCAAGAAGATTGTGCTGGTGAACTGCAGCGGCAGCGCGGTGGCTCTGACTCCCGAGACCGAGACGTGCGACGCCATACTGCAGGCCTGGTATGCCGGCGAACAGGGCGGACACGCCGTGGCCGACGTGCTCTTTGGCGACTACAACCCGGGCGGGAAGCTGCCTGTGACCTTCTACCGCGACGACAGCCAGCTGCCGCCGTTCGACGACTACTCGATGAAGGGCCGCACATACAGGTATTTCGGCGGCGAGCCACTCTTCCCCTTCGGCTTCGGCATGAGCTACACCGAGTTTGAACTGGGCAAGCCCGAATACGACAAAAAGGCGGGCAAGATAACGGTGAGCGTCACCAACACCGGCCGGCGCGACGGCACCGAAGTGGTGCAGGCTTACATGCGCAACACTGCCGACACCGAAGGGCCGGCCAAGACGCTGCGCGGATTCTGCCGGGTGGAGCTGAAAGCCGGCGAGACCAAGGCCGTGGCCATAGACTTCCCACGCGAGAACTTTGAAGGATGGGACGCCGCCACCAACACCATGAGGGTGGTTCCGGGCAACTACGAACTGATGGTTGGCACGTCGAGCGCTGACAACGACTTGCAGAAGATACCGGTAACCATAGACTGAGACAGACGCTTGGCAACGGGCCCCGGCAACGGACTGAGGCAAACGGCACAAGGGCCGCAGCCGGCCGGACGCTGCAATATTTACTGACAAAAGTGACATCAGGCCGCGCCAAGGCCCGTACTGCCATGCCAAACGGCCCGAACGGCCACGCCAAACGGGCCATACGGCCGGGCAGGACAGGCCTTTTGGCAGGCCGATATGCCGGCGGGCACAACCCCATGGGGCTCAAGACGTTAGGCGAACGTACCCTGATTTGGAAAAAAGCATACATGACCTGTACACCCGACAGGCCGTTGACATCAATGAATTAACGACTGCTGAAAACATAACAAACAGCAAAACAAAAAACAATGATGAACAGAATAACGAGAATGGTGGCTATGGCCACCGTGGGGCTGGCATCGCTGCTGACCGCCACGGCACAAAAGGCCGACGGCGCAGCCACCGCCTACAACGACTTGCCATTTGAGATGAGGGCCGTGGCAGAACCGAAAATACCCGACTATGAAGTAAGGCTCACCGACTTCGGAGGAGTGGCCGACGGAACCACAATGAACACCGAGGCTTTCAGGAAGGCCATTGCCGCCCTGGCACAACGCGGCGGCGGACGGCTGACGGTGGCCAGAGGGGTGTGGCTCACCGGGCCCATAGAACTGAAAAGCAACACCGAGCTGCACCTTGAGGAGGGTGCCCTGGTGCTCTTCTCGCCCAACAGGGCCGACTACCCGCTCGTAGACTCTTACTTTGAAGGGGTGAGGACGCGCCGCTGCATGTCGCCGCTGACGGCCGTAAACGCCGAGAACATAGCCATCACCGGCACAGGCGTGTTCAACGGCAACGGACAGAGCTGGCGACCGGTGAAGCGCGGCAAGATGACCGATGGGCAGTGGAAGGCACTGTGCAAAGGCGGGGCACTCAACAAGAAAGGCGACGTATGGTATCCAACGGAACAAATACGCGACATAGACGCCGACAGGGATAAATACTACCAACGGGCCTACAGCGAGAACACCGACGAGGCGTGGCAGGAACTGCACGACTATCTGAGGCCTGCCCTGCTCTCGTTCATAGGCTGCAAGCGGGTGCTGCTTGAAGACGCAACGTTTGAGAATTCGCCGGCATGGAACGTACACCCGCTGATGTGCGAAGACCTGACTGTGCGCAACGTGACCATACGCAACCCGTGGTACTCGCAAAACGGCGACGGGCTCGACATCGAGTCGTGCAGCAACGTGGTGGTGACGGGCTGCTCGTTTGACGTGGGCGACGACGCCATGTGCATAAAGTCGGGACGCGACGAAGAGGGCCGCAAGCGCGCTATGCCCACCCAGAACGTGGTGATACGCGACTGCCGGGTGTACCACGGCCACGGCGGCTTCGTGATAGGCAGCGAGATGTCGGGCGGCGCACGCAACATAATGGTAGACAACTGCCTGTTCATCGGCACCGACACCGGCCTGAGATTCAAGTCGACACGAGGCCGCGGGGGCACCGTCGAGGATATATTCATACGCAACATCGGCATGGCCGACATACCCGGCGACGCCATCACCTTCGACCTGTACTACGGAGGCAAGGCCCCGCTCGCGGTTGCCGGCAAGGGCGGCGACCAGGCGGCAGACATACCGGCTGTCGACGAGACCACACCGAGCTTCCGCAACATAAGCGTTGAGGGAGTGACGTGCAACGGGGCCAAGCGAGCCATCTACATGAACGGGCTGCCCGAGATGCCCATCAAGGACATCAAGATAAGCCGCTCTACGTTCAAGGCGCAGGAGGGTGCAATACTCAACTATACCGACGGGCTGACTCTCGACGGCGTGAAGATAACCGCCGCCGACGGCAAGGCCATAAAGAAGTATAACAACGTGACCAACCTGACTGTGAAATAGGTGCAGGCCAGGGCATGACCAACCGCACCGGCATATAAGCAGCTGTTGAGTATTAATTATCTCTGGTATCGGTTAAGTATCAACAGCTACTTGCATAAAGAAAGCTCCGACGCGCAAGATGCAGCCATTGTGGTTGCCTTTGCGCGTCGGAGCTTTCTTTATTTGTGCCATCACTTTAACCCGCACCTCACGTTAGAGGCCGAATAGATTGGGCTCGGTTGGCATGAAGAGTGGCAGCCGACAAGGAGGCTGAAGCGCCCTGAAGCATGATTGACAACCGAAAAACAACATACGGCGGCCTGACGGGCGGTTAGGGGTTCATTTGCCTGACAGAAAGAAGTCGCACATAAGCACCACCTTGCGCCCGTCAATGCTTACCTCCTTGAAGAAACGGTAGCGCCCCGGCCGGTTATTGTTGACCGTAGGATATAGTTGCCCGTAAAAAGTGTGGCTGCCGCCTGGGCCTACATTGATGCCTATGCAGTTGACCACACCGGCAGTAGGCAGCCAGTACCACCGCCCGCCGCGCTCGACGGCCATCCTGTAATCCTCGCCCGTGCCAACCGTCAGGCTGCCATGGTTGCGCAATACAAACGCAGCCCTCCTGGCATCTGCCGGGAAGCTGTCGCCATGGGTGCCGACCCCATCATGACCGTGCAGGTGGCCTGTCTCCACGCCGCCCGGTACTTCCTGCTGAACAACCGGGGCGCTATCGCGCCCGGCTATCTGGGCGACTTCGTCATCATCGACGACTTCGAGCATTTCAACATTGAGAAGGTCTACAAGCGGGGCGTGCTGATGTGTGAGAACGGTCAGGTGGCGGACTTCCCCGTACCGGAGGTGGATCCCTATCTGGTGGAGCGGGCACACCACACCTTCCATGTGTCCCAGCTGACCGCCGCCGACTTTGTGGACAACCGGCCCCACGCCGTCATCGGCATGGTGGACGGCGAGATCACCACCACCGACTGCGGCTATACCGACCGCATCGACGCGGAGTACGATTTTTTGAAGATCGCCGTGATCGAGCGGCACAAGAACACCCATCACATCGGCCTGGGCTACATCAAGGGCTACGGCCTGAAGCACGGCGCGGTGGCCACCTCCATCAGCCACGACAGCCACAATATCATTGTGGTGGGCGCCAACGACGAGGATATGGCCTTTGCCGCCAATCAGGTGGTGGCGCTGAACGGCGGCATCGTGGTGGCCCAGAACGGCGCCGTCACCGGTGAGGTACCGTTGGCGGTGGCTGGTATCATGAGCGACGAGCCGCTGGTAGAGGTGAACCGCAAGCTGGAGGAGGCCAAGGAGAAGGCCTTTGCCGCCGGCGTCAACCGGAACATCGACCCGTTCATGACGCTGAGCTTCATGGCGCTGCCGGTGATCCCCACCCTGCGCATCACCACGAGAGGAGTGTTCGACGTGACCACGCAGCGGTATATCTAACAACTGGCATGAGATACAGCACCCCCGCTGCCCGATGGGCAGCGGGGGTGCTTGTGTACAGTATGATTGCGGGGAACGCCGGGACGGCTTATTCCGCTTTGTTGTCCGCTTCCGCCTGCATGGCAGCGAACTCCGCCTTGGCCTCCGCCAGAACCTTGCGGTCATGCTTGGTGGTCAGCGTCGTTTCATCGAACTTGGCGAACATGTCCGGACGGCGCAGCATGGTGCGCTTATAGCTCTCCTTTTTCCGCCAGTCCGCCACGTTGCCGTGATGGCCGCTCAGCAGCACGGCAGGCACCTTGCGGCCATGCCACTCCTCAGGCCGGGAGTACTGGGGGTACTCCAAAAGGCCGTCCCAGTGGCTCTCCTCCGTGTAGCAGCTCTCCTCCGGCAGTACACCGGGCACCATGCGGCAGTCAATCTCCAGATCGCAGAACTCTGGTATGATATTGACTTTCGTACCACCGCGAATTTTTGTGGTAGAGATGGTGGTAGGTGGAAGGAACGGATGCTTAAACGCTTCGACCTGTGGGATCAGCTCTTTATGTACAAGTTCAATGAACTCTGCCATACGCACCGTGGCGTTGTTGCCTTTCCACGGCATGGCCCCGTGGCTGGCCCGCCCCTTGATGGTCACGCGCAAGTTGACGATCGAACGTTCCGCGCAACAGACAATGTTTTCGGTCTGTTCTCCCACGATCACCATATCTGGCCTGAGCAACCCAGAGGAGCAGAGCCATTTCGCGCCTCGGAAACTGCTGGCTTCCTCGTCTGCCACAGGATTGATCTGTAACGTTCCTTTGAGATGGATTCCTGCTTTTTTAATTGCACAGGCGGCCATCACTTGTGCGCACACTGAACCCTTGTCGTCTCCAGCACCACGCCCATAAACCATCCCATCTTCGACAACGGCAGCAAATGGATCGTGCCGCCATGCGCAACGCTCTCCTGCCTGCACAGTGTCAATGTGGGCGTTCATCAGCAGGCAAGGACCATCTCCACTACCCAGCGTTCCAATCACGCTTGGCATCGTGCTGTTGTCCACCCCATCCTGATGGAATGAATGCACGTCCTGCGGTGGGCACACAACCTGTACTTCAATTTCATACTCACGAAGCTTTCGCGCACATACCTCGGCGACCTCTCGTGTATCTCCCGGTGGATAATCGCTGCGTGCACGAATCAACTCTTGTAAAAACGCTACGATCTCATCTTCATCAATGGCGGACAATAGTTTTTTTCTGTACATAAACCCACATTCCTTTCTGATTTCTACAGGTCTAAAAGACCAAATATCCGGGTGATAGAACACGAAATGCCAAATGATTCCTTGTAAGTTACACGCGAATGTTTTTCTGTGTTTATTCAACCGATTCTTCCCGTGGTACTGATTCCTTGCGGACCAAGTCGAGATAGTGATAAAATGTATACTTGGAGATGTTAAGCTGTTCGCAAACCCGTTCGCTGGATTTGGTAATAATGAACACACCCTTCTCATCCAAATATTTGATGAAGGCCATTTTATCCTCCCGAGTCATCAGCTCCGGTGACTTTGCACACAGGCGAAGCGCCTGCTTGATTAATTCGTCAAGAAGCTGTTGAACATCCGTGGCAAAGATTTCATTTTCTGCTTCTTGGTTAAAGTCATAATTGTTAACCTGCCGCAAATAATTCTCGAATTTGACACTTTCGGTAATGTCAGAGTTCAGGCAGATGGCACCGATTATCACGTTTTCATCATTGTAAATGTAAGCAGTGGATGAGCGCAGGATTTTCCCGCTCTTTGTGTGCGTGATATAGTTGTAACGGTCGCCGTTGACCGTTGTACCGCGCAGGACCTCAAGGCCCAGATTGCTACCGCATGCACCGACACTTCTGCCCGTGATGTAACCGTTACGAATATCTACTAGCGACTGGTCGTATCCCTTTGAATAATCATGGAGCAGTATTTCGCAATTGCGACCGAAGTGGTTCTCCAACATATCCATGATTTTTTTTAGGAATGCGCTTTGCTCTTCTATCGTTTTCATGATAAACCGCCTTTCTGCGAAAGACACCGACGGGGTTATGAAACCCAAGTACTCTCGCCAATATAAGTTATTTGCCATACTGGCCACGGAAGTGTTCGGTAAACTACACAGACCGTGGCTGTATACCGGAAATCCCGTATAGTTGGTCTGGTCACCCGTTAAGGCATCAACGAATGGCACATTCCGGTAGCCCGTAAACTTATTTCTTTCAAGTTAGCTCCACTTTATCTGGCGGTCAATCGCTGCCGAGCCTTCTCAAATCTTGATGTGCAGAAGGTTCAAAGTGGCTTTTATACTATTTTCTGATTAAATTCTTTAATCAGAAAGGTTCCGCCTTTGGCGTAACCGATTCCGTGATTTTGATAAAATCACGGAATCTCGTCTCATAATGATCTTCATATTAAAAACTTCCATTCCATGAATGAAAGTTTTTAATTGAATATCAGTATGAAGATGAAAAGAAAAGTGATCTGAAGCTGACTGCAGAGAAGAAGACAGATAAAGAAAAGACTGATGCGGAGCAGGCAGAATGATCGTCACAAAAGTAGAGCCGCTTTCGAAGACGAAGTATAAGATTTATCTGAATCATCAGTTCGCATTTGTTCTTTATAAGGGGGAACTTCGCAGTTATAAGATTTCTGATGGAAGAGAGCTGAGTGAGGAAGAACTGGATGAGATCAGAGAAAAGATCCTGCTTAAACGTGCAAAAAAGAGAGCCATGCATTTGCTGGAGGATATGGACAGAAGTGAGGCGGGATTAAGGGAAAAGCTGAAAGCAGGGCTATATCCCGAAGATCTGATCGAGGCAGCGGTGACGTATGTGAAGTCTTTCGGATATCTGAATGATGTACGGTACGCCGAAAATTTTATCCTGGCCCGGAAAAGCACAAAGAGTAAAAGAGAGATCCTTGCACTTCTGAACAGGAAGGGAATCTGTTCTGCTGATATAGAGAAGGCATTTGAGAGCTGTTATGGTGAAAGCGAGGAAGTGGAGGCAGTCCGTCGGATTCTTGCAAAAAAGAAGGTGGATGTGAGGACAGCGGATGAGCGGGAGATGCAGAAAATATACGGATATTTGGGCAGAAAAGGTTTCCGTTATGATGTAGTCCGTCAAGTGATACAAAATAGTATTGAGAATGCTTGACATTGTTGTGGAA
>ENA-ORSS01000705-ORSS01000705.1-human-gut-metagenome-genome-assembly--contig:-NODE-705-length-39295-cov-4.081167_pt1 | contig 39295 bp, 33 predicted proteins | sample MGYA00241899_ERZ509162 | MGnify/ENA primary metagenome ERZ509162 (study PRJEB26280, sample SAMEA2338641) | human gut metagenome | biome: human gut; feature: human-associated habitat; material: faeces... | reverse complement strand
GTCGACGAACTGCAATTACGGGATGTGGAGGCTCCTGTACTGATCCGTTTCCCAGATATTCTGGATAATCGTATTGAAAAGATAGCGAACTGTTTCAAGCAGGCTTCCGATGAATATGGTTATAAGGCGCAGAATTTCATTATCTATCCGATTAAAGTAAATCAGATGCGTCCGGTAGTGGAAGAGATTATCGGTCATGGCAAGAAGTTCAACTTAGGGTTGGAAGCCGGTTCAAAGCCGGAACTCCATGCGGTGATTGCGGTCAATACAGATTCGGATTCTTTGATTATCTGCAACGGTTACAAGGATGAGAGTTATATCGAACTAGCTTTGCTGGCACAGAAAATGGGCAAACGCATTTTTCTGGTTGTCGAAAAGATCAACGAACTGACTTTGATCGCCAAGATGGCCAAGCAGTTGAATGTCCGTCCGAATATCGGCATCCGTATTAAACTGGCATCTTCCGGCAGTGGCAAATGGGAAGAGAGCGGTGGCGATGCCAGCAAGTTCGGCTTGACGTCCAGCGAATTGCTGGAAGCACTTGATTTTCTGGAAAAGAAAGATTTGACAGATTGTCTGAAGCTGATTCATTTCCACATTGGCAGTCAGGTGACCAAGATACGCCGTATTAAAACGGCTTTGCGCGAAGCATCACAATTTTATGTACAACTGCATGCGATGGGCTTCAATATCGAGTTTGTGGATATTGGTGGCGGACTGGGAGTCGATTATGACGGTACTCGTTCTTCCAATAGCGAGAGCAGTGTCAATTATTCCATCCAGGAATATGTAAACGACTCTATTTCTACAATGGTCGATGCCAGTGACAAGAACGGTATCCCGCATCCGAACATCATAACGGAAAGCGGGCGTTCGTTGACTGCCCATCATTCCGTTTTGATATTTGAAGTGCTGGAAACAGCTACGCTTCCCGAAATGGATGAAGACTTCGAGGTGAGCGAATCTGATCACGAGCTTGTGCATGAACTGTATGAGATTTGGGATAAGCTGAACCAGAGCCGTATGCTGGAAGCCTGGCACGATGCGCAGCAGATACGTGAGGAAGCGTTGGATTTATTCAGTCATGGTATTGTCGATTTGAAGACCCGTGCCCAAATCGAACGCTTGTATTGGTCTGTGACGCGCGAAATCAGCCAAATTGCTTCCGGGTTGAAACATGCACCGGATGAGTTTAGAAAACTGGACAAACTATTGGCTGATAAGTATTTCTGTAATTTCTCGCTTTTCCAGTCCTTGCCTGACTCTTGGGCGATTGATCAGATTTTCCCGATCATGCCTATCCAGCGGTTGGATGAACGTCCGGACCGGACGGCGACTTTGCAGGACATAACCTGCGACTCGGATGGCAAGATTGCCAACTTTATTTCGACACGCAATGTTTCCCATGATCTGCCGGTACATTCGCTGAAAGGAAAAGATGCTTATTATATCGGTGTCTTTCTGGTTGGGGCCTATCAGGAAATTTTGGGAGACATGCACAATCTTTTCGGTGATACGAATGCAGTGCATGTAACGGTAGATGAAAAAGGTTACAACATCGAGCAAGTCATCGACGGGGAAACGGTTGCCGAAGTGCTTGATTATGTCCAGTATAATCCTAAAAAGTTGGTGAGGACACTGGAAACTTGGGTGACTAAGTCTGTAAAGGAAGGTAAGATTTCGGTTGAAGAAGGTAAAGAGTTCCTTTCCAACTATCGTTCCGGCTTGTATGGATATACTTATTTAGAGTAATCCCAGTCGCTGAATTCAAAACTTAGTTGTTCCCAGCGGGCTTTCTCTTCGTTCTTCTCGTAAGGATTGGAGACCGAAAGCCCGATCAGGCGAATCGGGTGAGTCGTATATTCGATGTCTTTCAACAGTCCTTTGGCTAAAGGTAGTATTTCAGCTAAAGTCGTCAGTTCGTGACTTTGGGTGATGCTTCTTGTCTTTTGGTTGAAATCATGGAATTTAATTTTTAAAGTAAGGGTATTTCCTTTGAAACCGGTTCGTTGCAGCCGTTCGATCAGTTCGGTCGCAACATGATATAATTCGATGATAACGGACGATTGCTGCGAAATGTCTTTTTCAAGCGTATGTTCACAGCCTACGGATTTGCGGATTCGGACGGCTTCGACAGGGCGTAAGTCTATCCCTCTTGAAAATTCATAATATAAAATTCCTGCTTTTCCGAATTGTCGGGTGAGCATTTCTTGTGAACAAGCTCTCAACTGTTCTCCGTTATGGATGCCTAATGAGTGCATCCGTTGGGCGGTGACCGGACCGATCCCCCAGAAGGATTCGATCGGCAGACGTTTGATGAATTCTTCCGCTTGGGACGGATGGATGGTGCACAGTCCGTCCGGTTTGCGGTAGTCAGAGGCGATTTTAGCCAAAAACTTATTATACGATACCCCAGCCGAGGCAATCAGATGCAGCTCCTCCCGGATTTTTTGCTTGATTGCTTTGGCTATGTCGACGGCAAGCGGGATGTTTTGTTTATTCTCGGTAACATCCAGAAACGCCTCGTCCAGTGAAAGTGGCTCGATAATGTCCGTATATTCGTGGAAGATTTCGTGTATCTGGCGGGATACCGCTTTATAGACATCCATCCGTCCGGAAACAAATGTGAGCTGAGGGCATAGGCGTTTAGCCCTTTGTGACGACATGGCGGAGCGTACGCCAAACTTCCGGGCTTCGTAGCTTGCTGCCGCTACGACACCCCGTTCCTCCGCGTGACCGACTGCAAGCGGAATACCGCGAAGTTCCGGATTATCCCGCTGTTCCACGGATGCATAGAATGCGTCCATGTCGATATGTATGATCTTCCGCTCCATTAAAATCCGTTCATCGGAACCAATACTGTCGGTATGAGTAACAGGAATCCGACTATTACCAGAAGCAATATGAATTTCCATGCCCAGCGAAACCATTTATCGTAAGGAATACGGCTGACACCCAGAACGGCGATCAACACTCCCGATGTCGGGGTGATCATATTGGTGAATCCGTCTCCGAACTGGAAGGCCATCACGGTCGCTTGCTTTGACAATCCGATCAAATCGGAGAAGGGAGCCATGATCGGCATGGTCAGGGCTGCTTTGGCACTTCCGGAAGGAATGATCAGGTTGATCAAGGTCTGGATCACGTACATCATGCCGACGGTCGCCACTTGTCCGAGCCCTTCCATCCCTTTCGCCAGGTTGTAGAGAATGGTGTCGATGACAAGCCCTTCTTTCAATATCACGATAATACCACCTGCAAGGCCGACAACCAAGGCTGCGCTCATAATGTCCTTGCATCCGTCCAGAAACAGTTTGACCAGTTCGTTGGGAGTCCGGTTGTTGGCGATGCCGGCTGCCAGTCCGAGGGCGAAGAACAAGGTGGCTATCTCCATGATATACCAGCCATATCCCATCACTCCCGTTATCAGATAAAAAATCGTGAAGAAGAGGAGGTTCAGGATATAGAGATGGACTGTCTTGCGTAGGGCGAACAGGGAAGTCAAGATAAAAGCAGCTGTTAGAATGGGGAGGAGAGGCAGTCCTTTGATAACGCTGTTCCCGATTTGTAAAGTTGTTGCAGGATAGTAAGCTGCGAAAATGATTTGTATGACTGCCAATGTGCCAAAACTGATCCAGGCGGTACGTGGTGTATGATAGCTTACATTCAGCGAGTTATTGCTATGTAGGTCTCGCCAATACTGGTCCTCTTCGTAGACTAATGATGCTTTCGGGTTTTTCTTTACTTTAGCAGCATAACGCAGTATCCAGGAGAAACCGATCATATTGATTACGATCCAGCAAAATATCCGGTATTCGATTCCGGAAAAGAGCGGAATACCGGCCAGCCCTTGCGCAATGCCAATTGTAAATGGGTTCAGTATCGCTCCGGCAAATCCTAATCCGGCGGCGACAAAGACCATGCAAACGCCTGTAATGGAGTCATACCCCATCGAGATAGCCATCGGGACAAGCACCAGGCAAAATGCGATGGTCTCTTCACTCATCCCGAAGACAGCCCCGAATATGCTGAATAGTAGCATGATGGATGTCAGTAAGAAATTCTCCACTCCGATCTTGCGCAGGAAACGGTTGTTTTCCATTTTACGGGCGCGGCCGAGGAAACTGACGGTTCCGATATCGAAAGCCTTACTGTCGTTGACGATCCAGAACGCCCCTCCGATGATCAAGATGAAGACGATGATATCTGCCTTGTCGACAAATCCTTTGTAAAAAGCCGAGAACACCTGCCAAGTTTGCGGAACATGTTCTACCGCTTCGTAGACAACCGTTTTTTCTCCGGCGGCATTGATACTCTCTTTGTATTGTCCGCCCGGAATGATCCAGGTGAGGGCTGCACAGAAAAGAATGATATAAAATATGATGGCGTATGTATGTGGAATCTGTCTCTTTTTCATAATCCGTTTTCGTTTTCTTCATCCGTTAATGGACCTATTTCGGGAAGGATGGCGCGTGCCTCCCTGTCGCTGAGGGTGTCTACATCTTTCAGTTTGCGCTGGATCACGCGTGTGCGTGTCCCTAACACCTCTTCGATCTGTCCGCTGGCCGTCTGCAAGTTCTTCTGTGCTTTTTCCAGCATGCCGCCTACCTTCTCGAATTCTTTCTTTACCGCCCCCAAGATGGTCCATACCTCGCCGGAGTGTTTCTGGATAGCGAGCGTGCGGAATCCCATTTGCAGGCTGTTCAGGATGGCAGCAAGCGTTGTCGGACCGGTGACGACTACTTTATAGTTGCGCTGTAGTTCTTCCAGCAGGGAAGAACGGCGTACGACCTCCGCATAGATTCCTTCGAAAGGCAGGAACATGATGCCGAAGTCGGTGGTGGCGGGGGGAGCCAGATACTTGTCGGAAATATCCTTTGCCATCTTTTTAATAGTTGTTTCCAATAGCTTTCCGGCTGCTTCTATAGCCTGTGTGTCGGCATGATCGTATGCATCGAGCAGCTGTTCGTAGACGTCTTTGGGAAATTTTGCATCTATCGGCAGATAGACGAATTCGCGGACATCGTCATGCCCCGGAAGTTTGACGGCAAACTCCACGACGGCATCTGATCCTTTGCGGGTGTGCACATTCGCCTCGTATTGCTCCGGTGCCAGGATTTGTTCGAGAAGCATGCTTAACTGGATTTCCCCGATGTTGCCGCGTGTCTTCACATTGCTGAGGACACGTTTCAAACCACCTACGTCTTGTGCCAGCGTTTGCATTTCTCCAAGTCCTTTCTGTACGCTTTCCAGTTGTTCCGTCACAAGCCGGAATGATTGGCCGATCCGGTCGTTAAGTGTCTTTTGCAATTTCTCGTCTACGGTCAGGCGGATTTCTTCCAACCGTTTTTCCGTGTTGGCGACAAGCTGGCGTTGCTGTTCGTCCAGATTGGCAAACTTTTCCCGTTGCAGGGTGTTGAACGAAGTGATCCCCCGGTCGAAAGCATCCCGGAATTCGTTCATGGAGCGCGTCAGTTCTTCCCGGTTATCCCTGGCGACGATGCGGCCTTCTTCCCGGTTCAGACGAAAATCTTCCCGAAAGTTTTTTTCGATACGTTCAAATGAACGTTGCATTTCGTCGAGCAGCCGTTTCAGTTCGCCTGCTATGTCCGAATGGTCTTTCCGGGGGCGGAAAAAGACCTGTAAAGCAATGATTACAACAAGTAAGCAAATAATCAACCCATCCATTTCTTTCTATTTTGGGTCAAAGATAGAAAAAGAGTTATCGAGAGCAGTAATTAAAAAGAGTTAAAAGGAAAAACATTATTCATATTCCTTTGTTTAAGTTATACAAAGCAGCTTATATTTGTAAGCCGCTTTTGATAAAGAACATAAAATACTACAAAAGATGGCAAAGATAACATTTAAAGGTAATGAGGTCAATACGAACGGTTCATTGCCCGCAGTTGGAGCAGAGGCTCCTGATTTTAAAGGTGTAAAGAGCGATTTATCCGAATTGCATCTGAAAGATTTGAAAGGTAAGAAAGTCGTGATCAACGTATTTCCGAGTTTGGACACTGCCGTGTGTGCCGCATCGGTAAGACGTTTTAATAAAGAAGCCGCTTCTCTACCTAACACTGTGGTGCTTGCCGTATCAAAAGACTTGCCTTTTGCGCAAGGACGTTTCTGTACCACGGAAGGTATCGATAAAGTGATCCCACTTTCTGCATTCCGTTGTTCTTGTTTTGAAAACGGGTACGGGATGTTGATGGTCGATGGTCCGCTGAAGGGTTTGTTGGCTCGTGGCGTGATAGTTGTCGACGAAGCCGGTAAAGTTGTTTATGAGGAACTGGTTTCCGAAATAACGAACGAACCGAATTACGAAGCCGCAATCGCTTCGCTAAAAAACTAATAAAGTAGATTATTGTTTTTCATTGGTTAAAGTTAAGGGTTAGTGTAGGAGGCTGCCGGATGTGAATCCCGCGGCCTTCGTTTTGTTATATGAATGAAAGAAGTTATGAATAATTATTGTTTATGCCATTATATTTTATACCTTTAGCACTGACTTGATAATGCTATCCTGTACCTCTTAGTTAGTTATCCTGTACACCCTGGTAAACCATCCTGTACACCTTGACCGATTATCCTGTACAGGCTGTTGTTACTGAGTGGTTACTAATAAGATAGAGGATGGTAACCTTTGAGATAAATCGTGTTAATGTTAAATCTAATAGAAAGATAATAGTATGGCGGTAAGATACAAGCTGACAAAAATCAATGACAATATTACTGATAATAAGACGGTAAGGTATTCGGTAACGACGGTAAGCTATGACAATGTGAATTTGGATGCTTTAGCCGAGCAAATAGCTGGATCCAGTACATTTTCCTACGGCGAAGTGAAAGGACTTGTGGAAAATCTGACTATTCTGATTGCGGAAGCTCTGGAAGGCGGCAATACCGTGACGATCGATGGTTTGGGAACATTTTCCGTAACCGCCCGACCTAACCGTGAAGTGGAAGATCCGTTGAAAATCCGTGCCGAGTCTATTAAGCTGAAAGGAATTGGCTTCAAACCCAGCCCGAAACTGAAGGAGAGGCTGAGAAGTATTGAGTTTACGAGGATGAAATAGGTTTTATACATAAAGTTTACGGGAAGTATTTGCCATTTGCAATCTTACCAGGTAATAATTTGTATAATAGTTTGTTATTCCATTGCAAATATCTTTTTGAGTTTGCAATGGAGTTTGTCATTAGTCATAAAACAAAAGTTGCACAAATGAGTCCGGATATGAAAATAACACAAGTGAAGAGTAATGGTAAGTCTTTGAAAAATATAGAGTTGCCAGATGTGATGACTGCGATAAGATCCGGTGAACAAGCCAGGGTGGTGAATGAACATCGGGGGATATTATCCTCTTCAATGCCTGGCGATCGGAACATTCATGCGACGGATATTCCTGTTTTGCTTTTTGCCGCCCGGTTCAGGAAAAAAGAAAGCAGGATAGAGTATCAGGCGTATAACGGGCTGGTGCTGATGGATGTCGGCAATCTGGCGGATAGGGAAGAGGCCGTGGCAGTGAAGCGACTCGCTTCCTTAGCCCCGCAGACAATGGCAGCCTTTGTCGGTTCGAGCGGGAAGAGCGTGAAAATACTGGTTCCTTTTGTGTTGCCCGACGGTTCCCTTCCGGAAAAGAGGGAGTTGGCCGAGTTGTTTCATGCGGTGGCCTACAGGCGTGCAGTGGCCTTTTATCAGGCTCATCTGCAACGTCATATAGAGATGGGGGAGGAGGCATCGTTGGAAAGAGGATGCCGTCATTCTTTTGATCCTGGTTTATATTATAATCCGTCGGCCACACCGTTGATTCAGGAGCAGCCGATGCAGATGCCTGCCGAACCGACCTATCGGGAGGTGGTGGCCAAAGAGGAAGATCCGCTTTTGCGCATGATGCCTGGATATGACCGCAGTCGTATCGTTTCCCGTTTTTATAATGCCTGTATGTTGGACGCCCTCGAAAAGACGGGTGGTTTGGATGGAGGAAAAGAGGTCAGGCCTTTCCTGACAAGGTTAGCTGAAAATTGTTTTCGCTCCGGTATTCCGGAAGAGGATGTGGTTCGCTGGACAAAGATTAGCCGGAATCTCGAACTGTTTGAAGAGGAGATCCGGGAGACGATTCACATGGTGTACCAACTGTCGAAGTGTTTCGGGAAGAAGCCGGTGATGCCTGCCGAGCAACTGCTTTCGATAAAGACGGACGAGTTTATGAAACGGCGGTATGAGTTCCGGCGGAATATGCTGGCAGGCGAAGTGGAGTTCCGGGCAAGAGGTTCGTACTATATCCATTTTGCCCCGGTTACCGAAACGGTTCTAAATAGCATCGGTCTGAATGCGCAGGCCGAAGGGCTGGCTCTTTGGGATCGCGATGTGAAGCGGTATGTCTATTCCGACAGGGTTCCGGTCTTTTATCCGTTGGAAGATTATCTGGAATATTTGTCGGAGTGGGACGGTAAGGATCATATACGTGCACTGGCCGACACACTGCCGACCGCTAATGCCCAGTGGCGCAATCTGTTTTATATCTGGTTCCTGAGTATGACCGCCCACTGGTACAGGCGCGAGCATTTGCATGCAAACAGTTCGTTGCCTTTGCTGGTCGGCCCGCAGGGATGTGGCAAGTCCACCTGGTGTCGGAATTTGTTGCCGCCTTCGCTTCGTATGTATTATACGGATAGCATTGATTTCAGTAACAAACGGGATGCCGAACTGATGCTGACTCGTTTTGCCTTGATCAATATCGATGAATTCGATTCGGTCAGTTCCGCTTACCAGAGCTTTTTAAAGAATGTCCTGCAAAAGCCGGTTGTCAACGCCCGCCAGCCTTATAAGCGAAGTATTCAGGCATTGCACCGGTATGCCTCTTTTATCGCGACCTGCAACAATTACGATCTGTTGACCGATCCGACCGGAAGCCGGCGTTTTATCTGTATCGAGATATCCGGTACGATAGATAATTCAACGTCGATAAACTATGAACAGTTGTATGCCCAGGCAGTGGCTGCTTTAAAGAATGGCGAACGTTATTGGTTTACTTCCGAAGAGGAGTTCTCGACAACTCGTAACAATGAAGTATTCCAGCAACTGCCTGTCGAAGAACAGTTGTTTCTTCAGCATTTTCGTGCCGCCCGGCCGGGAGAGGAGAGTCTGGAATTATCCGCCATTGAAATTCTCCAGTATCTGCAAAGTGAAAGTGGCATTAAGTTGGGCAATAAACGGTTGACCTACTTCGGCCGCCTGCTCCAGAAGAATAAGATCCCTTCACGCCGCACGATGAAAGGAACTTGCTATTCGGTGGTGAAGGTGGGATAATGTAGGGTGAATAACAAATGTTATTGCAAATGAAAAAGAGTTTGCAATGAAGTAATGGGTTATTATATAGTTACTTATAGGTCGCTATTGCAAATGGCGAATGGATAGCGGAAAATTATTATATGAAATGATGAAAGAACAAGATTTTATAGCGCATGTCAGAGTAGAAGAGGGTGCTTTCCGGATACAGACGGTGAAGGAACATTCAGTCGGTACGGCCACATTAAGCGAATCGTTTGCATCTGTTTTCGGGGCGGCGGCTTGGGGAAAGCAGAATGGCTGGTGGCATGATATGGGGAAATATACAAAGAATAGTTTTCAACCTTATATCCGTAACGCATCCGGCATGGCAGTGGAACAGAAAGTAGTGGATAAACCCGACCATTCCTCGGCTGGAGCGATTCTGGCGAGAGAAAAATTGCCGGGTTATTATCCTCCATTGGCTTATTGTATAGCCGGACATCATTCGGGATTGCTGGACTGGACTTCTTCCGGGGAGGCCAATTTGAATAGACGTCTGTCTAAAACAGATTGCTACCAGGAGATGCTGAAAGATGCACCGGAAGAGATGCAAGAGGTGGTTGCTTCGTTAGACCAGCCTTTGATTGATGATTTTGAGAAGGATATACATCAATGGATTCGCATGTTGTTCTCTTGCCTGGTTGATGCCGACTACTTGGATACGGAGCGGTTTATGCATCCGGAACAAGCAGCCAGGCGTGGGCAATATGATTCTATGGAAACGTTGAAGGATCGGTTTGATGCCTATATGGAATCGCTTACGGCAAATGCGCCAGCATCTTTCATCAATGAGAAACGGGCGGCTATCCTGTCCCGTTGCCGGAAGATGGCCGAGAGCCTTCCCGGCTTTTTTAGCCTGACAGTTCCGACAGGTGGGGGAAAGACATTGGCGTCGATGGCTTGGGCACTCCTTCATGCCGTTCGTTACAAAAAAAAACGGATTATCATCGTTATCCCTTATACGAGTATTATTGTACAGACGGCTGCCGTGCTCCGGGATATTTTCGGAGCGGAGAATGTGGTGGAGCATCATAGTAATTTGCAACAGGATAGTAACGACGAACGGTCCCCTTCTTTGCTGGCAACGGAAAATTGGGATGCTCCGATCATTGTGACGACAAATGTGCAGTTCTTTGAATCGCTGTATGCTTGCCGCACTTCGCGATGCCGGAAATTGCATAATATCTGTAACTCTGTTGTTATTCTGGATGAGGCGCAGATGTTGCCGGTTGAGTTTTTGCACCCCATACTGGATGTTTTGCAGAGCTTGCAAGCCTCTTTTAAAGCCAGCATTTTGTTTACTACGGCCACATTACCCGTTTTTTCCGGTCGGATCGGAACAGGGCCGGAGGCTTTTGACGGACTGAAAACTCCCGTGACAGAAATTACTTCTGTGCATGATAATTTGTTTGAGGCTTTTAAACGGGTGGAGCTGCATTGGCCGGAACCAGGTACAACCACTAACTTCGATGAACTTGCCGACGAGCTGTCTGGGTATGATCGTGTGCTATGTATTGTAAATACCCGTAAGGATGCGCGAGAGCTTTACCGGCGAATGCCTGAAGGGACTTTACATTTGTCGCGTATGATGTGCTCCGCGCATATCATGGAAGTTATAAAATTGATCAAGCAGAAATTGAAGGACAATGAACCAGTCCGTGTGATAAGTACGCAGTTGGTTGAAGCCGGGGTAGATATTGATTTCCCTGTAGTATACCGTGCTTTTGCCGGTCTGGATTCAATCATACAGGCGGCAGGAAGATGTAACCGGGAAGGCAAATTGAATCATGTGGGTAAATTAGGTCAGGTTTTTGTCTTTAATTTGGAGAATACTCTTTTGCGTGGTTTGATGGGAAAGGGAGCGGCTGCTTTGCGGGAGATACTGTCTGTTTCCGATGGGAGCGACTTGTTTTCTCCGGAGTGTATGGCTCAATATTTCAGCTTATTCTATAGCAATTGTAACACCTTTGATAAGGCTAATATAAAAGGTCTGTTATATAAAGGTTTTGCAGAAATGCACTTTATGTTTGCAACTGCTGCAGAGAAGTTCCGGTTGATAGACGATAAAGACTCGGTATCCATCTTGGTCGGCTATGGTGATGGTGTAACCTTACTGGAGGAATTGAAGCGGATTGGCCCGGAATTTTGGTTGTTACGTAAGCTACAGCAATATATCGTATCCATTAGAAAATGGGACTTCGAAGAACTGGTGCGGTGTGGTAAAGTCATCGAATATTCAGGTGTATTCATTTTGGAGGATCCGAATTGCTATGATCTGCAAGCTGGATTGGTATTGGATGGGGCTTGGGTGGAAGAACTGTTGCTGATAGAATAAAAGATGGTGATTGTGTAAATAGGATTGGATTGTTACCTTTGCAAGGTATTTTGTCATACCTTGCGGGGTGTGTGGGTTGAAACAGCTAATTTATTTTATTAGTGTAAGTCAATTGAAAGGGACTGTCTTCAGATGTGAGGTAGTCCCTTTATTATATGTAATTTTTCAGCTAATTTATGTGATTTGTGTTAATATGAAAATATGTGTTAAAATGTTGTAGCTTTAATTTCTGAAGTTTATTTTTGTACATAAAAATAAAATGAATATGAAAAGAAGGGAAGATTTACTTCGTGATATTCTTTTCTTAATTGAAAAATCACAGAGAAAAGGTAGCCGAAGATTGAATGCAGACAAAAACATATTGTATTGGGAAATCGGTAGACTAATTAAACAAGATCTTTACAGTAAAGAGACAACACTTCATCGGATAGATACATTTAAATATCTTTCTCGTGAATTAGTGGAACGTTATGGTAAAGAATTTGAAGTTAGACACTTGCTTCAAATGGAGTTGTTCTGCGTATATTTTCCAGAACTTGAAATAGTGTCTGATTTATCGAAAAAGCTTACTTGGACTCATTTTTTGAAATTGTTTCTGATAGATAATAAGTTACATCGTGACGATTATGCAAAAGCGTGTAAAGAAGAAGGGTGGAGCAGTTCAGTCTTGCATGGTAAAATAATGAAATTGATAATTTAATAAATTGTGTCGACTGCAGGTATGTTTTACTCGTTTTAATCCACGTACCTATATAAGGTATAACGGACGGCTTACTGCTATCTTCCAACCCTTCAAAGGTTTCAATCCACGTACCTATATAAGGTACGACTACACTTTCCAAAAACAGTATGCAGCAACTTCTACGTTTCAATCCACGTACCTATATAAGGTACGACGGGAACCCTAACACACCAGTAGAGGTGTTAACTGTTTCAATCCACGTACCTATATAAGGTACGACTCCAAAATCGCCGTTTACCTGAGACTGGTAAATCTGTTTCAATCCACGTACCTATATAAGGTACGACCCTCGGCTATTTTGCTAATTACGATACCAATGCGGTTTCAATCCACGTACCTATATAAGGTACGACTATGCCTATGATGTTCCCCGTCCAAACAAAGATGTTTCAATCCACGTACCTATATAAGGTACGACATAAAATTACTCTAAACGGGGTACAACAACTCGAGTTTCAATCCACGTACCTATATAAGGTACGACATTGTCTCATATTCTTTCGTTTTTAAGTAAGATGTTTCAATCCACGTACCTATATAAGGTACGACACTTTCGCTTCTACACTGGCAAGATACATAGGGTGTTTCAATCCACGTACCTATATAAGGTACGACAAGATAATCACTTTCGACTTGGCCTGGCTATCCTTGGGTGTTTCAATCCACGTACCTATATAAGGTACGACTGGATAATATCGTTAATGATATGACGGATATGGTTTCAATCCACGTACCTATATAAGGTACGACGGCGTTTATTCGCACCAATAGAACCAAAAAGACCAGTTTCAATCCACGTACCTATATAAGGTACGACCAACGCTTTCCTCATCACAAAAAACAGAAACAGTTTCAATCCACGTACCTATATAAGGTACGACATGATGCCCTCAATATGCCCGAATATCTTGGCGTTTCAATCCACGTACCTATATAAGGTACGACACTATTTCTTTGTCCCGAATCGTCTTGTGTGGAATGTTTCAATCCACGTACCTATATAAGGTACGACAGGATTTTCACGTGCACAATAATCAATCCATTCATTGTTTCAATCCACGTACCTATATAAGGTACGACTGCATTACAAATAATGCAAACATTTACAGTCTGTTATCAATGCATTTATGCGATAATAAACTTTTTGGATTTTTTATTGATGAAATAAAACTAATAGGAGTGTTTAATAGGCTAATAATCAATGATTGCGAAAACTCCAGCTTTTTGTTAATGCTTAATGTTCGCAAACAGTTATATTATAAGTTCATCTTCTACATTATAGGATGTGACGACACCTATGTATTCAACTCTTTTAGAATAATTATTTCCCAAGAAATAGAAACGAATACTATCTTTTTTATGATCGATGATATCCGATAGTTTTAATCTTAACTCGGTAAATTGAGCAGGCGAGACAGAGCATTCAAAAACGGAATTTTGGACGCGTTGGCCATAATTCAGGCATTGACGTGCTACCTGACGTAACCTGCGCTGTCCGTCGGAAGTCATCGTTTCTACGTCATATGTAACTAGAACATACATAAACTTACTTCATTAAAAAGACCGGATAATTATCTAAATCGTTTCTCAAAAAACGAGCTAAAAGCATCGCCTGAATATATGGGATCAGTCCTATCGGTACGGATTCATTTAAGTAGGGGTGGATTATTGTCTCTTTTTTTCTCTTCTGCCAAGCGAGTAAGACTCCCTTTCTGATATCTTCGTCCATTACAATCCCGTTATCTCCGTGTTCGACAAAACCTTTACCGGATATCTGTTTACGATTAATTAAGGACAAAACCAACCTGTCTGCCAGGTAGGCTCGTAACTCTTCCATCATATCTAACGCTAAACTCGCTCTTCCTGGTCGATCGGTATGTAAAAAGCCTACGTATGGATCAAGTCCTACTGTTTCCAATGCAGACTGTACCTCATGATTCAGCAATGTGTAAACGAATGACAATAGAGCATTTACTTTGTCTTTGGGCGGTCTTCTGTTCCTCCCGTTAAAAGGAAAATCCTCACATTGCGATATGATCATCTGGTTAAATACAGAGAAATAAGTTGTAGCGGCTTCTCCCTCTATACCTCTTAATGTATCGGAGGACTCAGCAACTAAAGCCTGATTCTTTGATCTCTTTAACTTTTCAGATACGGATAAAAACAAGGATAGCTGTTTGTCGGAAGAAATGTGATCTCTTTTGAAACGATCGATAACCGTCCGGGAATTTGCTATCTTTCCTGCAATAAAAAGCCGACTGATTTCCAGTGATTTATTTGCATCGTCGGCAATCCTGTATTGTGTTCTTCGTAAAAGGACATTTCCTTTTGTCGGACCGGAGACTCTACCTTGAAACTGTCCATTAGCACTTAAAAAACATAATCCTACATTTCTTTCAGCACACATCTTCATTAATGCCGGAGAAGCACCTATATATCCGAATGTGACAATACCTTCTATATTTAAAACCGGAATTCTGAATATATCTTTTTCCTTAACCCTAATTACAACGTTTTCTCCATCTTTAGTTAAATAGGCTTCAGGAGTAGTTACATACAATGTGTTCAATAATTTTCTCATATTTTAATCGTATAACTGGGACAGGTAAGTATTCACTTTCGGTGTTTTTGTCAGTACTTTAGGCATACATACGTCACATAAAGAACATGACTTGCAATGCGCTTTGTATATTGCCGGCGGAAGAACTTTTTGCTCGTATAGCTTGTGCATTTGGACACATTTATTTTCAACCAGTTTCCGTAATTCTTCAGTAAACTGGACCTCTTCTCGGTGGCGAGTTTCCCCATAATACAAAAAGCCTTTTTCTATGCTGACGTTATACATCTCTTCCAGGCAAATCGCTTGTGCGCATAGCTGGACTTCATCTATCTGATCTTTTTTAGGTTTGCCTCGTTTGTATTCGACCGGAATTAATTGCCAGAATCCCGGATATTTAGGATGTCTTATTGAATTTTGTCCGGAGGTGGAAGCGACCATCTCTACTACATCAGAGATACCATAAAGTCCCAGCCGTCTGGAGACAAGCGTTACGGATCTTAATGTTACTATGCCTTTATTGCGGTTCATCAAGGTAGGATCATCGACTTTTTGATGCATCCAGTTTCCTTCAATAGTGAGGTTGTTTTCCGCCCACTGTTGTTCGATATGTATAAGGGCCCATTGACGTTTACAGAAAGTTATGTGTTGGATTCCGGAAAGCATCAATAGGTCCTCATCTCCGTATTCTATCATATCATGTCCAGAACTTCTACACCTTCCGGTAGTTTATCCTTGTCGATGGTAACAATATAATCGTCGAACGAACGGGGTGGGCGTTGGTCATCCTTAAGTTGAACCTTCACTAAACCGAATAAAGAATGAGCTGAAGCATTACCTAATGCTGTACTGTGTTTGAATACGATCAATTTGCGGGCATTCATCATTCCTCTGGCTGCTGAATGGTCATGATCGAACATGTTTTTCAATGAATCCCAGAATAAGTTCAGGTCATCTTCATTGAATCCGGTTTGTGCGGCTAAATGAGCGGAAATAAATCCGTTAGCTTTATATAGTCCGTAAGGAACTGTAAATTTACGTCCCATGGTGCGGTTATCTCCACTCTGTTTTTTAGCCTCATCCTCCGTAGCCACAGCCATACGGGTTATACTATGTTCGGCGGTAACAATAGGACTGATAGAACGGGCAAAAGTAAATTGGATAGGGCCACGAACCTGTCCGGCATTTTCACCAGTACTTAGTACGGCTCCAAATGTCCTTATGTCATAAAAGTTTCTGCACATCCATTGCCGGGCAGCCTCTGTTTTATCTCCCTTCTCTTTTATATCTTTAACCCCTTCCTGTTTATGCGCTTCAGTGATCAGATTATTCAATACCGCTTTCTCTTTAATGAATATATCATACGGTCTTTCTCCATCTTTTACTATTTGGACAAAGTTCCGGACTTTACGTTTCAGGCAGACATCGGAAACCAGACCTTCTCCTGTTTCCGGATCAACTCTGGGTAAGTTTCCGGCATCGGGATCACCGTTCGGATTACCATCCTGTACATCAAATAAATAAATGAAGTCATAACGATTTTTTATTGCAGTTTCCATATTTGTATACTATTAATTTTTTTCTTTGTCTGTTGTTTTATATAAATCTTCTCTTTGATGGTAATAACCGATTGCGAAACGGGACTGGTCATCCATCGATAAATACTTAGGTAACCCGTTACTATCCAGGTTGGTGATAACACTTTGCAATAATTTTTCATAATAAACAGATTTCCCGGTATCAAATTTTGCAAGGTGATGTCTGGATAAAGACAACAAGCGGCCGAATACAGTTGTCGGGGTTGTCGACGCTGCACCGTAGTAACGCTCTTTGATCGTAGAATTTGCTCCTGGGATAGCATCACTCTGGATCTTTTCAAGGATAGCAAACAAGCGGCCACATAAGTACGCTTGGTTTTTATTTTCTAAATCTAATGCCATTTGAATTTCTTTAGGTGGATTATTATGATTTCTGAATTTTCTATTTAAGTAGGCTTTGAGTATAGCGGCTCTTATCGACGTTATATTCCGGTCTGCTTTGATTCGTATCAGACATTGCATCTGCAATGTGGTCGGATAGGGTCGGTTATCCCATATGCTTTGGCTTAAATCGCTGGCTAAACTGGGAGGCAGATTTTCCATTTTATTTAAGGAAGCAACTTGGGTCAGTAAGTTGAATAAAGAAAAATAGGCTCTTTGATTCTTGCTTTTAATGATTTCCAAGTCCTTAAAATGTTGTCTGATGTGACTGGCAAATTCGCCTACTGTTCCTTGTCGCCAGAATCTAACAGAGATACGGGCGGCATTAGGAGATAAACCTAACACGTAAAAGGGAGTTTTGTCCTCGTCATTCAATACTCCCGAGAACGGAGACTTCAAGAAGTCTCTGATAACTTCCGTGTTTTTATCCGGATCATCTTTGGGAGGAGATGTAAATATGAAACAGAAACATTGCTCTAACTTTGTCGGTTTCTGAGACCAGAAAACAACGGATGTGTCATGTAATCGATATTTGTTAGAGGAATCTTTTCCCAATAAAGAATTTAAAGCTGTGGTATAAGCAGCTTCCGCTTCTTTTGAAATAGGTGCGTTCATACCTTGCTCTTTATAATAAGAATCGTAACCCGATTTCTTTTGAAAGCCAACCAGTTTAGCTCCGCTCTTGCCTCCGGGTATGGCTATGGCACTATTGAGTATGGCTATCGGAGCCTTTTTCCCAGTAATAAGGCATATTCCTATCGGTTCATCCTTCTCCGAACAATCTTCTATGGATGATGTTACATCCGGATTTGCAGCCACGATAGTATTGTTTCCTGCTACTTTAAAGGAGATGTTTGTCCCGTCTTTTTTGATACATTCTTCCCATAAAGGGTCCATTTTTATACGTTGAAGATTATCAGGATTATCGTAAAATTTGGCTACTGCTTGAATCTCTTCATTGAAAGGATACATTTCGGCAAGCCGCCTGACTTCCTGAACAAAGGTTTTATTTTGTTTAGCGGCATCGTCCAGTGCTTTTGGCATTCCTTTATCATCCGTATTTTTAGGTTGGGCTAACACATATCCGAAATGGTCCCAAAATACATTTGCCGTTTGCCAACTGTTGCTACCGGTACGTCCTTTACTTTTAACAACCAGATATTTTTTTGCTCGTTTCTGTTTTCCTACCCCTTCGGTGGTATCCTGTAGTTCTAAAAAATTTCCTTTTTTATCTATCAGAATAAGATAAGGTATTTCTTTCCATTCTAATCCACGGGGAGCAATGGTACTCACCGGATCAGCAGCTTTACGTTGGTAGTATTCGTATAATGCTTGCAAAATCATCGGCGTACCTCCTCACTGTTAATGGATGGAACGATCAAGACTCCTTGTTTCATTATAGCCCTGAAGAACATTGGCTTTGGATCTTTTTCGTTTGTGAAATCCATATCATATAGCATATATCCTAAATCACGATCTTCGGGTATTCCGTCTCCTTTTACCGGATTTTCGATGTATGTGAAATCAGCGGAGAACTCACGGCAACCTAAATAGGGTTGATTGAAACATTGCCCCTTTTTAGCTCTACGTTCGAACATAGCATTATATTTGCCAGGATTTTCGTCAGAGGACTTTGATGGCACTTTCAACTTATCTTCTTTTGTTCTATTTCTTATAGGTATAAATTCCAACTCTGCAAAAATTCTATAGCAAACATCTTTTAGTAACAAACTGGATTTTTGTTGCCGATTATCTTCGATGAATAATCCGGATGAACGGGGGCTCATTAAACTTCCAATCTCATTTCTTTTCATGGAAAACCATCTGATTGGATTTAATACTTCTATTCGGGTAATATTCCATTGTATGGCTGGTTTCCAAAATATAGATTCGAAAATGGCTCGGGCAGCAGATGGCGTTATTATGTCGTAGCTAACTCTTTCGACTTTCATCTCCGGACGGGTAAAGCAGGCCATGCTTCCTTTAACCTCAAGACAGTATTCTTTATTTGTATATATCATATGTTTAGGTTAACGTAATATAAGGTGTTTATGCTTTGAGTAATAAGGTATCTTTATAACTCTGTTCAACAAAGATATATTTTATTTTCTAACAAACAAATATTTTAATCCTGTAATCTTCTTGCGAAAAATATTATAAAAGTTGTCCCCGTAAAGGATGCGACATTAAAGACACGTTCAAACGCGCCTTTGAAGAGTGGTTTCAATCCACGCATCTGTAAAAGATGCGACTTTTAGGTGCTGGTACTGGCGGTGCTTCTCTTTTGTTTCAATCCACGCATCTGTAAAAGATGCGACAAGCGGATACCTCCTCTACTTACACGATAACTACGTTTCAATCCACGCATCTGTAAAAGATGCGACATGATTCTGTTCTTCCGAAATGGCTTACCTATCGTGTTTCAATCCACGCATCTGTAAAAGATGCGACACATATCAAGGATATATGTAATGAATCATAATAGTTTCAATCCACGCATCTGTAAAAGATGCGACACATCAAAAGGATATAACAGCATTCGAGATTTCGTTTCAATCCACGCATCTGTAAAAGATGCGACACATAAAAAGGCTCAAAAAAAGAAACCTTTTGAGTTTCAATCCACGCATCTGTAAAAGATGCGACAATTTGGGGCAGAATAAAATTGAATATATATTGGTTTCAATCCACGCATCTGTAAAAGATGCGACGGAGCCACCGTTGCCCAATGTTACCAATACCAAAGTTTCAATCCACGCATCTGTAAAAGATGCGACTTATGCCTATGATGTTCCCTATTCAGACTAAAATGTTTCAATCCACGCATCTGTAAAAGATGCGACATTAAGGTGTCGGCTTATCCTTTCCGCGCGTACGTTTCAATCCACGCATCTGTAAAAGATGCGACTAGACGTCAAAAGCGCGCCATTGCCGCGCAAAAAGTTTCAATCCACGCATCTGTAAAAGATGCGACCGCAAGGATGAGATTTTGAGTAATCCCTCTCTTGTTTCAATCCACGCATCTGTAAAAGATGCGACGTTAACAACATCATAAGATTTATTACCACAAGCAGTTTCAATCCACGCATCTGTAAAAGATGCGACTCCCAATAACCGGAAAACGAAGATCCGCCGATACTTGTTTCAATCCACGCATCTGTAAAAGATGCGACTTTTCGTAATGTTAATGCTTATCAGCGTTATTTGGTTTCAATCCACGCATCTGTAAAAGATGCGACGACCTCGAGACCAGATAACTTTACAACATTGTCAGTTTCAATCCACGCATCTGTAAAAGATGCGACTTGCCCGCCTGTTACTCCGCTTGTTAAGGTCGATGTTTCAATCCACGCATCTGTAAAAGATGCGACGCAATGATAATTTTCCAAACTGGTTTCATAAACGTTTCAATCCACGCATCTGTAAAAGATGCGACCGCATCCGCTCGCGGTCGCGAGAAAGTCATAGGGTGTTTCAATCCACGCATCTGTAAAAGATGCGACTTCGTAACGTATCTATTGATCGTGCTATAGCAGAGTTTCAATCCACGCATCTGTAAAAGATGCGACTCCATGTTTGTGAAAAGCTTTATTGATGACACTTTTAAATTGTAATTTTGCGAATGATAAAGTAGAAAAGCAATAAATGTTCATATTCTCTAAATAAATCTATAAGTGTATGATTTATAGGGAATGCGAACATCTAACGTTTTTTACAATTACTTAGGGTTCGCGTTTTTGTTATTGAAACATAAGTGTAATCATGTTATTTCTAAAGTAATCTGTAACTTTGCTGACAAAGTTAGGAATAGTTTTTATAGATACGATTAATAATGAATAAAAAGATACTTCAGTTAGCGCTTCCTTCTATTGTTTCCAATATAACGGTTCCTTTGTTGGGATTGGTTGATGTGGCGATTGTCGGACATTTGGGGGCCGCTTCCTATATCGGGGCGATTGCGGTAGGGGGGATGCTGTTCAATATTATTTACTGGTTGTTCGGTTTCTTGCGGATGGGAACGAGTGGGATGACTTCGCAAGCTTTGGGGAGACGGGATCTCCGGGAAGTAACGAGGGTCTTATTCCGGTCGGTCGGTGTCGGGATTCTGATTTCTCTGGCTCTGCTTCTGCTCCAGTATCCGATACGGGAAATAGCTTTCTTACTATTGGATACGACGGATGAGGTGGAACGGTTGGCTTCCTTATATTTCAATATTTGTATTTGGGGCGCACCGGCCGTGTTGGGACTGTATGGTTTCTCCGGTTGGTTTATCGGAATGCAGAATTCCCGTTTCCCGATGTTTATTGCGATCACCCAGAATGTCGTGAATATCGTGGCGAGCCTGATCTTCGTCTTTGTGTTCGGCATGAAGGTGCAAGGGGTTGCGACGGGAACGCTGATCGCTCAATATGGAGGCTTCGGGATGGCTGTATTCCTGTGGTTCGTATTTTATCGGAAGCGGTTGAATATTCGTGTTTGCTGGCATGAGGCCATGGATAAGGTCGCTATGCGTCGTTTCTTCCAGGTGAATGGCGATATTTTCTTTCGTACGCTTTGTTTGGTGGCGGTTACTACATTTTTTACTTCTACAGGTGCGAGGCAGGGCGATATCGTTTTGGCCGTTAATACATTGCTGATGCAGTTGTTTACGCTTTTCTCCTATATCATGGACGGTTTTGCTTATGCAGGCGAGGCTTTGGCGGGGCGTTATATCGGTGCTCGGAACAAAACAGCCCTTAGTCGGATGATCCGTTTGCTGTTTGGCTGGGGGATCGGGTTGTCCCTTTCGTTTACCCTGCTTTATGGAGTAGGCGGGAAAGGTTTTCTCTCCCTCCTGACGAATGACTCTGTTGTCATACAAGAGGCCGGAACCTATTTCTATTGGGTGCTGGCTGTCCCGCTTGCCGGCTTTGCCGCCTTCTTGTGGGATGGTATCCTGATCGGTGCGACAGCTACCCGCCTGATGCTTTATTCGATGTTGGTCGCTTCCGGCACTTTCTTTTTGATCTATTACCTCTTTTTCGGAATGATGGGAAATCATGCATTGTGGATGGCATTTCTGATATATCTGTTGCTTCGTGGTAGTATGCAATGGGTATTATGGAATCGCCACAATGAATTAGCGTAATCGGTCGTATGCCCATTGTGCCGGATTGTTTAATATATAATTGGATATATTATGATACGCCTTTTCATCCTGTATGATATGTTCATAATAATTACGTTGCCATAATTTTTGCCCGTGTAGATTAATCATTTTTGTCGATTGATATTTAAAATATCCCACAATATGCCCCAGTGTCACCACGTAGGGGCGGGGTTCGCCCGCCCTAAATGCATCCCGATCGATTTTTATAATCGCATGGAAATGATTTGGCATAATAACATATTCGCAACATTCGATATTGGGGTATTTGTGTTCCAAATCCCAATAACATTGTTGGATTATTTCACCATATGGGTTTAATATCATTTGGGGGATGTTGATATTAGATTCGGGGCAGGCGGACCCTGCCCCTACCGTCCCTACGTGGGGAACGTTTTTGATTTCGCCGAATAAATGTTTATGGTTTTGGGTACATATTGTAATGAACTATAACCCTTCCTGTGAATAATCATATCCTTTCAAACGGATACTGTGACGATGGTGGATGTCTGGATTGTTCTGTTTCATAGTCGATGGTTGTCTTATTGGCTTAATATGAGCCTAAATATAAGGAAAAAGCCGGAAATCAAGAGAAGATATCCGGCTTTTATGAAATTAGATACGCTCTATTATTGTCTGTAGCTTGCTAATTCATCGGCATTGAATTTCAAGATAAAGCTGTTGTGTTTTTCCACTTCCGCTTCGACATAATTCAAGTATACGACAGCTGATTTGGCAAACATTTCAGGAGCCTTTGTCGCGTCTTGGATCAGCAGGTGAGCCATGATGCAGTCGGCTGCCATTTCATAAAGGCGACGGGCAACAAAATCCTGCAATTCCTGGTTCTGGGCTTCCTTCACCTTGTTCATGCAGGCTTCGAACTTATTGGCCATTTCAACCAGGCGGCCTTTCAGCGGTTCCATTTCAGGAGAACACGGGATTGTTTCGAATTCTCGGATGGTAGCCAGATAGGAACCGTTGGTCACGTAACGGATGGCTGCAACTGTCTGCAACTGCGTCGTCCCCTCGTAGATAGAGGTGATGCGGGCATCCCGATAGATACGTTGACAAGCATATTCCAGCATGAAGCCTGAACCACCATGAATTTGGATACAGTCATATGCGTTCTGGTTGGCATATTCGGAGTTCATACCTTTTGCCAGCGGGGTGAAAGAGTCGGCTAGTTTGGCATATTTTTTCTGTTCCTGACGTTCTTCCGGAGTCAGCTTGCGTTCACGGGCGATGTCGTCCAGTGCTTTGTAGATATCTACATAACGGGAAGTCTGATACAGTAAGGCACGGCCGGCATCCAGCTTCGCTTTCATGATAGACAGCATGTCGTAAACAGCCGGGAATTCGATAATTGCTTTGCCGAACTGTTTGCGTTCCTTTGCGTAAGCTAACCCTTCGTTGTAGGCGGCCTGGCTCAGACCGACAGACTGTGCGGCGATACCCAAACGGGCACCGTTCATCAGCGCCATCACATATTTGATCAAACCTAATTTGCGATCTCCGCAAAGTTCGGCTTTCGCATTCTTGTAAACCAGTTCGCAGGTAGGCGAACCGTGAATACCCAACTTGTTTTCAATACGGCGGACATCTACGCCACCCTGGCGTTTGTCATAGATGAACATAGACAGGCCACGCCCGTCTTTCGTCCCTTCTTCCGAACGGGCCAAGACCAGATGAAGGTCGGCGTCTCCGTTTGTGATGAAACGTTTCACACCGTTCAGACGCCAGCAATTTTCTTTTTCGTCGAAAGTCGCTTTCAGCATCACGGACTGCAAGTCGGAACCGGCATCCGGCTCTGTCAAGTCCATAGACATCGTTTCACCGGCGCAGATACGCGGAATGAAACGGCTGTGCTGGTCTTCGTTTCCGAATTCATATAATGTCTCGATACAATCTTGCAACGACCAGATGTTTCCGAATCCAGCATCGGCAGCGGCCACGATTTCGGCGCACATGGTGTACGGCGTGATCGGGAAGTTCAAACCGCCGAAACGGCGCGGCATCGTCATACCGTTCAGGCCGGCTTTCACCATTGCATCCAGATTCTGTTTGGTCCCGGAAGCGTATTCCACACGTCCGTTTGCGCAGTGGGGGCCTTCTTCGTCAACTCCTTCGGCATTGGGAGCGATGATCTCACCCGTGATTTCGCCTGTGATTTCAAGCACTTTGTCGAACGAGTCCATTGCATCGGCATAATCCTGCGGTGCATAGTCGAACTCTTCTTTATCTCTGTAATTGCGTTCTTTCAGTTCGCAAATACGTTCCATCATCGGATTGTTCAAGTGATACTTGAGTTCCGGAATGTCTGTATAATAATTTGCCATCTCTTTACTTGCTGTTCTGTTTGTAATACTTAATCATCTTCGGAATCACCTCCTCAACAGTGCCGTTGATCACGTAGTCGGCAATCGTGTTGATCGGAGCGTTCTCGTCGTTGTTGATAGAGATGATGATACCTGCATCCTGCATACCTGCGATATGCTGGATCTGTCCGGAGATACCGCAAGCGATATACAATTTCGGACGGACCGTCACACCTGTCTGGCCGATCTGGCGGTCATGGTCACAGAAACCGGCATCAACAGCTGCACGGCTGGCGCCTACTTCGGCATGAAGTTCCTTTGCCAGTTCGAACAACATATCGAAACTTTCCTTGGAACCCATTCCGTAACCGCCGGCTACTACGATCGGAGCACCTTTCAGGTTGTGTTTGGCCTTTTCTATGTGGCGGTCGATGACCTTTACGACATAATCCGTTTCCGGAACATATTTGGCGACGTCGTGTTTTACCACTTCGCCTTTATAGTCGGCATCCAGGATTTCTTTTTTCATCACACCTTCGCGAACAGTCGCCATCTGAGGACGGTGTTCCGGATTGATGATCGTCGCTACGATGTTACCGCCGAAAGCGGGACGGATCTGGTATAACAGGTTTTCGTATGTTTTACCAGCTCTTTTGTCTTCGTGCGAGCCGATTTCGAGGGATGTACAGTCTGCTGTCAGGCCGCTTGTCAGTGCAGAAGAAACACGGGGGCCTAAGTCACGGCCGATAACCGTTGCTCCCATCAGGCAGATCTGCGGTTTTTCTTCTTTGAACAGATTGATCAAAACAGAAGAATGAGGAAGGGAAGTGTACGGGAACAGACCGGGGGCGTCAAAAATATGCACCTTGTCCACGCCATAAGGCATCACCTGCTTTTCAATCCCTTCCAGTCCGGAACCGGCCACAATGGCTTCGAGTTGGCAGTTCAACTGGTTGGCTAACTTGCGACCTTTGGTCAACAGTTCGAGGCTTACATCGGCAATCGTTGTACCTTCAAGCTCACAATATACAAATACATTATTCATATTGTTCAATCTTTTTTACCGTATGAATTGTCAATTATCAATTGTCAATTATCCGATAGTGTGGTTAGCTAACAGTTCAACAATCAAATCTTCCACATCCTTGTCTGAGCCGGTCAGCGTCTTACTTTCCTTTGCCTGGAACACGATGTTCTGAATCGCTTTGACTTTTGTCGGCGAACCGGACAAACCGCATTGTGCGAGATCTCCGTTTACATCGGCAACACTCCATTCCGGAATATTCAGGTACGGGCGCTTTTCATACAGTTCGGGGTATGACAGTGCCGATACGCCTTCCGGATGGCAGGCGGGAGCGGGAGCTTTTTCCTGCGCGCCCAATGCCCGTTTGTATTTCATCACCAACTTGGCATTACGCGGACGGCAGGGGGCAGCCGAACCGTTGACCGTAATCACGATAGGCAGCGGACCTTCCACTGTTTCGACACCGCCGTCGATATGCCGTTTCACTGTGATACTGCGATTCTTTTCGTCTACGTTCAGGATTTCTTCGGCATATGTGACCTGTGTTAATCCTAACTTTTCAGCGACTTGAGGACCTACCTGTGCTGTATCGCCGTCAATAGCCTGGCGTCCTCCGATGATAATATCGTAGTCACCTATTTTCTTGATTGCTGTGGCAAGCGCATAAGACGTTGCCAAAGTGTCGGCACCGGCAAATGCACGGTCGGTTAGCAGATAACCACCGTCTGCTCCCCGGTATAAACCTTCACGAATAATTTCAGCTGCACGCCCCGGACCCATTGTCAACAAGGTTACCGTAGTTCCCGGATAGGCGTCTTTCAAGCGGAGGGCTTGTTCTAATGCGTTCAGATCTTCCGGGTTGAAGATTGCGGGAAGTGCGGCCCGGTTGATAGTTCCGTCCTCTTTCATCGCATCCTTTCCCACATTGCGTGTGTCCGGAACCTGTTTCGCCAATACAATAATTTTTAAACTCATATTATAGGAATATTAGATTTCTATATTGGATATTTGTTCGAATTAACCTTCTGAATACTGACCTGCAAAAATAATCAAACATTCTTTATATCAAAGAACTTTCGTCTGGAATCTGCACACTTTAGTTTTTTTTGAGCATATCCTTTCGAATATCTTTTGTATTTTTGCCTTTCATCAGACCAATAAAAATATAATTAATAGTACCATGTATTTTAATCAGAAAACCACAAAGCCGTTGGTCCTGCTTTGTATGACCGGATTTTTTGTTGCAGGCCTTCAGAATAAAGTATTGGCGGAAGAATTGGTTCGTACCGTGGAAGTCTCGAATGAATGGAAAACCGGCAAGCAGGATGAACCGGTAGTGCTTCGCCTGAGCGATATGAGTCCGTCTTTTCGTGTGCGTTCGGCAACAGTCTGGGACGGAACGAAGGAAATACCTTCCCAGTTGGATGATTTGGATGGTGACCGTAAAGCGGATGAACTGGCTTTTGTTTTGGACGTTCCAGCCCAGTCGGTCAAGAAGCTGAAACTTGTTCTCTCTTCCGAAAAGACAGACCGGACCTATCCTGCCCGTGTCTATGCCGAGATGTTGGTGAGTGATAAGAACGGCAAGCATGTCCCGATTTCATCTCTTACCATTCCGGGGACTAGCAACGTTTATAATCAGTTGCACCATCATGGTCCGGCTTTCGAATCGGATCTGGTAGCCTATCGTATTTATTTCGACAAGAAACAGACTGTCGATATTTACGGCAAGTTCAATAAGGATTTCGAAATACGGGAGTCTCAATTTTATCCTACCGATGAACAGCTGGCACGTGGTTTCGGAGACGATGTTCTACTGGTAGGCAACAGTTGCGGCGTAGGAGCCTTGAAGGGATGGGATGGAAAGAAAGCGACCCATATCGAACCGGTTGCCAGTCTGACGGAAACTATACGGGCATACGGTCCGGTACGAACTGTTACGGATATTGTTTCGACTGATTGGCAGTACCAAGGTTCGGAACTTCAGATGACGGTCCGTTATATTTTGTATGCCGAACATCGGGATTGCGAAGTTCAGGTGCATTTTGCCGAGCCGCTGAAAAATGAAGTGTTCAGTACGGGTGTTCTGAATATAAAAGGTTCTTCTTTTTCCGATCATAAAGGTCTGGTAGCCTGTTGGGGAACAGATTGGCCTGTCAACGATACGGTCAAATATGCAAAAGAAACGGTCGGTGTTGCCACTTGCCTGCCTTCCGATCTGATAAAGAACGAAACGCAAGACGCTGCCAATTATCTATATGTGATAGGAGCGGAGGGACGGTCTTCTTTTACTTACCACATCACTTTTACATCGATGAAAGAAACTTTCGGTTATAAAACAAAAGAAGACTGGTTTGCCTTTGTCCAAAAATGGAAAAAGGAACTGCACCAGCCTTGTCGCGTCGAAATCAAGTAATTGAATTGATCCCGGATAAGTCCTTCTTCTAAAAAAATAACGCAAACGGCGGGGAAAGCAGATGAGGAAATAAGAACTGCGTTTTCGTGCCGTTTGCGTTATATCGGTTTATATTAAATTTCGCATGCACAAAGTGTTGGAATCAGGTTGCGGTCGCCATACGCATTGTCTACGCGGGCTACATTCACCCAGAATTTGCTGTCGTGCAACCATTCCAGCGGGAAGGCGGCCTTCGTGCGGGGATACGCGTGTTTCCACTCGTCGGCGGTCACCTCGTATTCCGGATGCGGGGCATTCTTCAAGACGTTGTCCTCCTTGGATGCCTTGCCTTCCTCCACCTCCTTGATCTCGCTCCAGATACATTCCATTACCTCTACGAAACGATCCAGCTCGGCCTTGCTCTCGCTCTCGGTCGGCTCTACCATCAAGGTGCCGTGTACCGGGAAAGATAGGGTAGGAGCGTGGTAGCCGAAGTCCATCAAACGCTTGGCGATATCGCCCTCGTCGATGCCCGAACGCTCTTTTACCGTGCGGCATTCCAGGATCAGTTCGTGACCGACGCGACCTGTAGCACCAGTGTAAACGATTCCGTAAGTATCTTTGAATTTGGCTGCCAGATAATTCGCATTCAAGATCGCGGTCTTGGTGACCGTTTCCAACCCTTCTGTTCCCAACATGCGGATATAAGCATATGTGATCGGCAGAATGCCCGCGCTACCGTAAGGTGCGGCGGAGACTGTGTTCAGGTCGCTGCCCCATAATATCGGATGCTGCGGCAGGAACGGAACGAGATGTGCGGCAACGCAGATCGGACCGACACCGGGACCGCCTCCTCCGTGAGGAGAAGAAAAGGTCTTATGCAGGTTTAGGTGGCAGACGTCTGCACCGATAGTACCCGGATTGGTCAGACCGACTTGTGCATTCATGTTGGCGCCGTCCATATACAGCTGACCACCGCAAGCGTGAACAATGTCGCACATTTCCTTGATGTCCACCTCGAAGATACCGTGAGTAGACGGATAGGTGATCATGCTGGCTGCTAAGTTGTCCTTGTTGGCTTCGGCTTTAGCCCGGAAATCTTCCAAGTCGATATTACCCTTGTCGTCACATTTTACCGTAACGGTCGTAAAACCGCATTGAACCGCACTTGCCGGGTTCGTACCGTGGGCAGAAGCCGGCAGCAGGACGATGTTGCGATGTCCTTGCCCGATGCTTTCCAGATAAGCCCGGATTACGCGCAGACCTGTATATTCGCCGGCGGCTCCGGAATTTGGTTGCAGCGTACAGCCTTTGAATCCGGTAATTTCGCACAAGTAAGCCGATAAGTTTTCAATCAGTTCCGTGTAACCTTCAACCTGGTCTTCTGGTGCATACGGATGTATATTCATGAATTCCGGGCGGCTGAGTGGAAGCATGGTCGATGCCGGATTCAGTTTCATCGTACAAGAACCTAAAGAGATCATGGATTGGGCCAATGAAACATCCTTTCGTCCCAGGCGGGTGATATAACGCATCAGTTCCGTTTCGGTATGATATTTTTTGAATACGTCTTCTTGCAGGAATTCGGAAGTACGGGCGAATTTCGGATCGAAATAAGTTTTCTCAGGAACGGCTTCTTTCAGCATGTAGTCCTTTCCGGCTGCCCCTGCGAAGATATATAGCAATACGCCGATATCGGTCGGTCCGGTCGTTTCGTCCAAGCTGATGCCGATCTGTCCGGCATCGAAGTAACGCAAGTTCACCTTGCATTCCAATGCGATCTCGCGGAGCGCATTGATGGATACATGTTCCGGCAACTGGATTTTCAGTGTGTCGAAATAGTTTTTGTTCAATTGTTTGTAGCCTAGTTTTTCCAACTCGCCTGTTAGGAAACCTGCAGAAGCGTGGATACGACCTGCGATGTTCTTCAAGCCTTCGGCACCGTGGTAAACGGCGTAAAAACCAGCCATCGTGGCTAGCAAGGCTTGGGCGGTACAGATATTGGAGGTTGCCTTTTCACGTTTGATATGCTGTTCGCGTGTTTGCAAAGCCAAGCGGTAAGCCGCGTGTCCATAGGCATCTTTGGAAATGCCGATGATACGTCCGGGGATGGAACGCTTGTATTCGTCTTTCGTAGCGAAGAATGCAGCGGACGGGCCACCGTAGAACATAGGGATACCGAAACGTTGGCTGCTCCCGAATACGACGTCTGCACCCCATTCTCCCGGAGGAGTCAGCAGGACAAGACTCATCAGGTCGGCAGCAACGGCGACACGTGCTCCACCGGCATTGGCACGTACGATGAATTCTTTATAATCTTCGATCGAACCGTCGGCATTCGGATACTGGACGATAGCCCCGAATACATCCGGTGTGAATTCAAATGTTTTGTAATCACCCACAACGACCTTGATGCCTTGCGGGATCATGCGAGTGTTGATAACGGCCAGTGTAGAGGCGAATACGTTTTCGTCGACAAACAACGTATTGGCTTCTGCTTTCATCTGTGCACGGCTACGGCTACCGTAGAACATGGTTGCCGCTTCGGCTGCTGCTGTCGCTTCATCCAGCAGGGAACAGTTGGCCAGCGGCAGGCCGGTCAGTTCGGCGATAACAGTCTGGAAATTCAGCAACGCTTCCAGACGTCCTTGTGAAACTTCTGCCTGGTACGGAGTGTAGGAAGTGTACCAAACCGGGTTTTCGAATACGTTACGTTGGATAGGAGCCGGACATACTGTGTCATACCAACCCATTCCGATATAAGAAGTGAAGACTTCGTTTTTGGATGCCAACTCCGAGATGTGTTCTGCGAACTCACGTTCCGTCATGGGTTCGGGAAGGTTAAGCGGTTCTTTCAAACGGATGTCGGACGGGATGGTCTGATCGATCAGTTCGTCAACCGACTTGACGCCGATGGCTTGCAGCATGGAAGGAATGTCTTCTGCCGAGATACCAACGTGGCGGTTTACAAATTTATTTGTGTCCATAATATTGTGATTTATGATTTATGAATTAATTCTTAATTGTCAATTACAAATAGGGATTGTTGAACTTCTCATCGATGACCCTTGTTTCCGGTCCATGCCCCGGGTAGATTACTGTCTCGTCGGGAAGCGAAAGGAGTTTGTCGCGGATGGCGGCAACCAATACCTCCTGGTTTCCACCCCAAAGGTCGGTACGACCGATACTTCCGGCAAACAGTGCATCGCCGACGATCGCAAAGCCGTTTTTTTTGTTATAGAAAGCGATGCTGCCGGGTGAATGTCCGGGAACTGTCAGCACTTGAAGTTCGGATGTACCGAACTTGATGGTCTCGCCTCCTACGATATATTTTTCAACCGGGACATTCTCGACATGCTGACGGAGTCCGAACAACTTGGCCTGTTCGTCCGGAGAGGGCAGTTTCTCGACATCCTGCTTGTTTGCTTCGGGTTTCAAACCGTATGTCTTATATATAAAACCGTTTCCAAATACGTGATCCACGTGCAGATGAGTACAGAGCAAATGCTTTAATGTCAACTTGTTTTCGAGGATAAAGTCGGTTAACTCCTTTTCCTCTTCCTTGCGACAGCAACCACAATCGATCAGTACGGCCTCGCGTGTATCATCATACAGCAGGAATGTGTTTTCTTGGAAATAATTGAACTCAAACGATTTTATTGTAATCATAACGGTACGTAAACAACTTTTTTAGTTTGGAAAAATTCTTCTTTAAAATGATCACTCAGGTTGAGGCTGACAGCTTGCTTGTGGAATGGCAATATTTCATGCTGCAACTCTCCTCCTTTCAGACAAATCAAACCGTTAGGAAGTGCATTTTGTTGTTCCTTCTTTATATTCTTACGGGCGATTTTTACCAGATCGGCCAGCGGCATGACGGCACGACTCACGACAAAGTCGAATAATTGTTTTTCCTCTTCGGCACGACAATGGCGGAAAGTGACGTTTTTCAGACCGATCGCTTCGGCTACAGCTTGTCCGACCTTGATTTTTTTTCTGATACTGTCTACCAAATGAAACTGTACTTCAGGGAGCAGGATCGCAAGTGGTATGCCGGGAAAACCGCCTCCCGTACCGATATCCATAATTGTCGATCCTTCTCTGAATTTCAGCATTTTCAAGATACCTAACGAATGAAGTACGTGGTGCAGGTACAGGTTCTCTATATCTTTGCGTGAAATTACATTGATTTTGGAATTCCAGTCTGAATACAAATCAAACAGGGCGTCTATCTGTTGCTTTTGCGCATCGGTTAGCGTTGGAAAGTAAGACTTTAGAATTGACAATTGACAATTGACAATTGACAATTGGGAGGATATTGTTGCATTGTTATCCATAAATTATATGTATAGGATTATTGTTATATTTTATTTGTCAATTGTCAATTAGTTTCGCGATCGGACTGTCTTTTTTCAATAGATATAGGATTTCCGTATAGGGCAAGAATACGTTTGTTTCCCTTACCACGTAAGCGGCGATCTCATATTCATTAAAGGTATACGTGATGCCGTCCTCGTCGACCAGGAAATTACCGTTCGGAAAAATTTCTTCGACACTGAAAAAACCGATGTTTTCCAAATCTTTCGGATTCTCCACCTTGTTTTGTTTGGCAATATGATCGATCAATATCTGTGCGAGGCTGTCCTGGAAGTTCTCGATGAAAATATCTTCTTCTGTGATTGCATTGCCTGTTTTCAAGTTGATCACATGATTGTTGTAGGCATGCGAACCGTGTGCACCGCCTGTATAGTTTTCGAAACTTACAGTATAGCTCAGAATGTCATTCTGGTTGTAGACGATTTCATCCGATGACATTTCGAAATAAGAGAACCAGGCTCCGACCGGCAGATCGTCCTTCTTTTCCAACTCTGCCTTGAAATCGGCTTCCAGTTCTTTATAGTTGTTCAGATAGTCTTCTGTGTACTTGGTGACCGCCTCTTCTGGAGACAGGTTCTCATAATTCTCGCCGAAGTAGGAGAGGACAAAGTCATTCTGTATCTTTTTCAGAATCTCCTTATCGGAAAATTTGGCAGGATAGGTGAAGTTCAATTGCAAGTTGCAATTGGGATTATCGGGATTATTCAGCAGATGATAGGTCCTATCCACCCGGATAGAATCGAATTTAATATCATTATCGGCCGTTTGCTTCGTGTTGGTATTGCAACCGGTTACGAACATTCCTAAAAAGAAAAGCGCTATCAGGCTTTTACTAATTTGTGTACTCATCGGAATCATAGATTTTAGATAATACTTTTAGATGCAAATGTAAGCTATTATCTTGTAATAAACGAATGGCTGGTTTCTTTTTTCAGCCTCGGAGGCATCAAAAGGGTGAGGAGATAGCAGTGCAGGCGTTGTTCCCTACCTATGAAACTACTGTTTCCTGCCCATGAAACGGGAGTGCCATGCCAGTGGAACTCTTGTCCCAATAAAATGTAACAGGCTTGGCACTGCGTTTTGGCTTATCATCCGGAAAAGGAATTCTGCTTGGCGAAGGTTGAGTTGTAATAAATGTTTTAAACGAAAATAAACGCTAATTAGGCAACCTTTTGAGAAAAAGGTTGCCTAATTCTATTTGTGAAACGAACAAATCCCCTATATTTGCAGAGTGTGTACGCACACCTCTTTGAACCATGTAAAAAATAACAGGTAACAAATGGCTTATTCTAACTATTATGCGGCTTCTGGGCTTTTCCATGGATCTATGTCGTCGGTAATGGGAACGCAGTTCGACATCTTGATGGTCGGCAATGATCCCCGTCTTCTTGGTACGGTCTGGGAAAAGGTCGAATCGGAAGTGCAGCGATTAGATAAAATGCTGAACCGGTTCGATCCGGAGAGTGAGGTTTCATTTGTTAACCGGGAAGCCGGACACTATCCGGTGACGGTGGGGGAAGAGCTTTGGAATATATTGTTGAACTGCAAGCGTTACAATGAGCTGACGGAAGGAAATTTCGATATAACTTTGCAGGGATTCGACCAGGTATTGCTGACGGAAGAAGATAAAAGCATTTTTTTCTTTTCTGAATCTTTACACATTGATCTCGGCGGGTACGGGAAAGGATATGCGCTTGCTAAAATACGGGAACTGTTGGAAGAAAACGGGATTGGTAAGGCGCTTGTCAATTTCGGAAATAGTTCGGTTCTGGCGGTCGGTACGCATCCGTGCGGCGAATATTGGCCGGTGGGTCTTGACAATCCGTTTACGAAAGAGCGGATTGCCGATTTGAAGTTGTGTGACAGTTCGCTATCGATATCGGGAAATATGCCTTCCCATCCGCGCCATATCGTGAACCCGCATACGGGAACATTCGTGGAGGATAAGAAAATGGTGTCGGTGGTGGCGAAAGATCCGGTGGTGGCGGAGATTCTGACAACTGCCTTTATGATCTGCGGCGACGAGCGTGTTCCGGTAATCGCGTCTCAATTTGATATTTATGAAAAACATGTATATAAGTTATGAAAAATGATGAGAATTCAGTCAATTTAAGCCGGCGGGACTTCTTCAAGGAGTTGGGAATGATTGGTGGAGGCGGTGTGCTGCTTTCCGCGTTTCCCTGGTTGCAGTCCTGTAGTGCCGACGATAAGGTGCAGATCGCAAAGGAGAAAGTGCGGATCGGATTTATTGGTACAGGTTCGCGCGGACAGTACCACTTGAATAACCTGAAGACGATTCCGTATGCCGATGTGGTTGCCTTGTGTGATAATTATCCTCCCCACCTGAAAGAGGCTTCGGCTCTCTATCCGAAAGCCAAGACATATGACGATTACCGGAAGCTTTTGGATGATAGAGATATACAAGCTGTCATGATCGCCACTCCGCTGTACGAACATGCGCATATCACAATAGACGCCTTGCATGCCGGAAAGCATGTCTTCTGCGAGAAATCGATGGCGATGACGTGTGCTGACTGTCTGGATATGTATAATGTGTTTAAGGAATCCGGCAAGGTGATGTTTATCGGCCAGCAGCGCTTGTATGATCCGAAATATATAAAGGCGATGGAAATGATCCATGCCGGCTTGTTGGGAGAGATAAATTCGATACGGGCGTATTGGTTCCGTAATAACGACTGGCGCCGTCCGGTCCCTTCTCCCGATTTGGAACGTAAGATCAACTGGCGTTTATATAAGGAATATTCATGCGGCTTGGTAACAGAATTGGCAACCCATCAGTTGCAGGTTGGAAACTGGGCGCTCCGGATGCTTCCCGAAAAGGTGGCCGGCATGGGAGATATCGTCTATTGGAAGGATGGTCGCGAAGTGTATGACAGTATCAATTTGATTTATCATTATCCGAATGGTGTGAAGATGACCTATGAGTCGATGATTGCCAACAAGTTTTATGGCCTTGAAGAAGAGATTATGGGAAGCAAGGGCACGATGGAACCGGAAAAAGGTAAATATTATTTTGAAGATGTCGAACCTGCTCCTGGTATCATGCAGTTGATCAACCAGATCGAACATAAGATCTTCGACAATGTTTCATTTGCCGGCCCGAGTTGGGTTCCTGAAACTGCATCGGTAAACAAGGGCCATCTGATCATGGACAATGTCACAACGATCAGCGGACAGTCATCGGTAGGAGCTGCTGGCGACGGCTCTATCGAGTTGGTTACCGCTTTCTGTGAAGCGGCCATTACCGGAAAACCAGCTCCTAACTTGGTGGAAGAAGCTTACTATTCTTCTGTTTTGGGTTTGTTGGGTTTGCAGGCGATTGATGAAGGACGGGTGATTACTTTCCCGGATGAATATAAAATACCGTATCTAAATTTTGCATGATTATGAAAGAAATCGTATTATCTGTAAAGAGACAAAAAACGGAAATTAAGATATTCTGTGTCTGTATCGCGCTCGCCTATCTGATGAACATTATCTCTATCATCGCATATGGTACAAGTTGGTCCGAGCTTTGGACACAATCGTTGTGGATGCTGCTCATCACCTGTGGCTTTTACGGGTTGTCGGTCATACTTCGTCTGTTGTATTACGGAGTACGACAATTAAGAAAATGATCTTGCTTTTCTCTTGGAAGAAAAGCGGCTGAAAGATTAAGGTCGTTCTATCACTTTTCTATCGGGAGGAAGTGGTAGAACGATTTTTATATGTTTTTGATTGATTCCTTATTGTTTTTTTCTACTTGAGTCTTTTCCTTTGCCCAATAAATCTGATAAGCATGAAAAAGACGATTTTACTTTTCTCAATTCTGTTGGCGTCGTGTGCAGGTAAGCAGACGCAAGAGATCCGGACAATGGAACGTTTGTCCACTGCATCTCATAATGATTACTATGTAAGTAACCGGGTTCCGTTGCAACCGTTGCAATTTATTAAGCTGCCCGCCGGAAGTATCGAGCCAGAAGGCTGGATCAGGCGGCAGATCGAATTACAGAAGGATGGACTTTGTGGTCATTTGGGGGAGATTAGTGCCTGGCTGCAAAAGGAAAACAATGCCTGGTTGAAAAACGGAGGTGAATGGGGGTGGGAAGAAGTGCCCTACTGGTTGCGAGGGTATGGTAATATGGCGTATGCCTTGAGAGACGAAACTTTGTTGAAGGAAACGAAATTCTGGATAGAGGCCATCTTGTCAAGTCAGCGGGCGGATGGTAATTTCGGGCCGGTGCATTTGAATAACGGCAAGCAGGATTTTTGGCCGAACATGATCGTCCTTTGGATCATGCAATCTTATCATGAATATACGAACGATAACCGGGTGATTGACTTCATGACCCGCTATTGTCATTATCTGCAAACGGTTCCCGATGACGCTTTCCTGTCGAGTTATTGGGAAAATAGCCGCGGGGGGGATAATCTTTGGAGTGTGGTCTGGCTGTATAACCGCACGGGTGACGAGTCACTTCTTCGGTTGGCCGAAAAGATTCACAGGAATACGGCGGATTGGACAAAATCGACTCAGCTTCCTAACTGGCACAATGTGAATGTCGCCCAGTGTTTTCGCGAACCTGCCACTTATTTTCTGTTTACAAAAGATTCGGCGATGTTGGCTGCCAGCTATAATGTCCAGAGTTTGGTACGCCGTGCTTTCGGCCAAGTTCCTGGTGGAATGTTTGGGGCGGATGAGAATGCCCGTATCGGTTTCTTCGATCCTCGACAGGGTACGGAGACTTGTGGTTTTGTGGAGCAGATGGCTTCCGACGAGATCATGCTTTTGATCAGTGGCGATCCTTATTGGGCAGATCACCTCGAAGATGTCGCGTTCAACAGTTATCCGGCTTCTTTGATGCCTGATTACCGGGCGCTTCGTTATCTGACTTGTCCGAATATGGCGATCAGTGATTCTCGCAATCATCATCCGGGATTGGATAATTCCGGTCCGTTCTTGGCCATGAACCCGTTCAGCAGTCGTTGCTGTCAGCACAATCATGGTTTCGGCTGGCCTTATTATGTCGAACATTTGGTGTTGGCGACGCCGGATAACGGGGTAGCCGCCGTTTTATACAATTCTTGTAAGGCAAATGTAAAGGTGGGCGATGGAACGGAAATCACCTTACGTGAACAGACGAATTATCCGTTTGAGGAAATGACACGTTTTACGGTTGGAACGTCCGAAAACGTATCTTTCCCCTTCTATCTCCGCATCCCGTCCTGGTGTAAAAATGCATCTGTCTTGATCAACGGAAAAAAACAGCAAACAAAGCTTGCTCCTGGAACATACGCTTGTATCGAACGGGAATGGAAAGATGGCGATGAGGTAGTCCTGAACCTTCCGATGGAATATGCCGTTCGTCAGTGGCAGGTAAATTAAGAATAGTGTCAGTGTCGATTACGGTCCGCTAACCCTATCCTTGAAAATAGAGGAAGAATACAAGCAAATGCCCAGCACCGAGACTGCTGTTTGGGATTCCAAATGGCAGGAAGGAGCGGATGCCTCCGCATGGCCGACATTCGAGATTCTGCCTGCAAGCCCGTGGAATTATGCCTTGAGAGTCCAGTCACCTATCACGTTGCAACGCAGAAACTGGCCGTCGGACAACAATCCTTTCACTCTCTCTTCCGTCCCGATGGAATTTAAGGCTCAGGGACGTTTGGTGCCGGAGTGGAAAATTGACGAATACGGATTATGCGGAGTCCTTCCATACGAAAACGCCCGCAAGTCCGACTGCCTGGATGAAATCACCTTGGTCCCTATGGGAGCGGCAAGGTTGAGGATTTCTGCTTTCCCAGTGGCAGAGCGGTGAGAATTAAAAAATAATGGTCTCTATTTTTAATTCTCAATTTTTAAGTGCTTCATATATTCTGATGGAGTCTTTCCGTACTGCTTCTGGAAGCAGGTGGAGAAGTAGGCAGGTGACGAAAAGCCGACTTGGAAAGCGATCTCGCTGATGCGGTTCTCTCCGTTCTGCATCAGCAGGATCGCCTTCTTTAAGCGGGCAATGCGGATGAAGTCGTTAGGAGAAAGACCGGACAGACCCTTAACTTTGCGGTAGAGGCTGGAAGTGCTCATTCCCATCGTATCGGCAAGCATCTCAACGGAGAGTGCTTCATTGCTGAGGTGTTCTTCCAAATAATCGTTCAGTTTGCGAAGGAAAATATCATCCACCTGCGAAACGGCGAGAGAGGCTACCGGGGCGAACGGCTTCTCCAAATAGGTTTTGTTCAGTAGCTTACGGCTTTTCAAAAGGTTGCCCACTTGGGCCGTCAGCAGTTCGATAGAGAACGGTTTCTCCATATAGGCATCGGCTCCAGAGTTCAGTCCCTTCAGGCGTGATTGCAGGTTGTGTTGTGCTGTCAGCAGGATAAACGGGATATGGCTGACATTGACATCGTTTTTCATTTCGTTGCAAAGTTCGAAGCCGTCCATGATCGGCATCATCAGATCGGTCAGGATCGCATCAAAGGTACCTGCCGGCTGCTCCAGATAGCGCTCCACCTCTTCTTTTCCATTGTATGCCTTTGTGATCTGTACACCTGCATCTGTCAGAAAGGTTTCCGCAATCTCCATATTCAGCTCATTATCCTCTGTCAGAAGAACATGGAGCCCCTGGATAGAAGTTTCTGTTTTTTCTTCCGTTTCAGTCCTGTCCTTCATATCTGCATCAATCTGGAATGGAATCCGGATCACAAATGTAGTCCCTGTGCCTTCTTTACTTTCAAAGGAAATGGTTCCGCCCATTTTCTCCACCAGTTTTTTTGTAATTGGCATTCCCAGTCCTGTTCCGGCAAATTTTGTGCGGCTTCCTGCATGTTCCTGTGCAAATGGTTCAAAAATATGTTTCTGGAACTCCTCAGTCATTCCGATTCCTGTATCCCGGCAGATAAATTCCATTGTCGTCATTGCTGTCTGTTTCGATGGGATTTCCCGACAGCTGATATAGACATATCCGTTTTCTTTGTTATATTTCACCGCATTAGACAAAATATTCATTAGAATCCGTTTCACATGCACCGGACTTCCAATAAGATTCCAGTGTGTAACTTCTTTCTCTTCCCAAATGATCCGGATATTCTGCTCCGCA
>ENA-ORSS01000704-ORSS01000704.1-human-gut-metagenome-genome-assembly--contig:-NODE-704-length-39302-cov-8.261217_pt1 | contig 39302 bp, 38 predicted proteins | sample MGYA00241899_ERZ509162 | MGnify/ENA primary metagenome ERZ509162 (study PRJEB26280, sample SAMEA2338641) | human gut metagenome | biome: human gut; feature: human-associated habitat; material: faeces... | reverse complement strand
TGGTTTACTACAATTACCGTTATTATAATCCCCAAAATGGCAGGTGGATTAGTAGGGATCCTATTATAGAGAAACAGAAAGATAATGTTTATTCATATGCGTATAACACACCTTCTATTTTGATTGATGTGCAGGGGCAATTCGCGTTTGCGATTGCTCTATTTAATCCTATAGGAGCGGCGGTGGTAGCGGCAGCGGCAGTAGGTGTAGCTGTTGCGGTAGTGGTGGTAGTTGCCGAAAAAGTAATAGATGAAATAAGCTCGGATACTACAAAGAAAACAGTTCCAGAAACAGTTCCAATAGCAATTCCTCAAAAACCTAGATATGGAAATTGTTCAAAACAAAGACATAGTGAATTAAATAAAGAGGTTGGTCGTAAGTGCAAAGGTTCATCAATGCATTGTAAAAACAAAAATATGTGTAAAAATGAAATAGAAAGAAATATAAAAAGATTTCAAGACTGTATTGATGCAAGAACAAAAATAAATAATGAGTGTTTCAATGGTGGAGATAATGCACATAATGATGAAATTGAGCGCGCTTTAGCGGGTAAAAAACGTTGCCAAGATAAACTCAATCAATTATTATAAAAATTTCCACAGTCAAAAAATTCATAAAATTAAATTTTTATCTATCGTGAATACTAATTTCCTATCCTATCAATCCTTTATTGATGCAATGAAGGTTATATATCCTGTATTTCCGCTTCCGAATAATAAACAATTCGAAATATGCATTGATTTGATCAAATCAGAATCTTTTGCGTTACCTGCAATTGAATTTTGTGAATATGTTCATATTCATAAAATAAATTGGTTAAAATGCTCGTGGGAACATGATTTAATGCCACTTGAATACGATACAACAATTTTGCCGAATTATATATTTTCGACATCTTTTCTTAGATATTATTTCCCGGCATGTTTAAATTTAACTATCAAATATTTTTTTGGGGATTATCATAAATATGAAGTTGGGAATATCGATTCATTTGTAGAACATACAATTGATGCTGTTATTGAAAATTATAAGGATTTGAATGAAAGTGAAAGAACGTTGTTGGGAAGAATATTAAAGATAATAGAAAACAATCCATTTTACGATTATAAAAATGAATGCATAAAATTAAAAGATAAAATTATGAATAATTAGATATAATAATTTATATTGTCATCCTCTCTTCAAGATTGAGAATATAGGATTTCCTTTATTATATTCATCATCATATCTAATGACCGTGTGGCATATATCCGATTTGACGTTTCGAAAGAAGATGTTCAAGCGACCCTCTTCATGTTCTTTTCTAGAAGAAACTACATATCAAATTCTTTTTAATGATTAATATAATATGTGCAGATCTAAATTAGAACAGCAACATTCAATAAGAACGGTCAATGGTTTTTACAAGATCTTGAACTAATAGTATTGTGAAGTAATATTACAATATGATCGGACAACGGAAACGATAACGCCCGTATTAAGAAAAACCTATCTGTGAAATCCTCTGGAGCAGGTAGCCACGCGCATCCTGGCCATGAGCCTCTTTGATGAAAAGGGAACCTGGGCGGAAGACCTGTACTGCACGCACGACCTGTTGAAAAACGCTACGGCGCTCTTCGGCATCCGAGCGGGACGCCGCGCCTTGTACGAATACGGCCCATATGGGAATATCCTCAGGATGGAAGGAAATGCCGCAGAGGACAATCCGTTCCGGTTCTCCAGCGAATACGCTGATGACGAACTGGGGCTGGTTTACTACAATTACCGCTATTATAATCCCCAAAATGGCAGGTGGATTAGTAGAGAGCCTGCTGGAGAAATAGATGGATGGAATTTGTATTCTTTTGTCAACAATAAATTGACTCAACATATTGATTTTTTAGGATTTCAGGCAATAGATGCGTCTTTGCTTGGTACTGGCCCAACAAATTCCGTTGGCGCAGCTACATTGATAGAACCTGCCAAAGTGGCACTGGCAGCAGGAGTAATAGCAGCGGCTGGAACAGTAGCCATAGTCTCTAAAGAATCCCTTCAAAGATCTATGATGAGAAGCGGAGTCAAGGTTGAAGAAATATTAAAAGAATTAAAACATCGGAAAGGGATGTGGGTATGTTACGTTCGAGGAAGCACTCTCCCGACGAAAGAAAATAAAGGAACATGTTGTCCAGAAGTTATTCATGGTTATGGTGTAGGAAAAACTCAAAACATTGCTCATGAGGCTGCAAAGAGATACGCTTCCTCTAGAACTCCTAAGGGATGCACAGCCAAACATGAATCTAACAACTATAAATGTGCAAAATGGTAAAATATGATGGAGTCAATCACAAAATATGAATTAGTTACAACTTTGGAATTCCAACTTGTAACAGAATCTTCTTTGCCTGATTGGATTGTTAGGCTAGATTTGTATAAAACTAAAAAAAATAAGGAGGTTCTTTATTATCCGCGAATTTTTAGTCGGGAACTCTATATGATTTCAAGACATGGAAAACGCTCGGTGTCTCATTGGTTGTGGACAGAAGAATCGTTTAGAGATTTATGCTGGGATGCTCATATTCGGGCGAAGGATGAAGATCATGCAGTACAAATTCTGGAGAGCTACCTCAATCATTGGATCAATAACAGGGAAATCCCACCTAATGTAAAAAACTGTATTATAGATGAAAATCCATTAAACCATGGCTGAATTAATTAAATCAGGGAGAAAAATCAGAACGGATTATTATTGGTTCAAAGAATTTTGTTTTTTGCCAGATGCAGGAAGAGATATTGAACGATTAAAAATAGAGACATTTTTATCATGTAAACAAGAGTATTATGCCCGTTGTTTTGTAGAAATGGAAATGGATTTATTCATCATGCATCCCATGATGCATGCTAACGTATCAGAAGGTATTGAAGTTGAATGTTCTATGATAGGAAATCTGATAAGTTCAAGTAGAGTTTGGTCGTGCTATCAGGCTCGGATTCATAGTTGTATTCGCAAGGGTATATTTTTAAAAAATGTTCGTAATTTTAGCGATGTTGTAAAAAAACAGGCTCGTAAAAAACGACGAAATTCTCGTTTCTTCTTTTGCAAGTAGCAATTGAAACTGACGTATGTAGACAAAGAAAAAAATACTAAGATTAGTATCATAAATGAGAGTAGAAGTATATATTCCATTTGAAAATAAGGAATGACAGTTTGCTTCATTTGGTTGTTTAATAGGATAAATGCTTTCTTTAGATACAGTCTCCCGGGAAATTTTTACAATGATTTGAACTAATGATATTATGAATTTATATTAACGGAGTTGTTGTATCCAGTTGGATTGATGGTTACTGCTGTTGCAGTAACCACCGTAGCCATTACTGAAGTTATTGCCCCAGGAACGACAGAAAAAGTTATTAAAAAAATATCTGAGAATGTAATTCCTAAAGTCGAGCCAATTGCCGTGCCTGTTTCAAATACAGTTCTCAAAGCAGATTGTGAAGAATTAAAGCGGAAAAAGAAAGAAGCTAAAGAAGCATCTCGAGGTCAATCATGCAAAAAATTATGTATCCCAGAGCATCCAACAGCTTCTGTTTGTGATGAATTTAAGAGACGGGCTCAAAAATTAAAAAATGCTGAAGAAGCAAGAAAAATGTATGATTCAAATTGCTTTGATGGTGGAGATAATGGACATATAGAGCAGTCTGAAGAGATAGGAAAAGGTGCCGAAAGATGTTGGAATTTATATAAAGAATGCAGGAAAAAATTACTATAATGGTGAATTATTATACTCATAAAAATTTGAATGATATGATTCGGGAAGTGGAAAGAGAATTTCCTTTAGAAAACTCTTTTTTTCCAACAAAAAACATTCGCAATCTTATTGCAAATCCTGATTATCCGGATGATGAAGGACGAGAATGCGGGGAACCGTTTTTAAACCAGCGCTGGATTGATGTTCCTGCGATACAATGGTACGATAATGCCGAATTTGTGAGTTTTGCTACAAGCAGAGCCCTTGCATATTTCTTCCCTTCTATTATAAGGAATTCTTATATGGAAGAAATATCAAGGGTGAATAATTATATGGCTGACGCTGAGGAATGGATGATGAATAAACTTATTGTCGTTTGTTTTTCGGAGAGAATACGTACTTATGTGCAAAAAGAAGTAAATTATATATACCGTTCTTATACAAAAAATCAGCTTGAAATTGTAAGGAAGTGGATATTGTTTCAAAATAAAGATAATTATTTTGCAGATAGCTGTAACAACGCTCTTAAAATATTAGATTCGGAAATTAAAAATAAAAATTAATTATAAACATTATAATAAATTCATATAAATGAAAAATATTAAAAATGAAAGAAAATGTTAAAATTTTTTCAGTAGTAATAATTACGGTATTAGTAAGAGATCGGGATGATAATATGCGTATCCATCTCTATAACCCTAACAGACCTGCAGGAAAAACAAATGTAACATTTATTAATGGAATAAGACAGTGACTATGAATATTATTTATTTATTTTTATTATTTTTTATTTCGGCGGGTAATATTTTATTTGCGGGAAACAATAATATTACCCCGTTGGATGCAGCTGTAGAAACCGCTTTGCATAAGATAAAAGAAATCAGTTCAGATATTGAAATAATAAATAAAAGTCTGTCTACATACATTCCCTTTTTATGTGAAGAGAGAAGTATTTTGCCTTTTCTTGGTTATGAATGTTGGGTTGAAGAACATCCTTGTTTAAAGGCTGAATTTCCTGATAAGTATGATATTTTATTTTTGAAAGCAGATGAAGAAAGAAAAAAATATAATATTTTATTTTTGAATGATAATAAAATATATTTTTATTATATATGTCTTCTTGAAAATAAAATGATGAAACAATATTCTATTATGGTTTCCGATTCTGAAGACGTCGTCAGTAGCGCTTTGATGAAAATAATGAAACAATATAAATTATCAAATATGATTAATCAGCAAGTGTCGTTAGAAAATCTGGAGTTTATAATTAATTTATTTGGGGCATATGGAAATGAAGTTTCTGGAACTCCTCTGGTTGCATACGGATACAATTCAAAAATTTTTGGAGTAGTTTTTGGGGGACTGTTATTACCACGTGAGGATTCAACAGCCTTTAAAATTTATTCACTATTCAACTCAATGATGGCATATTTTGAGAATTTGAAAAATAATGATATACCTAGATGTGATTCGTTATTTATTAATGGATTAAATTCAAATATTGAAAAAATCATTTTGAATAGTTCTCTCTTTGGAACTGCTAAAACTTTGGATGGTTGTCCCGGGAGCCGATGATGGAAAGGCTTCAGGAAAATCTGTGTGGCTATGTGGGAAATTTCCCCAGCGCTTTTATAGACGTACAAGGAAAGTTTGGGTTTGCATTGCCGGCGTTGTTGAATCCAGTTGGATTGACAGTTGCAGCTGTTGCAGTAACCACCGTAGCCATTACTGGAGTTATTGCTCCAGGAACGGCAGAAAAAGTTATTAAAAAATATCTGAGAATGTAATTCCTAAAGTCGAGCCAATTGCCGTGCCTTATCCAGATATTCCAAAACTTGGTGATTGTTCTGCTTCCGAACAAAAATATTTACAAGACAAAGTGAATAGAGCAAAGAAAGAGGTTGGTAAAAGTGGAAAGTGTACGGGCCATGACTGTTGCTATATATTAAAAATGAAAAAGAAAGCATGGTTAATGCTTGCTAGTGCTAGGAGTCATATTAATAATAAATGTTTTAAGGGTGGAAATAAAACTCATCACGAACAAGCGAAAGATGCTTGGAATAATTTATCAAAATGTGAAAAATTCATAGAAGAAAAATGAAATTATTAAAAAAAGAATCTTTAGAAATAAATTTTCCGATATTGCCGATTCCAAATAACATTAAAGATGAAAATGAATTTGAAGATATAACATATATTCAAGGGAAATCGTGGATATCTTTGAAAGCTAGTGATTGTAAATATATATGGGATTTTTTTCCTGTTTTCAGCAACGAGGCTTTTAGATATTATTTGCCTGCTGTTATTTATATTTCATTTGAAGAGCTGATTAAATTTCAAAAATTGAAAGATTCAGATCTCTTAGTAGATTGCACATGTCAGAATATGATCGGTAGAATGCGTGACGATTTGGATATCTTTAAAAAATTTTCTTCTGTTCAGTTACGAACCATTTTGGAATGGCTACTTGATCTTGGCGAGGAGAATAGCGGACTTAATCCATATGACTATAAAGAATGCGTTACTTGGTTATCATTATTAATAGAGGAGAAGAGCATTGAAACTATATAGAGTAATATTGTAATTATTTTTTTCTTTGTTATCAATGGATCCGGTTTAAGAGTTATAAAAAATTACGGAATTGTTTACTTTAGTCTTGTTTTATTGATTTTTCCGAATCAATTTATTGATTGTCAATAGTTAAAGTGTTCTGGAAACCTTACGGCAAGACTATTCCATGCAGTTCCGGGGAAATATCATTCAGGCATGAATTAATTAATGACATATTCTCTCTACATCATTGGATTTCCTTCACTTTACGGCGGTGCGGGGGCCGAGCTTTATCACCAGATTAAGGTTTGGAAGCAGATGGGGGTGGAAATGCATCTTATCCCCACCCAGAAAAATGCACACGGCGCCGGACTTTATCCGGAGATGGTGAAATTGGGTGTTGCGGTGCATGAAGGCTATGATTGGGAGGCCATTCCGGCAGGGGCTCCCGTCATCAGTTTTTGTAATGAAGAGTTTCTGGCTGCTCTCCCGAAGATACGAAAACGGACGGGAAGGACAGTTTTCGTCAATTGCATGACCTGGCTTTTCGGCAGGGAAAAGGAAGCCATGAGGCGGGGAGATATTTCCCTGTTTCTTTATCAAAATAGCAACGTAATGGGAAACGTCATGCCTCGCCTGAGAGCTTTAAATCCCGACCCGGCCATCCGGTTCATGACGTTTAGGCCGTATTTTGATGCGGCAGATTTTCCTTTTGCTGCAGGGCGTTCCACGGACTGGTTTGGAGCCGGACACATTTCCCGGCAGGATGAAGATAAGTTCAGCAAGGATACGTGGCATATCTACGAGCATTTTGCTTCTCCTGTCCGGAAGAAGGGCACTTTTCTCGGTTTTGACCGGCGGAGCGAGGCGAAGACCGGCAGGCCTCCCGATTGGGTGGAGACTTTCCATGATCAAAAGTCTTTGTCCCAACAGGAGTTTTACCGGCGCTGCCACATCGTTTTGCAGCCCACCGATACGACGGAGAATTGGCCGCGTGTGGGTTTTGAGGCCATGGCAAGCGGGAGTGTGCTTGTTGTGGACAGGCGCGGGGGGTGGGAACAAATGGTGGAACACGGGAAGACCGGATGGCTGTGCGAATGCCCCGGTGATTTCATCACGTACGCCACTAAGATGGCTTGGGAGCCCCACTACCGGGAAGACATGGCCGCTGCCGCCCGTGAGCGGGGCATGGCCCTGGGCGGCCAGGAAGCTTCCATGGAAAGCTGGCAGGAGGTGTTTGAGGCAATCAGCCGGATACCGGATTCGTGAAGTGCCGCTTTTGCTCTGACCGGAATGCGAACCGTTTCTTCCCTGCGGGTCAGATGAGCCATGTGCCGTATTGGCGGAGGTTCTTCTGCCTGTGCATGCTGTAGGCGATAATGTATTTGAGGAGGTCCTCCTGGGAGTAGCCGTGTTCTGCGGCCGCCAGGCAGATGGAGCCGCTTTTGCCCAGGTGGCAGCAGATGTTCATTTCCAGAATGCGCCGTTCTCCCGTCTCGAAGTCGATTCTATAGTCGATGCGGAAATAGTCCATCGGCCCCAGAGCGCTCCAGATTTTCCGGACGTCACAGGCGATGTCCTGCTCCATATCCTGAACGGAGACCAGTTGGTAGCCCAGATGGTCGTGCAGTTTCAGGTCTTCCGTGATGATGCTGCCCGGTTTGTCGGATTTCGGCTGCACATATCCCAGGATGACGGGGTTTTCCCCGCCCAGTACGGGAACGGTGACGTCAATGCCTTCGCAGTATTGTTCCACGAGCACTTCGTGCCCTTCTTCCATCAGGCGCCGGGCGCATGAGTCCACGGCTTTCCAGGAGCTGCAGATGCTGTCTTCCCGGATGCCGCCTGAAGCGGCTCCAAAACGCTTTTTGACAAAATAGGGGCCTGGGAAAGGGGCCTGGGCCGGAATACCTTTTTCTCCGGAAAGTCCAATGCCTTCCGGAACGTTCAATTCCAGGGAGCGGAATACCATTTTGGTCAGCAATTTGTCTTCCGCTATGGCGCGGATGTTGGGAGGGGCGCCCAGGTAGGGAATCTGAATGAATTCGCAGTAGGAAGAAATGAATATTTCAGGTCTGGACATGGCGAACCTGTTCATCAGGGAGAATACATAGTCCACGTTTCCCTTGGCGAATTGGACGGAATAGGGTTTGGAGGAGGAGACGACGTCATAGCCTATGTCCTGGATGGCTTTATAAATGTTGTAGTGGTACTGAGGGTAGCCTCCATTGCCTGTGTAGGGTTTTTTGGAGAAATCGGGAGCGTCGGGGGCATATGGAGCCAGGAACATGATCCTTGCCGGCTTGCCATATTGATTGAGTTGGATGTCTGGTATTTCAAACATGGCTTATGGCTATTACGTGTAATGTTTCTTGGATTATGGAATGGGCCGCCATGTTCAAATAATATAAAAAAGAAGGGACGGCATAGCCGTCCCCGGAGGTGGTGGAATAGAAGAGGGAGAACTTCTTCCTTATTTTCTGGACATTCCCCTGGCGACGCGCTGAACATATTGTTCCATGGCCGGAAGTTCCTGTTCAATGCATTCCACCAGTTTGAGCTGCGTACGGCAGCGGATGAGATTGTGGTTCGGCCGTGAGACCTTGAAGTATGGGTCGCCTTCCAGATAGTCCGTTAAGAAACGGATGCCGATTTCCAGCGTGATGAGTTTTCCTGAGAAGGCAAGCTGGTCTATTTCCGCCTGGGTCAGGAAACCGTGGGCAGCAGACAGATACCCTTCTACAATGGATTGGAACATGGGCATGCGCATGCGCACCTTGTCCAGGTCTTCTTCGTCTTCTTCCGTAGGCGGAGTGACGGTGCGCACCATATCTCCGAAGTCGTACAACACCAGGCCGGGCATGACCGTATCCAGGTCAATGACGCAGACGGCGTGGTCTGTGTCCTCATCCAGCATGACATTGTTGATTTTGGTGTCGTTATGAGTGATGCGGGTAGGAAGCACGCCTCTTTCCTGGAGATTCAGCAACCGATCCACATCCTGCTCACGGGCTTTAATGAATTCCAATTCAGGCAGACAGGTGGAAAGACGCCCCTGCGGATCCAGTTCCGCCACTTCCATCAGGCGGTTGAAGCGGTTCCGGGTATGATGGAAGCCAGGTATGGTTTCCACGATGTCGTCCGGGTTCATGTCACTGATCAAATCCTGGAAGGAGCCAAAGGCAAATCCCGCCTGGTAGGCCTGGCGGGTGTTTTCCACCACGTCGTAGGTGTGCGTGCCGGCTAGGTAGTTGTAACAGCGCCAGATGCCGTCGCCGGGGATGTCAATGTAGTTGCGTCCTCCCCGGGCCGGGTAGAGGTTGAGGGTTTGGCCGGCGGAATCTTTCAGGCGGCGCAGGACTTTCCAGTTGATGTGACGCGTGACTTTTTCCACATTGCGCATGACGGCTTTGGGGTCTTTGAAGACGTAATCGTTGATGCGCTGGAGGATATAGGAATCTTCCGTCCCGTCGCTTTTACGGTAGGTGGCCTTGTAAGTGGTGTTGATGTGCCCGCTGGGGATTTCCTTCCCGGTGACGAATTCCCCTTCAATGGCGAAGAGGTCTCCAATTCCGGCGATACGGCACAGAAGCTGGTCGGGAGCTGTCGTTACGGAGAGAGGGGCTGTCATGTCAAAGGTTGAAAGAAAGTTGAATGAATAAGTTAACGGATGAATTTATAACCTACAAGCTCATCAAGCCTGTTCCTGAGCCGGGAAATACCGTCTCCATTGAGCGCGGAAATGGGGATGACGTCCACTTTCGGGAAACGCATGCGGAAGTTAACCAGATTTTCTTCCGCTCCTTCCAGGTCCATTTTGTTGGCGACGACGAACCAGGGCTGTTTGGCCAGGTCTTCGCTGTACAGTTTAATTTCCGTGCGGAGATTCTGAAGGTCTTCAATGGGGTCGCGGCCTTCGCTGCCGGCCATGTCCAGAACGAAGACGAGCACTTTGCAGCGCGTGATGTGGCGCAGGAATTCATGTCCCAGGCCCCGGTTGTTGTGTGCGCCTTCAATGATGCCGGGAATGTCCGCCACAATGCAGCGGCGAAAGCTGTCGAATTCCACCACTCCAATGATAGGCTGAAGCGTGGTAAAAGGATAGCTGGCTACTTTGGGCTTGGCTTCCGAAATGTCTCCCAGCAATGTGCTTTTGCCCGCATTGGGGTAGCCTACCAGCCCGGCGTCCGCAATGCGGCGCAATTCCATAAAGAAGACTCCTTCCTCCCCCTCCGTTCCCATCTCGGCTTCCGTAGGCGCCTGGTTGGTCGCGGAACGGAAATGCCAGTTTCCCTTGCCGCCGAGGCCGCCCTGGCACAGCGTGAACCGGGTGCCGATTTCCGTCAGATCCGCTATTTTTTCCAGTTCAATGCCTTCACCTTCCCGTTCCAGCCAGGTCGCCTCCGCCATGGAAGAGGCATTGCTGCGGTAGATAATGGTGCCGGGGGGCACTTTCCCGATGACGGATTTGCCGTTCTTGCCATGTTTCTTGGCGCTTTGTCCGCCTACCCCATCCGTGGCGATTAATTTTGGATCATAAAAAAAAGAACGCAGGTCATTCGTGTGCGGATCCACTTCCAGAATGACGCTTCCGCCATCGCCTCCGTCACCGCCGTCCGGGCCCCCCTTGGGCACGAATTTGGCCCTTCGGAAGCTGACCAGCCCGTTTCCTCCCTTTCCTGCCCTGGCGAATATGCGGATGTTGTCAACAAACATGTTCTAAATATGAAACATTTTCCTTCAAAACGCAAGACATGTGCAGGGCTGCACGGCTTTTCCACGGTGTAGGCCGCTGACTTTTTCGGTGAAAGAGGATTTCGAATCATTACGGGAACTCCGGATGTTTTTACGATGCCCCGGATTGATTTGTGCCGTGCTGGCTGTTTTCTCAGCAATGGATGAAAAGAAAAATTCCTCTTATTAAAAGAGTCAGGGATAGCGGCAGCAACATGCCGCTTTTATTGGTGTCATGCAGACGTCTGCATGTAACGGACGGGGAAGGGAACCCAGGGTGAATAAACTCCATGCCAGAAAAGGAGCGGCAGATGCCAGACAGCAGATAAAAATTTCAGTTGAGTTCTTTTGATTCGAGCCGCTCCAGGCAAATAAGAAAATTATTGAGATAGTGAAGGGCATGTCCAAAGGCGGGACGGCAGTTTGAGCGCATATCCAATCCCTATGCTCCGAGAGGACGGCCCTCCTGGAAAACGGTATATTTGAAAATGGCCTGTTTAGCGATTCCCAACAAGTTGTACCCCTTGAAGATTGACGTTTGCGCAGTGTTCGTGTCCGGCATGATCCGTCGCAGTTTCGGAAGGTCTGTTTCCAATCAGGAAAAAATTGATTCAATATTTCATGTAATGTTTTGAAATGAGTGGATTACTTATGGAAAACCTCTCTGGAGGCCACTGCAATTGCTTAAAATATGTTTCGAAAGTCTTCGGGAAAAATAAAAATTGAGGAGTATGAACCCATATCATGAATTTACATGGAATTCTGTCTTTCTGGGGAAAGGCGGATATTGCCATTTTTCTTATACGTGATGGGCAAACGGTCTTTTGGATTGAAAATGAGTATGGGCGTGGCATGATTTCCGGGAATCATGCCACGCCTTTCCATCCACCTTCCCGACGGTTCTGAAAAAACCATAGTTCTTCCAAAGAACGGTGAATATTTCGCACGCATCGGACGTGACGAGCATTGCGAGATCGTGCTTCCCTTTCAGTCGGTTTCCGGAGAGCATGCCTTGCTTCAGTTTAAGGAAGGGGGATATGTCCTGGAAGACCTTAGCTCTACTAATGGAACTAAAATCAACGGCCTGACGCCGATGGGCGCTGCGACCCTTTACGATGGCGATGAAATCGCTTTGGGGGATGCCAGGCTCCGGTTTGCGGAAGAGCCATCTCCGGGATTTTCTGCCGAATCATCCGGGAGAGAAGAAGATGCCGTCCCTTCGATCGCTATGCGGAACTTACAGCAGTTGGCAGATGAAGCCGCCCGCACGACCCGGAATCATTATTTATGGATGGCCCTTTATGCCGTCCTGATATTTTTTCTGGCTGTGTTTGCCGGATTAACCTACAAACATTACAGGGTAACGGGTGAATTGCTGCCTCTTCAATGGCTGGATATTGAATCCCCCAAGGCCGCCTTGAAATCCATGCCTCTTCCTCAGACGGAAAACGGTATGCAGCACTGACCGGAATTTTTCAGCCCTGCCGTTTTATGGACTGGCCGGAGTATTTCCGGGCATGCGTTCCACATCCGTGAATAATGTGAAAGGAGTGGCGGAGCCCTGTTCCAATTCCAACAGGTATTGTTTAATGGTCAGGCCGCTTGCATAGCCGGTCAGTTTGCCGTCGGCTCCGATGACTCGGTGGCAAGGGATGATGATGCCGACAGGGTTCCGATTGTTGGCTTGTCCTACTGCCCGGCATGCTGATGGGCGTCCTATTCGCCGGGCAATGTCTCCGTAACTTCTGGTTTCTCCATAGGGGATGGCTTGAAGGGCTTTCCAGACCGTTCGTTCAAATTCGGTTCCCTGGGGAGAAAGCGGCACGTCAAATACGCGGCGGGAACCTTGAAAATATTCATCCAGCTGGTCAGCCGTTTGACGCAGCAGAGGTGTTTCCTCCCATTCCAAATGCTCCGGCTGTGCCATGCGGCTGAAGAAAAGATGGGTGACGGCTGTGCCGTTTTCCACAATCACGACAGCACCTGCAGGCGTCTGGTGGAGGAGCGCCCGGCCATGGGGAGGGAAAGTGGTTTTCATATCATGACCATAGCATGCGCCGGGTTAAGGGTTCTATTCATTTTGCAGGATATTTCGCCATTTGACAGGGGAAAGGAGGTATGTGGCGCCGAATGATGTATTTTGTTTGAAAGGCTGCGGAACTAGGTGCAGTATTGCTCCGTATGAAGAGCCTATTTGCCGTGTTGTTGACTGCATGCCTTTGCATGTCTGTAAAGGGAGAAGATTCCAAACCTCCGAGGACCCTCCCCGGCGGGTGGGTTTATGTCTGGGGTGACGAGTTCAACGGTTCCAGGATAGACGCCAAAAAGTGGAAACCGGAGTTGGGAGTAATCCGTAACCAGGGCTCCCAGCAGACTTATACAGGCCGACCCAAGAATATGAGATTGGAGGATGGCTGCCTGGTTTTGGAAACCCATTTTGAAAAGTTCGCCAATATCAATTACAAAAAAAGTTCGGCGGATTGGATCAAGAATACCAAGTTCATGCCCTATACCTCCGGTTCCGTTACGACGATCAAGACAAAAAATTTCATGTTCGGCAGACTGGAAGTGCGTGCCAAGGTTCCCAAAACCAAGGGCATCTGGCCAGCCATCTGGCTGCTTGGCAAGAATAAATGGGGCTGGCCCGCCAATGGAGAGATTGATATGCTGGAGAATATTTCCCAACAGCCGGATGTGGTTTATTCCACTTTCCATTTGAGTCCGGACGGCGTGTCCAAAAGGGATGCTTCCCGCGGAGGGACTGTGAAGATAGATAATCTTTCCGATGATTTTCATACCTATGTCATGGAATGGGACAAGGATTCCATCAAGTTGATGGTGGATGACAAGCTGGTGAAGTCCATTGACCTTAATACCACCAATTATGCCAATGGGGCGGGGAATCCGTTCCGTACGCCGTTCTATCTCATTCTCAATTCCGCCGTGGGCGGCACCTGGTGCGAGAAAGCTCCTAAAGACGGGCAAGGGTATCCTGTAAAATTCCTGGTTGATTACGTTCGGTTCTATCAGACGAAAGAACATGCCCAGCAGGCTAAGCAGTTTGACCCGGAAACCGGCCTGCCCAAGAAGAAATAGCCTTTTTCCAGGTTGAGACATGTCCGGCGTGGCGGCCGGACATGCAATATGTCACTTGCCTTGTCATTTCACAAATGGCGCGGCTTTTCATATTGGATTCTTCTGCAGTGTTTCGGAACGGGAGGCCGTGAAGGTCGCAAGTCTGCATTTCCAGAGGAGATTGCTGTATAGCTCCGCGGGAATGTGCTTACCTGTGTTTTCTTTTTTATATTTAACGGAATAGCGCAAAAAAACGGCTCCGCCGGATGACGGAGCCGTTTTCGTTGGTCCAAAAAAGGGTTGGCTGATTTTAACAGGATGTTCCCGTGGTCTGGGCCAGTTCCTGGAAACGGGCCAGGATTCGAGCTGTAACAGGACCGATTTTTCCAGAGCCCAGCTGATAGCCGTCCAGTTTGGTCACGGGAACGCATTCCGCGGCAGTGCCGGTCAGGAAGCATTCGTCCGCACAAGTGATGGTAAAGCGGTTCATGGTCTTTTCCTGAGCCGGGATTTGCAGCTCCCGGCAGATTTCCAGCACTACCCGGCGCGTGATGCCGTCCAGGCAGCCGTCCGTAACTGGCGGCGTGAACACGGTACCGTCCTTCACGATGAAAATGTTGTCGCCCGTGCATTCGGCCACATTACCCAGGTCGTTCAGCATCAGGGCTTCCGCCGCACCCTGGCGCACAGCTTCCATTTTGGCCAGGATGTTGTTGAGATAATTGAGCGACTTGACCTGCGGACAAACAGTGTCCGGACGGTTGCGGCGCACGGAGCTGGTAATCAGGGCCAGCCCGTTTTCATATACATTCGGATCGTACAGGGAGATTTTATCCGCAATGATGAAGACGCAGGACCGTTTGCAGTTGAATGGGTTAAGTCCCAGATTGCCGACGCCGCGGGTAACCACCAGACGGATATAGCCGTCGTTCAGGCCGGAGGCCGCGACCGTTTCGCATACGGCGTTGGAGAGTTCTTCCTGAGTGTAAGGAATATCCAGCAACAGATAATGGGAGCAATTGTACAGGCGGTCCATGTGGTCTTCCAGGCGGAAAACGCGCTTATTATAGAACCGGATACCTTCAAAAATGCCGTCTCCATAGAGTGTGCCGTGGTCGAAAACCGAGGTTTTTGCTTCCTCCTGTTCCACCAGCTTTCCATCTAACCAAATCTTCATTGTTATCTAGAATTGAGAAATTACTTATGCCGGAACAGAATACTCCTATTTGAGGAGGGGGGGAAGCTATAAATGCGCCGGAGGAAAATAAAAGTTCCATCGCTTGCGGCAATGGCGGCAGGGAGGCTTGTAACCGCTGAAAATATAGTCGGTATTCATGGAGCAGACTTGACATTTATTTTCCGGTGTTTTTAGCTCTCGCGCGCAATGTCAGATCCTTCCAAGTTCCGCAACCTCGCCATTATCGCTCACGTTGACCATGGGAAGACGACCCTGGTTGACCAACTTTTGCAGGCGGGAGGCGCCTACCGTGCTAACCAGGCCGTGCAGGAACGCGCCATGGATTCCATGGATCTGGAACGAGAAAAGGGCATCACGATTAAGGCCAAGAATACATCCATCCTCTGGAATGGATATACGATCAATATTGTGGATACTCCCGGACACGCGGATTTCGGCGGGGAAGTGGAGCGCGTGATGAAAATGGTGGATGGCGTGCTTCTGGTGGTGGACGCTTTTGAAGGGCCGCAGGCCCAGACACGTTTTGTGCTCCGCAAGGCCCTTCAGGAAGGTCTGATGCCCATTGTCGTCATTAACAAGATCGACCGTCCGCATGCCGATCCCGCCGCCGTGCATGACCAGGTGCTGGAGCTTTTTCTGGAGCTGGGCGCCACGGATGAACAATTTGAGGCTCCTTTCGTGTACGGTTCCGCCCGCGACGGTTACTTCATGAATTCCATGGAGGGGGAACCTCCTGTGGACTGCACTCCTCTTTTATTCAAGATTGTGGAACATATCCCCGCTCCGAAGGATGCCGATCCGGAGGGTGAATTCAAGATGCTCGTTTCCAATATTGACTGGGACGATTATGTGGGCCGTGTGGCTATCGGCCGCATTACTTCCGGCACTGTGAAGAAAGGGGATACCGTGTGGCTCCATCAGAGCGACGGCTCCTGCATTTCCGGAAAAGTGACCCGCATGTTTGAATATTCCGGCCTGAGCACTACGGATTCGGCCATCGGCGTGGCAGGCAACATCGTAGGGGTGGCGGGGTTTGAAAACGTCAACATCGGGGAAACCCTGGGCGGTTCCGCGGATACGGAACCCCTTCCATTCGTGGCGATTGATCCTCCTACCATTTCCATGGAATTTTCCATCAACAACGGGCCTTTCGGAGGGCGCGACGGCAAGAATGTGACTTCCCGCGTGATACGCGACCGCCTGATGAGGGAAATGCGGACGAATATTTCCATCCAGGTGGAGGATACGGACAAGGCCGGCGTTTTCTCCGTTTCTGCCCGCGGCGCCATGCAGATCGCTGTGCTGGTGGAGACCATGCGCCGTGAAAATTATGAACTGTGCGTTTCCCGTCCCACCGTGATCATGAAGAGGGATGAAAACGACCGCCTTACGGAACCGTATGAAACGATGTACGTAGAAGTTCCGGACGAACATGCCAACGGCGTCATGAAGCTTCTTCACGCCCGCAAGGGACAGATGGAAGACATGGTATGCAGGGAAGGCACGGGCCATACTTTTATTCAGGCTTATATTCCCACCCGCGGTATTATCGGTTTTGAATTTGAGCTGGTCAATCTGACGTCCGGCCACGGTATTTTCTCCCACCTGTTCCGGGATTACGGCCCCTATGCCGGGGACATCACCACGCGTACCACCGGCACCCTGGTTTCCATGGAGACGGGCGTTTCCACTCCGTTCGCGCTGGTAGCGCTGGAAGAACGCGGGCGTCTGTTTGTGGGGCCGCAGGAAGATATTTACGAAGGCCAGATTGTAGGCGAAAACCCGCGGCAGATGGATATGCCGGTCAACCCGTGCAAGGAAAAGCATTTGAACAATATCCGCTCAGCCACGAAGGGAGACGGCATCCAGCTTTCCCCTCCCGTCATTTTTTCTCTGGAACGTGCCATTGAGTACATTGAACCTGATGAACTGGTGGAGGCTACGCCTCATTTTATCCGTCTGCGCAAGCGCATCCTGAACGCCAATGACCGCGTAAGGGAATCCCGCAAAGCAGGAAATTAAGGTTCCTGGAGCGCTGGGGAAAGGCTCCTGTGTTCAAGCGGTGATGGGATAGAGCCGCGTTGCCGGGTTCCCTGCGGTCCGCTGAGCGGAGGAATGGCCTTGTTCGGTTATGAATAATTCCGGTTTTTCCTGTGCGGCTATTGTGTTATATGTCCGCAGCGGTTTCCTTGTGGAAGAATGCGAGTTAATGGTCCCGTAATCGGAGAAGCCCAAAGTACAGAAAAGAAGAAGACGGGGAACGGTTCGTTTTCCCGTCGTCTCAGAGGGATAGATACTCGGTGAAAGCGTTTCCCGCCTTACCCTGTTGGCGGGTTTTTCCAGAAAAAATGCCCGGTTTCTTAAAAGAAACCGGGCATGGCATCAAATTCGTTGAGGGAACTCTTTTTAGATTTTGCCAAAGAGGGTCTTGCCGGCGGACATAAGATTGTCGGCGGCTTCCTGAAGGCGGGCGGCGACTCCCTTTTCACCCTTGGCAAGATAGGAACGGGGATCGTAATCCTTCTTGTTGCCCACTTCGCCATCAATCTTGAGCACTCCGTTGATGTGTTCGCACATGTGGGAGACGATCGGGCGGGTGAAGGCGTATTGCGTGTCGGTGTCGATGTTCATCTTGACGACGCCGTAGGAAACGGCTTCGCGGATATCGGAAAGTTCGGAACCGGAACCGCCATGGAAGACGAGGGGCATGCGAGCCGCTTCACCGTGTTTGGCAACCACGGCTTCCTGACCGTCCCGCAGGATGCTGGGTTTCAGTTTGACGTGGCCGGGCTTGTACACGCCGTGCACGTTGCCGAAAGTGGCGGCCAGCATGAATTTGCCGAGGGGCGCGAGGGCTTCATACGTCATCAGCATATCTTCCGGAGAAGTGTAAAGCTTGTCGGCGGGATGGCCGGAGTTGTCCACTCCGTCTTCTTCTCCGCCCACAACGCCGATTTCGATTTCAAGAACGATGCCCAGTTCGGCGCATTCCTTCAGCAGTTCCCGGGAAAGCTTGAGGTTTTCCGCCATGGGAAGCGTGGAGGCATCCAGCATGTGGGAATTGAAGAGGGGGGCTTCACCGCGTTCCACGCGGCGGCGGGATTCGGCAATCAGAGGACGCAGGAAAGTATCCACGTGTTCGGGCTGGCAGTGGTCCGTGTGAAGGGCTACGAGAACGTTGTGCTTTTCAGCCAGACGGCGCGTTGCTTCCGCCAGAACAATGGCGCCAAGGGCGGAATTGCCTACGAAGCTGCCGGAGGCGAATTTGCCGCCACCGATGGAAACCTGAATGATACCGTCGCTTTTGGCTTCGGAAAAAGCGCGGAGAGCGCCGTTGATGACTTCGATCGTGGTCACGTTAACGGCCGGATAGGCGTAGCCTTCCTTTTTGGCCGTTTCAAGCATGGTAATGTATTGTTCTGGTGTGGCTATTGGCATAACGGGGATATGATAGGTGTTTTTTTTCAGGAGGGCAAGGCTGAACTCAGGCGCACGCCGGGGTTGCAACGTTCTTGCGGGACATGTTCATGTTCGGCTCATTGTGACTTGCGGCCGGACCGGTCCACCGGAGTCCGTACGGCAGTAGCGTGCGGCGTCTCCGGAAAGAAGCTCCGCGTGGCTCGGCGGACTTGAAAATTCTGCCTTGTTTTCCATTCAGTACGGTTGAAAGGAAATGCCCCTCCTTCGTTTTATCGTTGGAAGGGCATTCTAAAGATGGGCGGGATGGGGGTGTTATTCCGGAATGGATTCTCCCCGGATGAGGTCTTCCCAGCTTTGACGGCTGCGAATGACGTTCCATTGGTCCCCGTCCACCAGGACTTCTTCCGCCATAGGCCGTGAATTGTAGTTGGAAGACATGGAAAAACCATAGGCTCCGGCGGACAGTACGGCCAGGAGTTCTCCCTGGCGCACGTCCGGCATGTCCCTGTTTTGGGCGAGGAAGTCTCCGGATTCACAGATGGGACCCACGACATCTGCTGTGACGCAGGATTCGGAGGGGTATTCTCTGACCGGGATAATTTCATGATAGCCCTGGTAGAGGGCGGGGCGGATGAGGTCGTTCATCCCTGCATCCACAATTTTAAAGGTTTTGGCTTTCCCGTTTTTTTCATACAGGCAACGCGTGATGAGTGCTCCCGCATTTCCTACGATAAGACGGCCCGGTTCCACAATGATGTGTAATCCCAGAGGTTGCAGGGTGGGGACGACGGCCTGGGCGTAAGTGCTCAGCGTGAGCTGGGCGCAGTCCTCATTCCACCATTCCTGAACGCCGGAATCCAGCGTGCCCTGATAAACGATGCCAATGCCTCCTCCGATGGAGAAAAATTCAATGCCGTGTTTTTCTTTCAGGGAAGCAGCCAGGGGGGCAACTTTCCTGACGGCTTCCAGGAAGGGTTTCGCCTGGGTAAGCTGGGAGCCGATATGCATTTGCAACCCTTTCAGATGAAGGTTCAGAAGTTCGCGGGCCGCCATCTCATAAAGAGATTCAATGCGTTCGAAGTCCACGCCGAATTTATTTTCAGCCTTGCCGGTAGTAATGTATTTGTGCGTTCCCGCCTCTACATTGGGATTGACGCGCACGGCCACCGGAGCCTTGACTCCCATGGAGGCGGCAATGGCGTTAATGGCCCGCAGTTCCGCTTCGGATTCCACATTGAAGCAATAAATGCCCTGGGCCAGGGCATAACGGATTTCCTGCTCGGTTTTTCCTACGCCGGCATAAGTGCATTTGGACGGATCGCCCCCGGCTTTGAGGACGCGGAAGAGTTCTCCGCCGGAGACGATGTCGAATCCCGCCCCGTTGCGGGCCATGAGGTTCAGGATGGCGATGTTGGAGCAGGCCTTAACGGCGTAGGCCACTTCCGCGTTAAGCGGTGCCAGAGCTTCCCTGAGGCGGTGAAAGTGGTTTAAAATGGTTTGTTTGCTATAAACGTACAGAGGTGTGCTTTCCTTGTCCGCCAGTTCCTGAAGGTTGACGTTTTCACAGTAGAGCGTGCCGTTTTTGTAAGCGAATGAATGCATGGATTATTCCTTGGTTGTGCTTTCGTTGGTTTTCCCGGAATGGAGAGGGGGGAGAGGGAATCTGGGAGTGGGAGGGTTGTCAATGAGCTGGGCGATCCAGGCGAGATCCTTGGAGCTTTCCAGCCCGAGTTTAATCAACATGGTAATGGGTACGGCCAGCAGCATGCCGATGGGGCCCCATACCCAGCCCCAGAAGATGACGGAGAGCAGAACCATACTGGTCACAATGCCGAATTGCCGTCCCAGCAGCATGGGTTCCAAACAGTTTCCCAGAGCTGTGTTGATCACCAGGTAGCCGCCGGCAACAATGATGCCCGCGGTAGGGCTGATCAGAAGCATGGCGAGAAGCGTGGGGGGAATAGCCGCGATGATGGAGCCGAAGGTGGGAATGAAGTTGAGGGCGAAAGCCACGATGCCCCACAACAGCGGAAAGTCCACGTTCATGTAATAGCAAAGCAGGAAAGCCAGAAGCCCTGTAACTGCGCTGATGAAGGTTTTAATAATGAGATATTTCTGGACTCCGGCCAGGGCTTTGGAAAATTTGCGGATGCCTGTGTCGCTGTTATGCCCCAGTTTATTGATGTTCGCCCGGAAGCGGGGGGCTTCCCCCAGGAAGAAAGTCATCAGGATCAGAATCAGGGTGGTGAAGGTCAGCATGGAAGCTAACTGCCCCATCACCCCTGTGGAAAACGCCACGATGCGCTGGCCGTTGAGCAGGTCCGGAAGTTCCTGAAGCATCTGATCAGCCAGGTTGTTCCAATCCTGTTCAATCAGGAAAGCGCGGAGTTCATGGATTTTTTCCATCATAAGGGGCTGGTATTTGACCGTGACTGTTTTGGCCAGATCCTGCCCCAGGTATTGGGCCAGATAGCCCAGGCCCACCAGAATGCCAAAGTCCATGATGACCGTGAAAGTCACTGCCAGCCAGTGCGGGAAGCAAAGACGGCTCTTGAAAAAAGTCGTCAGCGGATAACTGACGATTGCCAGAAAGCCGGATAAAACGATGGGCAGGAGCACCGGTTTTCCCGCCTGCAGCCCGGCCGTGATGATAATGACGCTGGCGAGCATGAGCAGAATTTTCAGGCCCTCTTTTCCGGATTCTTTCTGAAAAGTCATGGAAGGATTGATATTAACGGGGTGGGTAATGATAGCCTGTTTTTTGCAGGATTGCAATCTTAAAGGCCTTCATTTTCATGATGTTCCCGGAAGAAACGTTCCAGGTCTTCAAAACGGGTCAGGAGAAAGTCCGGCTTTTTTTCCCTGAGGCCGTTGATGTCCGCCTCCGCGGCCCATCCTGCGGAGAGAATGCGGATAGGGACAGATCGGCATGCGTCCACGTCTGTGGGGGCGTCTCCAATATAGATGGCTTCTGAGGCGACGGCATTCAGACGGGACAGAGCCCGTTTGATGCGGTCTGGTTTTACGCCTCCCTCCGGGGAGCCTGTTTCCAGAATAGGAAAAAATTCGGACAGATGAAAAAACTGGAGAGATATCTCTGCGCTTTCCAGGCGTTTGCCTGTAACCATGGCCAGCCGAATGCCGAGGTTGCGGAGAGTGCTCAGCAATTCGGCTGTTCCGGGAAAGGGGGCGGGAGCCAGGTCTGCGTGCAGCTTGCGGTAGTAGTGGATAAATAGTTCCCTGCCGCGTTCATGCAGTTCCGGTTTCCCGGGAATCAATTTCTGGATAACCCCCAGATCGTCCGGGCCGAATTGGCGTTCGATTTCTTCATCCGTCAATATTCTGCCGTCCAGCTTCCGGATAGCGCGGCGAAAAGCCTCCCGGCACAGGGGTATGGTGTCGGCAAGAGTTCCGTCAAAATCAAAAATGGCGGTTTTGATCATCAGCCGTACCCTACATGCCGACAACGGACGGTTCAAGGGGAAAGCCGTGCCGGAATAGTCATGATGGAGCTGCAGGAGGGGGTGAATAAGCAGGACGTGTCATCCCGTGCGGAAAGGTCAACGTTTCATTCCTGTAGTATCTCTAAATCCCTTATGTACGGGAAGGCCCCAAAAGAATATCTGTCCCTGTGGAGCGTCATTGCATTAGGAATAGGGTCCATGGTGGGAGCGGGAATTTTCGCCCTTATGGGGCAGGCTACCCTGATGGCGGGAAAAAACGTATATTGGTCCTTTATTCTGGGAGGAGTTGCTGCCCTGCTTTCCGGGTACACCTACGCCAAACTGGGTTCCCGTTATCCCGGTTCTGGAGGAATTATGGATTATTTCAATGAAGCGTTTTCCCATAAGACCCTGTCCGGCGCACTGACCCTTATTTACCTGGGAACGCTGGTCATTACCGTGGCCCTGGTGGCCAAATCCTTTGGAGCCTACGCGTCCCGCCTGTTTTTACCGGACAGGGCAGTCACCATTTATTCCACGGCCCTTTTTGCCAGCGTGGCTATTTTGCTGCTGGGGGCATTGAATATGGGGGGAGCCAGGGCCGTTGGAAAATCGGAAGTAATCATGGTGGCATTCAAATTATTGATTTTGACAGTTTTAATGCTTGCCAGCTTCGGTTCTTCCGTGCCTGTGGGCGCGGATCCCATTCCGGTGAAAGGGCTGGACGGTTTGCTGGGCAGCGTGGGATTGACATTTTTCGCATTTGCCGGCTACGGAATGATGGCCAATACGGCGGGCAATCTGAAAAATCCTTCCAGGACGCTGCCAAGAGCCATTTTTATGGCTATTGGCCTTGTGCTGGCCTTGTACCTGATACTCTCCTACGTAGTACTGTCCAACGTTCCCGCTACTTCCCTGGAAAGCCATACGGAAACGGCCGTAGCGCAGGCCGCCTATCCGGTTTTGGGCATGTGGGGCTTCATGGCCGTATCCGTAGCGGCTCTCATTGCCACGGCATCAGCCATTAATGCCACCATGTTCAGCATGCTGGACATTTCCCGGGCTCTGGCGCACAACGGCCAGCTGGGAGCTATTTTTAAACAGCCTTTCTGGGGCCACGGAACGGAGGGTTTTTTCTATCTTTTGCTGGGGATTCTGGTGATGACGAATGCCTTTAACCTGGTAGCCATCGCCAATCTGGCGGGGGCCTGTTTTCTGATCAGCTACCTGGCGGTGTTCGTCGCCCATTGGCGGCTCCGGAAAGAGACTCAGGGAAATGTGCTGCTTATCATCCTGGGCTTTCTTCTGATGCTGTTTATTCTGGGGGCGTTCTTTTACCAGATGTTCTTCAGCCAGCCTTACCTGATTCCGTTGATTGTGCTGTTTGTAGCCGCCTGCTTCATCCTGGAATTCCTGATACGCAGAAAGATTGCGAAAAATGTTCCCGGAGTTTCTTGACCCATGGGTGCGGGAGAAAACCGGGGCTTTTTCCCGGCCTTTTAATGCAGAAAGGAAGTCAGGGGGCTGGTGGCTGTAGCTTGAGAGGAAACGGCGGGAAGGCCGGACAGATAAGCCATGCGTCCGGCACGGCATGCCAGGGCGAACGCCTCCGCCATGGCGGAGGGAGAGCCGGAGGCGGCGATAGCCGTATTGACGAGCACGGCATCCGCTCCCATTTCCAGAGCCTCCGCCGCGTGGCTGGGTGCTCCCAGCCCCGCGTCCACCACCACGGGGACAATAGCCTGTTCAATGATGATGTTAATCAACTCCCGGGTCAGCACTCCCTTATTGGTGCCGATGGGGGCGCCAAGAGGCATGACGGCCGCCGCTCCGGCTTCCTGAAGGCGTTTGGCGAGCACGGGATCCGCGTTAATGTAGGGAAGCACGGTGAAGCCTTCCCTGACCAGGATTTCCGCCGCTTTCAGTGTTTCAATGGGGTCCGGCATCAGGTACTGGGCGTCCGGGTGAATCTCCAGCTTGATCCAGTTGGGTAACCCGGCTGCTGCCGCCAGGCGCGCCAGGCGTACGGCTTCTTCTGCCGTAGTCGCTCCGCTGGTGTTGGGGAGAAGGAGGTATTTTTCCGGATCAATGAAATCCAGAATATTGGCGGCGGGATCGTGGGAACCCGTCAGATCCGCCCGGCGCAGAGCCACCGTCACAATTTGAGCGCCGGAGGCTTCCAGAGCTTTTTTCATGCTCTCATTGGAAGGAAATTTTCCCGTTCCCACCATCAGGCGGGAGGTGAACTGGCGTCCGGCTATCTGCAAAGGTGTGTCTGTCATTGCGGGATGGAGGGTACCTCCGCTTACCTTTTCAGGCAAGGGAGAATGAATAAGAGGGGGGCAGCATGACGGCTGAACGGAACATGGCCCGGGAAGGGCCATTCTTTATTCACCGCTGAAGGATGCGCTTCGTAATGCTCTGGGTTTTCCAAGGATTTCCTGATAAAGAACAGCCGCTTTCAGGGATTTGGGGTGGTGAAGGGAATTTTTCAGGGAAGGAGATTCCACTGCGGCTGATGACGGAAGAAGGTCGGGCAGATGTTCCTTCATCTCCCTCTTTTGCAAACGTTGCAGAGCCGCCTGTTCCGCATCGGAAAGAGAGCGCATGGATTGCCGGGCTTCTTCCGTAGCTTTTACGTAGCGTTCCAGCACATTTTGCGCCGTCTGCCGGGCTGTTTCCTCGGGTTGTGCAGCCGCCGGCGCCGGGATCGGCTGCGGTTTGCGGGCCACGGCGGGGGAGGGAAGCTCTACAGGAGGGGCTGAGGGCCGCGGTGCGCGGGCCGGTGCGGCAGGTTGGGTTTGCTGTGGCTGCGGGGTTGCCCGGCGCATTTCCGCAATGACTTCCCTTACGCGTTTTTCATGATGGTTCTCCGTGTCCGGAACGGACGGTTCCTCATCTTTTTCATCCGGTTTCAACAATTCGATTGCTTTTTTGATGAGGAAAATCACCCCGACAATCAGCCAGAACCAGAGTTTCAGGCTATTGTCATCGCCTCCGGAGGCGAGCATGTATGCCAGTGAATCCATAAAGGATAAAGGTTTCCGGAAAAAGCAGGCCTTTCCGGAAACCAGGGAATTTATTTATTTGATGGAAGAGGGAGGCGTATCCGGTTGAGCGATGGAATCTCTCATTTTGGTGTCAGCCACCACGTTTTGGTAACGGGCGTAGTCCAGCACTCCCAGATTGCCGTTGCGGAAAGCTTCCGCCATGGCCATGGGAATCTGTGCTTCCGCTTCCACCACCTTGGCGCGCATTTCCTGCGTTTTTGCAGCCATTTCCTGTTCCGTGGCTACGGCGGCGGCGCGGCGGACTTCCGCTTTGGCCTGGGCGATTTGTTTGTCCGCTTCCGCCTGCTCGGCCTGGAGGCGGGCGCCCACGTTGCCGGCTACATCCACATCCGCAATGTCAATGGAAAGCACTTCAAACGCCGTGGCGGCATCTACCCCCTTGTCGCTTACGGTGCGGGAGATCACTTCCGGCTTTTCCAGAACATCCTTGTAGGAGGGGGCGGAACCTACGGCGGAAACGATGCCTTCCCCGACGCGGGCGACTACCGTTTCTTCCGTGGCGCCCCCTACGAAGAGATCCAAGTTGGTGCGCACCGTTACGCGGGCGCGCACCGCCACTGCAATGCCGTCACGGGCCACCGCCGTCAGGCGCGTTTGGCCGGAACTGGGGTTCGGGCAGTCGATGACTCGGGGATTGATGGAGGTGCGCACGGCTTCCAGCACGGTCTTGGAAGTGCCTTTCACGGCCAAGTCAATGGCGCAGGCGCGGTCGTAGCTCAGCGGAATGCCGGCTTTTTCTGCCGCAATCAGGGCAAGCACGCAGTCCACGATGTCGCCGCCGGCCAGGAAGTGGGCCTCCAGCTCATCCGTGCTAATGTCCAGGCCCGCCTTGGCGGCCGTAATGCGGGTGTCTACCACTAGGGGATAGGGCACTTTCCGGAGCCACATCCCCAGCATGTTGCTCATGGAGACGGGCGCTTTCGCCAGACGGGCGCGCAGCCATGTCTTGAAGAATTTGGCGATGATGGCGAAAAAGATGACCAGAAAGATGACGAGGACGACGACCAGAATGGTCCCCCAGGCGGTTGCGTTGGAAATGTTTGCTGACAGCAGGTTGTTCATGTGTCCTTCCATACCATATGAACCGAAGCAGGGTAAAGATATAATTGTGTTACCTGCGGTTTAAAGGTATTGACCTTTCGGAGGATTCGTGGCAATGCACTTGGCCGTGCGCACCATTGATTTTGATTATCCGCTGCCGGAAGAACTGATAGCGGACCGTCCCCTTCCGGACCGCTCCGCGTCCCGGATGATGGTCATTCACCGGGATACGGGCATGATTGAGCACAGGCATTTTTGCGATTTGCCGGAATATGTGCGGGAAGGGGATCATTTTATCCTGAATGATACCAGGGTGGTTCCGGCAAGATATTTTTCCAACGACGGTTCCATTGAAATAGTGCGCGCGGAGGTTCTTAATCCCCTGTTGTGGAAGTGCATGGTGCGCCCCGGCCGCAAAATGAAGCTTGGGCGTACGGTTGCCATCGGGGAGGCGGTAGGCATCGTGGAAGACATTGATGGGGAGGGATACCGCCTCATCCGGTTTGACCGGGAAGTGGATGAGGAAAAATACGGCCGCCTGGCTCTTCCCCATTACATGAACCGGGAAAGCGACCCTTCCGACAAGGAGCGTTATCAGACCGTTTACGCCAGGCATGAAGGGGCCATTGCCGCCCCTACGGCCGGGCTGCATTTCACGCCGGAGCTGCTGGCGTCCGTACCTCATGATTTTTTGACCCTGCACGTGGGCGTGGGAACATTCCGTCCCGTCAAGGCGGACAGGATTGAAGACCATCAGATGCACACGGAGCATTTTTTTCTTCCTGAAGCCGCCGCCCGGGCGGTCAATAACGCCAGAAGGGTCATTGCCGTAGGCACCACCAGCGTGCGGGTGCTGGAACATGTGGCGACGGCGGAGGGTCTGCCGTTGAGGGAGTGCGCCGGTTCAACGAACATCTTCATCTATCCTCCCTATAACTACAAGGTGGTGGACGCCCTGATCACGAATTTCCATTTGCCGCAGAGCACGCTGCTGATGCTTGTCAGCGCTTTCGCGGGCAAGGAACTGATCATGAAAGCCTATCTGGAAGCTATCCGGGAACGGTACAGATTTTTTTCCTACGGAGACTGCATGCTGATTCTGTAACATCCCGGCGGTTTTTCAAATATCTTTTGGAAAAAGCGCGGATGTTTTAAAGCCTGTTTTACGAAGGGGGCTGCGGACGGAGGGATGGCGGCGGAACGCCGCCCGGAGAAGAATGGGGGTGCTGTCTTCTTCTGAATTCCAGCAGGCTCCTTCCGTGGTTCCTGAGTTGGCGGAGGGTAATCAAGGCATGCAGTATTTCTTCCAGCAGAATATGCATCATGTTGGCATAATGGCGGTCCGTGCTGTTCCGGCACAACCGGGGGAAATAGGAGGCTTCCAGCTCCGGAGCGTTCCATTTATTCCGGATGATGCGTCTTCTGCGGGAAGCCCGCGGCCAGCAGGGATATTCCCGGTCCCTCAAATAAAGAAGGTAGCAGTCTTTCAACATGTCGAGCTGGAAGGTTGCGCCGGCACATGCCGGAAGGGAGATGAAGGGGTGCATGTCTTTTACCCCTTCCAGCGTCATGTGGATGGTTGTTTCCGCAAGCACGGTCCAGTAGAGAATGGGCTCCGTGACGGAACGGCTCCTCCTGCGGAACCGCAGGTAGAAATGGCGGCTGAGTTCCAGGGCTGAAAGGGCTTTGATATAATGCGCCAGGACCGCCCGGCCGTATTGGCGGAAAATGAACTGTTCCAGCCTTTGCTGGAGATGGGCGTCTCCCATTGCCATTTCCTTCTTAAGAAGGCTCCACTGTTCCTTGAATATGGCATCTTCGGTCATAGATTTGAAAAAATCAATTATTTCCAATATAAAATAAATTAATTTTAGAGAAATTCAAATGGAATTGGGGGAATTTTATCAATTTTTCCAAGTTCAGGAGTATGGACGTGGAGCATGGAAGAGCCTAAGAACAAAAGAGTCTGCCCGGCGGGCGTTCCTGCTTTGGATTTTTCCGGGTCGACGGATTATTTCCGTTGTCCGGCAGCAGGATGTAAAAATTGCCGATGGTGATGTATGGGCATTTTTCTGACAGCCAGTGCGGGACAATGACCCGGCAGCTTCCCGGGAATGAACAGGACGAATCTTACTAACGCGTTTGATAGGAATCCCGTATGGGAAAATTTAATTAGAAGCGGTCGCAAATAGGGTATGATGAAAATTTGCCGGGGTCATTTTCATGCAAAAAGTGCGACTGCATTTCCATGCGGCGCAATGCGTTCTTGTGAGGGAAAATAAAACGCGATAGCGTAAAAACGACTTGGCGGTCAAGAATACCCCTTATCCCTGTCACGCGCGTATGGATCACGATTTCAGCCTTATTCTCACTTTTGTCGGCGGATTGGCCGCTGCCCTTCTTTTCGGCCTTATTGCCAGAAAACTGCATTTATCCCCGCTGGTGGGCTACCTGCTGGCCGGGGTGGTGGTAGGGCCGTACTCGCCGGGATTTGTTGCGGATTCCCATACGGTGGAACAATTTGCGGAGCTGGGCGTTATCCTGCTGATGTTTGGGGTGGGGCTCCATTTCCATTTGAAGGATTTGATTGCCGTGCAAAAAGTGGCCGTCCCGGGAGCCGTTGTGCAGATATCCGTGGCTACCGTGCTGGGAGTGCTGGTCGGGTGGATGTTCGGATGGTCCGCGATTTCCGGACTGGTTTTTGGCATGGCGATTTCCGTGGCGAGTACCGTAGTGCTGACGCGGGTGCTGGAAGACAACCAGAACCTCCATACGCCCGGCGGCCATGTGGCCCTGGGATGGCTGGTAGTGGAAGACCTGTTTACCATTCTGCTGCTGGTTCTCATTCCCGCCGTGATGGAAGCGCGCCAGAGCGGCGCCGGAGACTGGGGCGGCATTCTTTCCGAGCTTGGCTGGATGTTCGTCAAGCTGGCCCTGCTGGTGGCCCTGACGCTGTTTGCCGGGAAAAAAGTCATTCCGCTGGTGCTGCGGTACGTGGCCCGAACGGGCGCGCGTGACTTGTTTACGCTGGCTGTGCTGGTCATTGCGCTGGGCGTGGCGGTGTGCTCCGCGGAATTCTTTGGCGCTTCCATGGTTTTGGGGGCGTTTTTGGCGGGGATGGTTGTAGGCCAGTCGGACTTCTGCGCGCGCGCGGCGGCGGAAGCCATGTTGATGAGGGATGCTTTTGCGGTTCTCTTCTTTGTTTCCGTGGGGATGATGTTTGACCCGATGTCCGTGGGGGATTGCTGGCCTCTGGCCCTGGCAACGCTGGGGGTGGTGATGATCGGCAAGCCGCTGGCGGCTTATGTGGTTGTTCGTTGCCTGAGACGGCCGGTGCCGCTGGTGCTGAGCGTATCCGTGGCCCTGGCTCAAGTGGGTGAATTTTCTTTCATTCTCGCCGGAATAGGCCTCATGTACAACATCCTGCCTCCGGATGCCAATCAGGCCATCATTCTGGCGGCTGTCGTTTCCATTTCCTTAAATCCCATCCTGTACCGACAGATTGGACCTGCAGTCAAATGGCTGCAAAAACGCGGCATAGGGTTTGCGGACCCGGGGGGCGTGAACAGCATGGCCTTACCCGCTCCGGATGCGCGGCGCGTGGTATTGGTAGGGTTTGGCCCCACGGGGCGCATTCTTAAGAGGATATTGAATGACAACGGGGTGGAAGTCATCATCGTGGAAATGAACATAGACACGGTTACCGCTATACGGGAGCAGGGAGGGGACATTGTTTACGGGGATGCCAGCCAGCGGGAAATTCTGCGCCATGCGGGCATTGAATATGCGGAAAGCCTGATTCTCTCCGCTTCCATTCCGGACGCCAAGGAGATAGTAGGCGTGGCTCTGGAGCTTAACCCTCATATTGACGTGATGATTCACACCAAGTACATGAGGGACGTGGATATTCTGAAGGAAGCCGGCGCTTCCCAGGTTTTTTCCTCGGAATCGGAAGTTGCCCTGTCCATGGCGGAATATTTCCTGCGGGAAGGCGGCGCGGACGACGAACAGATTGTTTCCGAGCGTCAGCGCATTCGCGCGGAGCTGGACAGGGAAATGCCCGGAGTTTCCGTTGCGGGCCATTCATAATCGTTGGCTCCGCTTTGTTCGGGCGGAGGTTCCCATGCCCGGAATGGAAACTGCTTCCCCTTCCCGGATTCGGAACATGTTTTTACGGGAATCCGGCAACAGTCATTCAACTTCTGTTCTACTTGGACGGTTTAAGAATGACGGTAACGCGCCCCAGGTGGTGCAGTGCGTTTTCTATCTGGTTTTCCAGCTGCGAGGCGATCTGGTGGCATTCCCGGATAGTCAGGGAGGCGTCCACGGAACACACGCAGGTCAAGGTTGGGAAATTGTTCTCCCTGGTCAGGTCCAGCTTGAGGATCTTGCGGATGTTTCTGTGCTGCTGGAGAATGAGATTTACCTTCAGGCGCACTTCTTCCGGAGAAACCTGTTCCGCAATGGCGCTTGTTTCCATGTCGCGGCAATCCGGTTCAATGCGGCAAATTACCTTTTCCGGCTTGAGCTCATGCAGAATGGAATCCCTGAAAGCCTCCACCACATGGTAGCCGCGTTCCAGGGGCCAATCCGCAGGAATTTCCACATCCATGAAATAACAGGGGGCCTGTTTGCCGTGGCCTGCATAAAAGCCGTGAATGCGGACATGGTGACGCAAGGCCAGCCGGTGGATAATCATATCCGGCTCCATATGGGAAAGATTCTCCCGCGCCGGTTCGATATGGACGATGACGTCCGCTTCCGGCAATTCATGCTTTACAATGCCTTCAATGGATTCCGCCACGTCATGGGCGTCATCCACATGCAGTTCCGCAGGCGCTTCCACATCCAGCTCTACGAAGATGCGCGCGCCGCCGTCGCGCAGACGGATGCGTTTGACCGGATAATCCGGGGCATTCTTTTTCATGGCGTCCAGCACCTGCCGCGTCAGGGAGGAAGAACCGCCGTCCATCAGGGCGTGGATGGAGCGTTTGGCAAGGCCGAAAGCCACGGAACAAACCAGAGCCGCCACAAACAGGGCCGCAATGGCGTCCGCCTTCTCCAGCAGGCCGTGCCAGGCTGATTCCGCGGGGACCAGATGGGCCAGCCAGATGCAGAAAAGACCCAGGAGCACGACTGCGGAAGACCAGATATCCGTGGTAAAGTGAAGTGCATCCGCTTCCAGGGCCTGGCTTTTGTGCTTTTTGGCTACCCGGCGGAGCATGGCGGAACGGTTCACATCTACCAGCAGGGAGACGGCCACTACGGCAAAAGCCCACCAGGTGAGGGTAATCTCCGCCTCATTGTAGAACAGACGGTCCACAGCCTCCCAGACAATCCAGGCGCAGGTAACTAAAAGGAGGGCCGTTTCCGCCAGGGCGGAAAGATTCTCCACCTTTTCGTGCCCGTAGGGGTGGCTTTCGTCCGCAGGGCGGGACGCCACTTTTACGGCGTAAAACGTCATGGCCGCAGCCATCAGGTCCAGCCCGCTGTGCAGGGCTTCGGAAATGATGCCGAGGCTGCCGGTTACAATGCCGGCCCAGAGCTTGATGAGCGTTAAAAAGGCGGACCACAGGACGGAGGAAAGGGCCGCATGTGATTTTTCCTGGTGCGCTGCTTGTTCCATAAGACAGGGAAAAAGAAAGAAGGGCATATCTAAGCCCGCCTCCCTTTCTTAGTCAATGATAACAGAGGCGATGTTAGGACTCAGGCTTTGGCCCATGACGGAATCACCCCCTGCACCATCAGGGCTGGATGCGTAACAGGAGCCTGCGGTGCGGATATATTTTTTTATTTTCGCTATTAAAGAAACAGTAGTTATTATTTTAAATAATCAAAATATATTAAAAATTAATTGAAGGCGCTAGAAGATAGCTCTGAAAGCAACCGGTTGCCGTGACCTAAAAAAGTATTGCCAATGCTGGGGAATACGTTATTTTGCGTGTGTTGAGAGTGACTGCCAAGAGGTAGCCGGAGCTCCTGAAGGTGCGCGGCGTGTTCCCCGGCAGAGTATCCGGTACCTGTAACGTATTTACGGATGGCCGCACCCTGATTCCCTTCCTGCGTGGTATTTGCAAATGACAATGTGTTCCCCGGGTTGCAGAACAGTTCCACTTGTTAGTTTGTCTCTTTTCACCTACACTTACTATTATTCCCAATTCTATGTCAGGACATAATAAATGGTCTAAGATCAAGTACGTTAAGGCTAAGGAAGATGCCAAGAAGGGTAAGGTTTTTGCCCGCTTTGCCCATGAAATCATGCTGGCCGCCAAAAGCGGCGGCGGAGATCCTGATCTGAATCCGCGCCTGCGCGCCGCCATTGACGGAGCCAAGGCCGTGTCCACCCCCAAGGAAAATATTGAACGCGCCATCAAAAAAGGCACCGGGGAACTGGGAGGCGCTACCATCCAGGAGATTACCTATGAAGGCTACGGCCCCTCAGGCACGGCTTTCCTGATTGAAGTGGCAACGGACAACACGAACCGTTCCGCTTCCGAGCTGCGTACCCTGTTCACCAAAAACGGAGGCAGCATCGGTACGCCCGGTTCCGTGGCTTACCAGTTTGAACGCAAGGGAGAGGCCCGCATCATGGCGGAAGGTCTTACGGAGGATTCCGCAATGGATCTGGCGCTGGAATGCGGCGCGGACGATGTGGAACAGGGGGATTCCGATAATGAATGGGTGTTTGTTACGAGCCCAACGGAGTTGAACAACGTGTGCGCCGCCCTGCGTGAAGCCGGACATACGGTAATTTCCATGAAACTGATTTCCGTGGCGCAGAATGCTTCCGTGATTAATGATCTGGAAACGGCGAAGGCCGCCCTGCGCCTGTATGAAGCGCTGGACGACTATGATGACGCGCTGAACGTCTTCTCCAATTTCGATGTGGCGGAAGAAATCCTTGAGCAGCTTGGTTGACGCTGTTGTCCTTCAGGAGACGCCTGTTGTTGCAGTTCAATTTTCTTTTCCATGTCTGATACCCCCCCAGATTTGACTCCGGAACAGGTTTCTCCGGAGCCGGCTCCCAAAAAACGTATTATCCGCAAAACCAAGTCTGCGGCGGAAGCTCCGGTAAAGCCCCAGACTGCTGCGGAAGTATCCGGGACGGAACAGGATTCTTCCCCGGCGCCCCGCAAGCGGACGATAAGGAAGAAGGCTGTTGAATTGGCGGATGATGGGATGGAAAGTGTTGATGTGCCGGGGAAGAAGACTTCCCGTAAAAGCGGTGCTGAAATCCCGGTGGAAGAAGCGCAGGAGGTTCCTGCCAGGCCCCGGCGCGGACGCCCGCGCAAGAAGCCTGTGGAAGAGGTTCCGGAAACTGACGGCTCTGCGGTCGTCTCCGGAACGGAGGCCGCCGTCAAGCCGGTGCGCAGGCGTGCTGCCAAGGCTGTTGCTCCGGAGAACGGTGATTCAGCCGGCCCCGAGGCGGAAATTGCCGTTCATGCGGCGCCTGCCGAGCCGGCTTCCGATTCTGTTCCGGAACAGCCCGCAGAAGGCAGGCCGAAGGTTATTCGCCAGAGATTTGTGAGGAAACCGAGGGAACAGGAGCCGGAGGCGGATGCGTCCGCTCCGTCCATCAAGGTGGTGCAGGAAGGTGCGGCGGATTTTTCCGAAGATGCCGCCCGGGAGCCGCGTCGGACGAATGAGCCGCAAAGGCAGCGTTTTGACAGGCAGAATCGCCGGAATAACAACGACCGTTTCAACAAAAACCGGAATAACCGCCAGGATGGCCGCAATGGCAGAAACGGCAATGACCGGGTTAAAAACCGCTGGAATAATAATCAGGAGGGCGGAACCCCTCAGAATAGCGCCCCCCGTGAGCTGGCTCCGCCGGAGCCGGTGGACGGGCTGCTGGAAATTACGAATAAGGGGTTCGGCTTTTTAAGGAAGCCGGATAATGATTTTGACGCTTTTGCGGAAGCCGTTTATGTGCCGCAGGATATGATCCGCAGGTTCGGTTTGCGTCCTGCCGTGTGGGTGCATGGGCAGGCCTGCCGTCATGACCGCGGCATTCTTCTGACGGAGATTGCCTCCGTTAACGGGGTTGCTCCGGAGAAAGCGCGCAAGAACCCGCACTTTGAAGAGCTCAAGGCGGTCAATCCTAATAAGCGCATTTCCTTTGAAACCCGGCCGGAGCGTTACACCACCCGCACATTGGATCTGATTGCTCCAATCGGGCGCGGCCAGCGCGGCCTGATTGTCTCTCCGCCCCGCGCAGGGAAGACGACGCTGCTTCAGCATATGGCGGAAGCCATTCTGGAGAATTACAGGGATTCCATTCACCTGATGGTGCTTCTGGTAGACGAGCGTCCGGAAGAAGTGACGGAGTTTAAACGTTCCCTCCCCGGAGCTGAAGTATACGCCTCTTCCAATGATGGAAGGGTGCGCGATCATTGCCGCATGGCGGAACTTTGCATTGAACGCGCCAAACGGCTTGTAGAGGCGGGGCAGCATGTTTTCCTGCTGATGGATTCCATTACTCGCCTGGCCCGCGCCTACAATAACGCTGACAAGGGAAGCGGCCGCACGATGTCCGGCGGCATTGACGCCCGCGCTCTGGAAATGCCCCGCCGCCTTTTTGCCGCCGCCCGCAATACGCGCCAGGCCGGTTCCCTGACTATCATTGCCACCGCCCTGGTGGAAACCAACAGCCGCATGGATGACCTGATTTTCCAGGAATTCAAGGGGACGGGCAATATGGAACTGGTGCTGAACCGCCGCATTGCGGAGCAATATATCTTCCCGGCCGTGGATATTCTGAAATCGGGGACGCGGAGGGAAAAATGGCAGAAGGCGTGATTAATGATGGGTTATTAAAAACTTATGATGAGATGAAAAAACGCTTGGAAGTTTGTATGGAAGAATGGGAAGAGGAGAATGGGCATTTGGAAGAATTGAAAGCTAGAAATTAATAATAACGAATAAGATGGCAAAGTTTAAACAAGAGTGTATTTTCGGAATCCGGGCCGTGATGGAGGCTATACAGGATGAGAAGGAAATTGACAAGGTTATGTTCCGTCAGGGAATAAAGGGGGATTTGTTCCAACAATTATTTTCGCTGGTGCGTGAACGTCAGATTCAGTTCCAGTATGTACCCGAAGAGGTGTTTAAACCATTTGCCGGGAAAAATCATCAAGGAGTTTTAGCAGAGATTTCTCCAATTCCTTACCAAGACATAAATACGGTCGTGGATACTGTGGTGGCGGAAGGGAAAATGCCATTAATACTTATCTTGGATCGGATTACTGATGTCCGAAATCTGGGTGGAATTGCCCGTACGGCAGAGTGTGCTGGGGTGAGCGCCATTTTAATTCCGAATAAGAATTCTGCAAAAATATCTTCTGATGCGATTAAAACATCTGCCGGGGCTTTGTACCATTTGCCTGTTTGTCGGGAGAAGAATCTCAAAAAGACGATAAAAGAATTGAAACGAAGAGGGTTAACTTTATTTGCTGCCACGGAGAAAGCGGATAAATTTTATACCGAAGTGGATATGAAAGAGGGATGTATGATTATTATGGGAGCGGAAGATACCGGTATTGATGAAGAGTTGTTAGTGTTGGCTGATCAACAAATTAAAATTCCCCAGTATGGGAAAATAGAATCTCTGAATGTTTCTGCTGCTGCCGCAATCTTGGTGTATGAGGCGGTGAGACAAAGAAGGTAGAAATTTTACTTGGTACAAACGAAATAAAGTAGACATTTGTCTGCTTTATTTCGTTTATTTATTTGATTAAAGTCTTCGATCATACCAAGAATCTCGTTTGGTTAATTTCAAATCCCTCAATAAAGAGGATCGGACGTGAATTTCAAAGTTGTAAGACTGGTGCTGTCCGAACGGCATACAGTTGAATGTCATTTCCCAACAATGCAAGTCTCTCGTGACACCAAAGCTGGTTGAAGTTACTTCTTTGTTTTTAATATCATATCCCGATTGAAAGTTTATCTTCCATTTGGGGGTTAACGAGAGGTCTCCCGAGAAGTTAACAATCTGACTAATCGTTGGACTTCTATAAGGACTGGGCCTTGAATAGGTAAAATTGTAACTGATACTTATATTCCAAGGAACATCGAAATCCATGTAATCATCGTAAAACCCTCCTACTAGGTCATTCTTTTTTTCTTTATTTTGTCCGTTATCTGCGGAAAAACTAAAATTGGTAGAGATTGTTGCGTTGGTTAAACGTCCTAGTTTTCCGTGATATTTATTATATCTTACATTATTTGTATCTATTGCGTAAGGGTCAATGGTACCACTGAAATTCAAATCTACTTTGTTATTCAATATTTTGGTACGTGCGCTTATGGAGATATTTGAAAAGTTCATACTGTCGGCGAAAGGATTATAAGATGTTGAAAGTCTGAAACTTTCCAAAAGTTTTACTTTTTTGAATTCTTCGTCTCCGGTTGTATCCTTGTCATTTCGGACTTTCATTTCGACATTGTTATCCAAACTGAAACTAATACTCCCGGATTGTTTGCCGCCGGTAGTGTTCGGACGATAGGTTAAACCTTCGTGAATGTCATATTCAACCTCTTTTTCTCCATCGAAGTAGCTCTTTTTGTAGTTACCTAAGGGTTTGATAGCGGGGGTATAGGATGCCGATATGGAAGGACGTATCATGTGCCGGATGGCAACGACTTTACATCCCGGTTTGAACATGAACATACCATATATGGTTGGGGTATACCCGATTGATCCACTGGCTGAATAATCGTGCGAGTAATTCAACCCGGGGACATCCCGTGTGATAAATTGCCCACCGTTAGCACTCGTGTCCGGGATCCATATTTTTTCAATGGTTTTGAGGTTCAAGTAACCGTTGTAATTTAAAGAAGGAGTGAAGGTCACGTCCTTGGCAATCTTAAATTGTAAACTGATCGGAATATTGTGTTTAAATCCATTACTCCAGTCTCTTTCAAAAGAAGATTTGAACAACTTGTCTTCTTTGGTTTGGATACTATTTCTTAATTCGGCAGAATAAGATACACCAATATTATCATACCATTTCATTTCACCGCTTTTCCCTTTTTTACGGAAAGGATAGATTTGTGTCATTCGGAGACTCAAATTCGGTAATGTTATAGCAATAGAGGAATCCCGGCTATTCTGGCTATGATTGAATGAACCACTCAAACTGAACGGGCTTTCCGGCCATTTTTTACTCCACGAAATACTGGATTGCTTTCTTTGGTTGGCAATTCCGTCCACCGTGTTGGCATTATAGTAGTTGTTATTAGCGGATGACATATCCACGGAAGCTGAGAATGAACTGTACGGGTTTGCTTTCCCATCTTGCGTGTGGGTCCAGCGTACAGACCAGTCAGATGATTCCTGATAATCAGGCAACCCCTTTTCACTGACATAGTTTTTACTGATCGTGAAGTTCAGATTTCCGTTAAATTTGTACCTTTTACGGTATTGGGTTGCGTATTGTAACCCCCAAGAACCGTTGGTGTAAATGTCCCCGGTGATGTTCATATCAATATAGTCATTGATATAAATATAGTACCCCCCCCCCCTCAAGTTAAATCCTCTCATTCGTTCCTCTCCGTAGGTGGGCATGATAATTCCCGACGTGGCTTTTTTCGTGATCGGAAAAAAGCCGAAAGGGATAAAGATCGGTAAAGGAATTCCTTCCAATTCCAAATTGGTGAAACCGACGAATATCTTTTTGTCTTTGATCATTTTCGCCTTGCTCATGTTTAGCCCAAAGTGAGGATGGTCGTGTTCGTCGCAGGTTGTGTACATACCGTGTTTCACGCAATAGACGGAGTCACTCATTTTTTTGGTCGTTTTCCCTTGAATATAACCTTCTCCTTCCTGGGTGATAATCTCGGTTACGTACCCCTTTTTCGTGTCAAAATTATAATGTAATTCAGTACTTTCAAATTCCTGACCACCATCTTTAAATTTGGGTGTCCCTTTTAATTTGCCGACAGAATCGGGTACTCCGGTTGCCATGGCTAATTTTTTATCCATGTCCAGCTCGATGTAATCGGCTCTTAACTCTGTCGTGAGGTATTTCACGAAACCATTTCCGTATAGATATACTTTTTTCTCTTGTATTGAAAATCTGACAGAATCGTCTGCGTTATAATCGATCAGGTCGTCGAATAGAGGTTTGGATTGTGTGGAATCCTTACGAATAGTGTCTATCGGGATTCCTGCAGAATCGTAAACGATACGAATGCTATCACCGGGTTGTCCCGTTGTGTCAATGGCCGTGATAAAGAGATTTTGTCCGAAAATAATCTCGGACGCCAAGCCATTCGATGAGAGTATTATGGGCAGGGCGATCATTGTTAAAATGATACATTTCTTAATAAAAAGCCCTGTATATAATCTAACTTGCAATTTTATAATTATTTTTGTGACTAATTATTGCATCACGCATATTGCATTTTTGCTTTGCAAATGTAAGAAATAATGGTTGTTAATGCTCATGATTCTTTTTAAAAAGTTTTAAATACATGATAAATCAGTGCAGGTTCATATGTTTCTTGTTGGTAATCTTTTTATTAGAAGGTTCAAATTCTTTGATTGCACAAGAGGCTTTGGGTAAAATTAATTGTATTTGTATTGATGCCGGACATGGAGGAAAAGATCCGGGGGCCATCAGTGGAAAGCTGAGAGAAAAGGATATAACGTTGGCAATCGCTTTGAAATTGGGGAAAATGGTGAAGAGTGCCTATCCTGATTTGAAGGTTGTGTACACGAGATCAAAAGATGTCGCCGTGGATTTGAGAGAACGGGGACGGATTGCGAATAAGGCCAAAGCGCAATTATTTATATCCATTCATGTGAACAAGTTTTCTAAATCAAGCGTAAGAGGCGTGGAAACATACGTGCTGGGGTTGCATAAGTCGGAGGCCAGTTTTCAGGTTGCCATGAAAGAGAACGAGGCTATTCATTACGAAGAGGATTATTCTGTGAAATATGATGGTTTTGATCCGAAAAAGGCAGAGTCATATATCATGTTTAATTTTTTGAAGAATAGCCATTTGAAGAATAGTATGGAGTTTGCCGCACCTATACAAAAGG